>Ga0102589_1001733_pt1 | contig 27873 bp, 27 predicted proteins | sample AraplaMF_Col_mLB_FD_76858 | JGI IMG/M metagenome (GOLD analysis project Ga0102589, IMG submission 76858) | Arabidopsis root microbial communities from the University of North Carolina, USA - plate scrape MF_Col_mLB | ecosystem: Host-associated > Plants > Roots > Endosphere | place: USA...
TAGTTTTGCATATGCAATGATGTTAACTTAGCTAGTTTGATATTTCCTAGAGAAGGAATGATGCGACTGTTTAAATACCCTTTCAGTACCTTCGCTGTTTGGATACCAACACTGTGCTTCTTTGTATTAAACCAGCTCTCCAGATATTCACCATAAAGTAGCTTACTAGGTTCTACATATGTTCCAGTATGAACTTCTGAAAGCAGCTTTGTTAAATCATTTTCTGCTTCCTTTTTGGTAGTAAATCCTCTTTTCTTCTTTTGCTTTCTTTTACCTGTTAATGGGTCAATACCAATATCTACAATATAAAAATATTTTCCTGTTTTCTTATCCTTTTTGACGCTACCTTTCATTGTTAAGAGCCTCCTTGGAGTCCTTAACTGTGCTGTATATGGTAGTTTTATTATAACGTATAATCTTGGTATTTCTATGATTCAGACTTTGTTATTCAAAAAGAAGGATTATTTATTACAGAACTTCTAGGAAAAGAACAAGTTGATGAAATGAAGAAAGAGTTATTCCGAGGAGCGAGAGAATCAGTTTTCTTGTATCCCAAAAGTATTGAAATCAAATTATAAAAGGGAGATGTTTTAGTGTTAGCAGTTATTAATGAACAAGAAGTGTTGGGTAAAGAATTTAGAATTTATGGAGATGCCGACAATCCCCTCTTCTTAGCAAAGGATGTCGCTGAGTGGATTGAATATAGTGGAAGAACTGGACAACTTTTAAATACTGTTGAAGAGGAAGAAAAGCTGATGCATACATTATATGCATCGGGTCAAAATCGCCAAATGTGGTTCTTAACAGAAGATGGTCTCTATGAGATTCTCATGCAATCACGCAAACCAATTGCCAAAGAGTTTAAAAAGGAAGTCAAACGAATCCTTAAGTCAATCCGAAAAGATGGTGGCTACATTGTAACTAATGAAGACGATGACGATTCAGCAATCATGGCGAAGGCTCTACTTGTTGCTCAGAAGACGATTGATAATCAGAAGAAGCGACTGGAGCAAGCGAATAAGAAGATTGAGATTGATGCTCCAAAGGTTACATTTGCTGATGCAATCTTGAAGTCAGATAAGTCAATTGGAGTTGGAGACTTAGCGAAGCTTATCTCAAATGAGGTTGTTAAGATTGGAAGAAATCGACTGTTTGATAAGTTGCGAGATTGGAATTTGTAGCAAAGTATGGTATCAATATACAGACTGTTTCCCACATAAAAAACTTACTAGAAAAACTTTCGTGCATTGGGACAAGAGCGTATAGCGGCTAAAACTGAAACCGCAACTTAAAATGAATCACTTATTCACTAACTTTTCATCCTCTGGTAGCAGTTTAAATACCTATTTCAGTAAATAGTAAATAGCAATAAAATAATACGACATAAAGTCTTAATAATACCGATTTTATAATTTATTCTAAGATGTTATCGTATAAGTACAGTTTAACAGTAACAATCTTACACCTCAAGATTCAGACCATGGCGAAAGATGTGGCTGAATGGATTGAGCATTCTCATATAACGAAAATGATAAGTAGTATAGATGATGATGAAAAGCTGAATGAAACAATAGTACACGCAGGTCAAAAGCGTGAAGTTTTATTTCTAACAGAAGATGGTCTTTATGAGATTCTCATGCAGTCACGAAAACCTATTGCTAAAGAGTTTAAGAAGGAAGTTAAGCATTCTAATGCTCTTAAAGTCTATTAATTTACTGAACAAGTGATTACATTATGTGTCACTTATTTAGAGATGTGTTTGTAATAGAACAAATACCTATTAAAATCAACATTTTATTATGATTGTATCAAAAAAAGGATAGCATTGTAGTAGCTACCCTTTTCATCGTTAAGAGCCTCCTTGGAGTCCTTAACTGTGCCTGTATATGGTAATTTTATTATAGCGTATAATTCAAATATCACGGACTGGATTTTTGCTTTATAGCACTCTAAATCCTGCATATGTTCTCGAATTAATTAAAAGCAAATAACGAGAAATCTAATCCTTTCGTCTGTTCCCCTTGCATGAACCCAAAATTTCAATATAAGACTATTTATACATGTATAATAGTCTCAAACACTGTTTAGCGAAAAAGTGTATTATACTGCTTCACATCGACATCATTCACTATACTTTTTGAAACTATAAAAATGCTGATTTTATCATGTAGCGATTTCCATATTGTAAAGTGTACAATATGATACTTTTTTCCCATTAAGCTAATACCCCTTCTATGTATAATTAGAAGGGGTTCAAAATCGTTCAATTTTATTAGCTGCTTTCCTCTGCTTTTTCTCATGAAATATTATTTTGAATAAAACTTGTTCTAAAATCTATATTAATTAGATAATTTTTCAAAAGCATTATTTCTTATAAAAACATTCTCTGGCTGACCAATAAATTGATAGAATATCGATTCTGGAAAATACCCTTGAGATTTCATTACTGAATCAAAGTAAGTACCAATATCATCTCGATACGCAAGTTCACGCAAAATTTTTTCGGTATCTTCATATACATGTGTGCTTCTTAATTTATTTACAGAATATTTAAGTTTAAATTCTTCTTGTGGTAACAAACCACTTTCATTTCTAGTATTAGCCCATTCTTCTAATTTTGAAAAACCAGAAGAATCTGATGCCACAATTTCATGAATAGCATTTGTGCCTACTACATGACTCCAAATTTCATCTAAAGTACGCATATTGCTCCAACCTTTTCGGACTTCAATTATATACACAAATAATCTAACAATAAGTGTGGCGTTTCTGCGTACATCAACAGGTATAAAAGTACCTAAAACAGCTTTTGCACCAGCACGAATAAATAAATCACTAACAGAAACAGCACCCATTCCTCGTGGACTAACATGACATGCACTTAATAGTACTACAGGTGGAACAGAAATATCATTATCATCAGCCATCCATATATCATTCCCTATAACTAACCCCGCCATGTTATGTTCAATATCATATGTTCCATGTGCAGAAACTAATAAAATATCAGCATCTGCATGTTTCTTTAACATACTTTTAAATTCAGCTATTGATGAAATCTCTTCAATAACGAGCTGCATATCTTTAGTTTGTTTTGTCATATGTTCTAATGTGTGAGTAAGCCCATCACAATAGCTTCTAATCTTATCTGTTCTTTCTACACATTCAGCAATGACTACTTTACACTTTTTCCCTAAGTAAACTTGATTACTTTTTTTCATTTCATATTGCAGTGCCCTTGTTAATGGAGTTAGAGGCCTGTATGTAATAGGCTTTATGCAACATAAAGGTGAAGAACATCCCGGTAAAATAGCTAAACCTATTGGAAAATCTGAAAATACTGTAATTTGCGGAACATGCTCTATAATATTCAAATCAAATGGTTTTAACTTCTCACTTACCAATCGTCCTATTTTTCGTAAAGTTCGCCATACAAATTTATTACTTATTTTACGAGAACTTTTACAGTGCTCTTCTAAATTGAATAGTTCAGAATATAACTCTTGAGAAACATCATCAATATTTATACATAGTGCGTTTTTCGCTATCGCACGATGGTAACCAAGCATACTCACTATTTCTTGTTCATTATCTGGCAATTTCTTCATCCTAGAAAATTTTGTGATTTGCCGAGACATAATCCCAGGCATTGTTATCACAAGTGGCACGCCCCGAAAATTTATATTTTCTTTTAAGAGATTCTTTAAAATCTCCCCATACTTTTCATCTTTCTTTGATACTGCAATCGCTAATTCTATAATTCTGTGATGCATTCCAAAATTAAATTGATTACAGCCATTTGCATCTCTAAATCTATCAGCATCATCCATTATTTTTTCGAGTAATCCAAATTGATTAGCCAGTGGAATAAGTGGTAATATCCCCCGTGTTTCATTAGTGGTTAAGTTAACTTTTGAGTCGTTTGCTTCGATACCCCTTTGTCTCATATTTACTGTAATATGTGTTCTAAGTTTATCCCAATGCACTTGCAGTAATTCAGAGGAAAGTTCCGAGATTTTAACAATACCTAACAAACTTTTAGGAATAGTCGAATCTTGTGATAATTCTTCATATAATTCATCTTCACATATTATTAAAGTTGGATTAATAACCCTATGATTTAAATGACGCTGCATCTCTTTATCATTCACGTAATATGGAAATGGAATAATATTGTGTGGTGCATCATGACCACTTAATATTAAATCAATGTCCATTTCTATAACATCAAACCCCATTCTTGGTAAGTGTAAAACATACCATAAGCCCGGAATAATATTATTTAGTCTCTCGTCCCAAAGATGTGTAGTCTTTGAATAATCCATACTCTTTCTTTCTACTATCGCCTTATAATTTTGTTCTATGTTTTCCTCTTTAAATACGACATAGTAGTTAAAAATTAACAATTTAAATTGTTCTACATAATCCATCATAAATTTCCCTTTCTAATTCAAACTTGAATACTTGCTAAAAATAAAATATGAGAGTGTTTTTCAGAAGACAGTTTTTTTAAAATTATTCTAAGTTCCAAAAGGGAACGTTTACTCCACTTGTTGCTGTAGACTTATTCCCTTTTTCCTCATTACAGTTGCGGCAAAGAATTTGTAAATTAGTAACATCATTATTCCCAAACAAACTTATAGGAACAATGTGGTCTATTGCTTGTTTAATACCAAGATTCCTTAATCCAGATATATCTCTTCGACAAATAACACACGTACCTTTATCACGATAAAAAATAGCATCTTCTAGCCAAGTAGGCCAATAAGTTGCTCTTTTCAATCTCTTAGTATCTGTAACATCTTCTGGATACTTCTCGCTAATCCAGTTACAATTCTTCTTTAAGATTTCACTGAATCTTAAATGAAAATCATGAAGAAACATACGATTTTGCATAATGATTTGAAATGCAGAGTGTATAATAATGTCATTTATTTTTTGAAGGTTAGACGAAACTAGTTGCTCTAATTCTTGTATCTTTTTGTTATTTTCTTCTGTTATTAGTGTTATAAATTCCCCTTCGTCTAATTCCAATCGGAAATATTCAGCAGTGTAACGTATCGGTTCATATTCTCTGGGAAGCACCTCTGCTTCGTGCAATAAATAAATCATTTCGTTAATATAATCTACTTTATCTAGACTTTTTTAGCACTATGTAATTCACAATCTACATGAACATAATATTGTAACCACATGTGTATGATACTTCTTCTATGTGGTTTAATAAGAACTGGCATTATGTTTTCTTTATCCCAATCCCAAAAGTCCTCCAAGGATACTTCGCTTTCTTCACCTTCCCTATAAAAACTTGAAATTACTTTTGCTGCAGTTTCTGTAGCTAAAGTATAAGAAATATATTCATGTTTATGCACTATCATTTCTCCTTTATTGATAATTCCACTTGAATTAGACCCACTCATATCAATTTATCAACTCTAAAATCGTACTCTCCAATAAATCTTTCTTATTGAATCTGGAAAATAAACTTAGTAAAATCAAAAATTTATTAACTGGCGAATCTTTAGCAGGGACAACATAAAAAAATCGCACTAAAAAATCAAAAAACAGTGAGCTTATACATTACTCACTGTTTTTATCTATAAACTAAATATTTACAAATAACACAAAATAAATCTCAAATATCAACATTTTCTTTGATACAACAATTCATATTACTCATACATTTTTTAGTTAATATAATCGACTACATTTAAGATAAACGTTGAAATAACAAGTTTCTTCAGTCATGTATTAGACAATAAACGTATACAGTTCGAATTATTTATGTCATTTTCATGTTTATATTGAGGTGATGTTATATTAAAATTTTTATATTTTTAAACACAAGAAACATGATTGTAATTTAGAGTTTGAATTACTCTTTTTTCTACTCTTGTACAATTTAATAAATTAGGGTCAAATACCATTAAATTATAACCAGTTGTGCTTAACGTACTCTCAAATACTATACCATGATACCCTGCTAAATCTGTTTTATTAAGACTCTTGATGAAATCTACAATAAATTGCGTAGGTAAATAATCTAATTTACTGTCTCCGCTACGAACTGGCTTAGATATTGCCTTACTCATTTCATTAAAAATTTCTAAGTTTATTGCATAGCTTATAGGGTCGTCAATTTCAAAAACATCCAAATTTTCCAATAATCTAAAATCAATGACTTTTAGCTCTTCTCTTATTGGGAATCGCCCTATGTAAACTGTATCGCTTAGGCTCGGTCGAATTTCACTAATAACCGTCCCTATATCACTCGCTAAATACAAGTGACTAATTCCTTCTGAGTTCGCTCTTCCCGCTGTTGCAGACTTTTTAGGAGGTGCTCCCATTTTATCTCTATCTAACTCTTCGTTATTTGAAATTCTACCCCTATAAAAAATATCCTCTTCAACAGTTGTTGTAAGTCTTTCTAAATAGTACTTTAATACCTCATAATTGACATGATTTGAATGAAATCTATTTTCATGTTTAATATATTCCACAAATTCTTCCCATGAATGCCCTTTCAACACGGAATTCTGCTCAAGATAACTATCGTTCATCCATTCCATGATACCCACTTGATTATTCAAAAGTTGAATTTTATCCGAGTATTTACGCTGAAGAAGATAATTTAAAAATAGATGTATCTTTCCTCCATCAAAATTATTAAAAACGTTCCATTTTTTTTCGAACTCATCTTTAATACTAATTAGTTTATAGGGTGAATAACCCTCAGCAATCAAATCTGTTCCCAATTTAAATATACTTAAAACATCATTAAATCTATCATCTACACCTTCATCACAATGTAGGTTATATACATGAACATTGTTACTACCACAAAAATTACAATCACCGAGATTATTCAGACCCTTTATAAAACTTTTGATTTCTAGTGACGTGAAACATCTCACACAACAATTCATATACATCCCTCTTAATCTAATAATTTCCCAATTAATTCTAGGTGATGCATGATAGCTAATTTCTTTAAAGTTGGTAGACCAGGATATGTCCCTTCCCTATGATGTTGGATAAAGCATTGCATAGCAAAAGTATCCATTCTTTTATCTGATATAGATGATTGATACCACTGTATCAATTTTTCCAAAGCTTCCGAAAACTTTCCTGCTGGGTCACTTACATCATCATTAGAGTCTGAAACAAAATGCATTATCTCTAATGCATCCTCTGAATTAGGATAGACAATATGAATTGCAACTGCATAAGGAGCAAATCCACTTTCATTATAATCCTCTCCAACTACAGAGAAATCTGAAAAACCAATATACCCTTCATCTTTGAAAAAAAGATGTTCCTCAGAAAAAAATTCTTGTTCTTGTTCTAAGTAGTCTGCATTTCGAGGAAGCTTGTTAAACTTATTATCTAATCCCACTAGCTCTTGACCACTTAATTGTCTTCTAAATGAATTATCAGTCGGAATCACGTTAAGCCAAACTGTTACATTATTAAAAATTTCTTTGTAAGAACTCACAAGAGTTCTGTCAGAATGTACAATCGCTAGACTTTCTAGTTCAACATTAAATTCTTGCTGCAAGTTCGTTATCTGATTCACGGAATCTCTATTCAAATGATGTCCAATAATAACCGAATCAGATAGCAGTATTTCTCTAAATTGTTGGTAAACACTAGGGAAAGCTAGCTCACCTGTAAATGAACCGACTTTTGGATTTGATATTATTATTAAATTTCTTTCATTCTCTTCAAATGCTTTGACAGTAGACAATAAAGTAGAACTCAATTTGATAGGTTCAATAATTGGTACAATATTTTCACTTAATAGTCCTTTGGTTTGTAATTCCCTAAGTGCTAATAAATCATACTGTCTCCCTCTAATAAACGGAAAATACATTCTCTTCTCCCCCTAGTTTTATTTCAATTTATCATATATCTCACACAACTCTTCATATTTAAAGTTTCCTGTATAAACTAGCCATCGTATCGAAATAGGTAAGGCCTTTAATAATCTATAATCTTCTATAAATATTCTCTTTCTTAACTGGTTAAATACCAAACTCTGTGCTTCCTTAATATTTAAAGTTTTAAACCAATTAAGTGATGTTTTAAAGTATTGTACAGGTTTTACGTCGGGCAAACATCCAAATTTTAAAAATATGATTTCTTCATATTCTTTTTTCCTTAATAATTTAAACAAAACCTCATGATTCAAATTATTATCATTCTCAATAGCTTTTTTTCTAACACTTAGATGTACCCTATCTGTCAAAACAATAATACCTACTGATGGATTCGACTCTTTCACAACTTTATAAACTGGATAATAATTCCTTTCAGAAGTTACAACATAGATTTCACTAAAAGCTCTAGAATAATCCTCTAATTGATGTACTAATCTTTCCAGATTATCAAGGTCAGTCTTAATCTCATAAACCCTACCCCTACTACGGTTTATTAAGACAAAATCCGCCTTTGATTTTCCGACTATGACTTCACTAAAAGCAGAAGTCGTAGTTAGACTATACTTACCTAATACCAGTTTATTGAATAAAGTATTTTTAAAGAAAAACTCATTCCTATATCTTTTGGTCAAAACATCATAATTTCTTTCAAGTTCTTCATTAAATACCCTTTTGTCAAATACTTCCATAAACAAAGTATCTATTAAATATTTTCTGCTAAAAAATCTATTCAAATACATATAATTCATACTAATCACACTTTCTAAACTACTATACTCATTCAGTTTAACATGTTCAGCGATTAGTGCAAAAGTTATTATGTCAGAACTAAATTATATGTTTACTTGACATATCTTTCAAAAAATAATTGATACTCGTCAATGCTTATTTCACCCATAAGCCTTTCAATGAAAATTCGTAAATTCAAGAACTACTTCTAGCTCCCCTTTGAGATTTAACGACAGGTAAATTATACCATAACCATCTTAAAAAGAAGAACTCTCTTTATACACTACTACCATAAAAACTTTTGATTTGATTCTGCATCTGCTCAACATTATAAAAGACGGGCTTTATTAATTATTGTATAAGCCGATGTTATGAATTCTGCCCCTCCTGTTCAATTACCCGCTCCAATACAAAAAAAGAGACTCAAATTAAGAGTCCTCCTTTTTAACACGTCCATATCTAACCCTATAAAACACTTCAAGAGGATTGTTTGTGGTTCGTTCCCATTTGACAGGCTGTCCCCCCTCAAACAGCTTATCCCACTCTTTCCTTTCTCGTTGCTTCTTACGTTCATATTCACCTAATATTTCTTTTGCTGTAACTTTCTTTGTCCCATATCCCAAAACGGCATCAAGCGTCATGTGTTTCATACCATCATCACCATACTTTTCTTCATAAACCCGATTCTCATCTCTAATGTCTTCCATTGCTGCTAGATATTCATAACCTATAATCTCTTGACCGTATCCAATTGCATCTATTTCATCATAGAGTTTGTCAGTCTCAATATTTTGCTTGGCTGCAATGGTTATACTTTGCTGCGCTAAGTTCTCTTGGTGTTGTTTGATTTTTTCTTTCTGCATTACTTCTTCCTTTTGTTCAACTACATTCATACTAGATTCATCATAATTATGAATCTTTTTTTTATTACTTTTTTCACTCTCTACCGTTGCTGAGGTTAATAGTTCTAGCTGAGCAATCTCCTCTTTCATATGCTTATCAATCATTTGTTGTACCGCTTTAATTTCATTGGATTCAGTGACACTCATGTCATGTAATTGAAGATGGAGGTTTCTAATACACTTAACATATTTATCGCTCTCAAGTAGTGCTATATAAGGGGATTTCTCTTTCCCCTTAAAATAAGCACCTTCTTCCATACGCTGCTCATTAGATGCGATGATTTCTTCCTCTGATGTACCGAGTGCTACCAGTAACTCTTTCACATCTTCTTCAAGCCGAAATTTCTTATCATACTTCTTCTTCAAATAATTGTGATACTTCTTTTGAGCATTATCTACAACATAATCAAGTAACTTAGAGTGGTATGCTTGTTCGTTTTCATGTAAATCGAATGAATCAATCTCAGTAGGATAATGTGCCTTAATATATTCGTCAAATGCATATTTGTTTAATACTTCGATTCGAAACACTTCATAAATATACTGCAAGTGCATTGCATCGCCTTCTGTATCTTCTACATTCTCGATATATTCAAGCCACTCAGCTTTAAAAGCTTTGGTCTTTGGGCAGTTCTTAAACATTAGTGAATGTGTTTTAGAGATTTCATGCTTCTTAAGCAACTGTTCTTCAATGAATTTTATCTCCATGGCAAGGGATTCATCAATTTCAATCGGCTTATCAGAGCCTTTTATCTTACCTTTCCATGAATATATTCTGCTAATTAGTTTCAACTTCTCTGCTTGATTAAGTACAGTCTGTATTTGTCCTTTAGCAACCTTAGTTAACGTGTAAGCAAGGTCTTGAAATATCTTCTCTTCCCCATCCTCTATAATTCCTAACCTAATCATGGATTGCTTATATGGTTTAATTGCTTCTTCACTGAAAACGCCATTCATGATATCTTTTTCAGCAGAGGATATAAGTCCCAAATAGGTTGCCCACCCATTTCTAGTCCTTACCTTGTTATCAATATCATCCATCTTACTCATAACCATGAGTGCTAAATGCTTTGAATGAGATGGTGCTATTCCTTTATTAAATTGTCGTCTGTCTTCTTTCTTAGCTTTTACTTTTCGCTTCTTATCTGTGATGATAATTCGGTTCTTACCAATACCTTTGTCCCTAACCTCTTCGTAATAGCATTTAATTTCTTTGATAAGAGAGTCGTATTCACGTTTGTTTAAATTCCCATTATTCTTATTCAAAGATTTCATCTTTTCTGGTTTAAACTTCTTAACTGCATTTTGTAGTGTCCATTCTTTTGCCATCTTGTTACCTACTTTCTCCTTATTTTTATTAATGAATTTGAGGATTAATTTCTGTGCAAGATTTATCTCTATATAGAGACATTTTTATATAAATATTTAGAGACAAATCTTGCACTGTTTTTTGCCTTAGATTCGCCTTATCTTTACTAACTGTTTTGATATTTTCAGTTGATATTTTTTAATTTACGCTTATCTGAATCCGATTCAATGTTATAACCTAAGGACATCCGTCCATGTTTTCCTAAGACAACGCAAAAAAGGAGCGAATCTACACACAATCTGCTCCGTTAGAAAACACACTTATACCTGTGAAATATAGGCGAAAAATTAGCCTACTCCTCCTATGATTACATCATAGGCATACAGAAATATATAAGTGTGCCTCCTTAAGAGGCGATTGCATGTAAATTCACTCCTTACATAGTTTATTTGTTTGATATTTCATTTAATTATTAATGTTTAAGTTATAACATTATAATACTATTAATACTGTAATGCAATAGATTCTTTCACATTTCTTATCTACTAGGACTGTTTAGTATATTCTGTGGGATGTGAGAAAGGAATTATGCATATACGTTTCGAGATTTACTTTAGAAATACTTACTATCGGGGTATTTTTACTAGATAAAGACCATCAAAAACCCGTCTCGTATCGAGAAATTTACAGCTGCTCCTGGTATGGATTGAGGTGCTTATAGCATTTCAATCCACAGAACGAGCATAAGATGTGGAAAACATCCCCTCCTTGTTCAACTCTTATATGACACACCCATCCTCTCATGACTACTTGTAACGCCCTTAATTGCACTGATGCATACACAACAACGCCTAGCAAAAATTACAATTGCTATTACAGTTGCCACAATGTACTCCTATCCGTAAAATAATGATATACATGGGAAGGAGTTATAGTATGCCGACTTTTCAATATGGAACTACAGCTATTGAGTATGACATCGAATATGCCGACGATAAAAAAGACGTATCTATTATTGTTGAATGGATGGAAGGCATTCGTCTCATTGCCCCTACAGGCATTACTAATATGCAAGTTGAGGAGATTGTGCGCAAGAAAGCACCTACTATCCTTCAGAAGCTAAAAGAGGTCAACGAGATAACTGAGCCACCTTTGCCCAAGGAATTTGTCAGTGGTGAAAAATTTGCTTATTTAGGACGAAACTATCGATTAAAAGTATATAGAGAAGAAGGTCTACAGAAAGCACAGTTAAACTTTGTAAAAGGAAGATTCATCGTAACTGTTCCATATGGAATAGACGAAGATGAGAAGAGGAAGCAATTGCTGGATTTGTTTAGGACTTGGTATCTTGAACACGGTAAAGCTAAGGTACAATCACGTTTAAAGCTATATTGTGCTAAGATGGGTGTTACACCTAATGATGTACAACTAAAGGAACAAAGAATGCGTTGGGGTACTTGCACGCTTGAGGGCAATATCTATTTAAATTGGCGAATTATCATGTCACCAATGTCCATTGTAGACTATGTACTCGTGCACGAATTGGCACATTTAAGATATATGAATCATAGTAATGACTACTGGAACTTTATACGTTCTATCCTACCCGACTATGAACAACGCAAAGAATGGTTACGTATAAACGGACCTACTTTAACATTAGAATAGAAGGAAAGCCATCTCAAGCAAGATGGCTTTTTTCATTATTACTTTTATTTCTTATAATGCACTGTTGCTAAGTCAATCAATTGCTGTGTTAAACTCTCCAACTTTTCTTTTGGACAAGGACTTACACGGAGTTGCTTCTTAATCTTCTTTCGCATTTCACGCTTTGCATCTTCTTTAGTCGTCCATTCCACTATACCTGCTGCTTGTTGAATAATGTCGGTGATAAGATGCGTTAGTGCTTTTAAATCCTCTACATCATCATATGGAGGCATTTCCTTCTCCAACATCTGATAAAACGGATATTGCTCACGAGTAAAGCCTTGTTCTTCACCCTTTTGGGCTGTATTTCGCATATCATTCACCATATTACGATATTCTGCCAACAACTCGTCGATATCCATCTGGCGGTCTTTGCGTCGCTGAAGTAGTTCTTCAAGCCGTTCTTTTAAGGATGTATAGTAAACTGGATTCTCTTCCAACTTGACTCGTATTTCATGACGAATGGCATGTTCCATTTCAGCTGCTTTACCTTCTGGTGTCTTCGTTTCCTCTATCTGTTTTTCAAATCGATTTGAAAGAATATCAATTGGCTCATGTACAACATTAATACCTACTGCCGCAAGGTGTTCCTCTATAAGCTGCTTTACCTTTTCTCCGCAGTCACTAATATCCATCCCATCGACACGATAACGAGACTTTGCTGCTTGCCGTACTTTACCTAGAAATTTTAAATTTGCTATGTAGTCATGTGCTTTTGGACTAGGCATTACCATGTCCATGCTTTCTGAAAAACGTTTAAATGCTGTATCAAATTCATTTCGTACATCTTCTGGTTCTAACACTTGTAAGCATGCTTCTAAATTATCTGTCGAGATATAGTCGAAAAAGCGCATTGCAGAACGGTGACGAGACTGTAATCTTGGTATCTCAGTATCGATATTTTGTAATGCACCTTGTATATCTTCCTTATTGAAGATATTAAGTGCTTGCTCTAGGAATCTAGAAACACCGTAATAATCGACAATCAAACCATAAGTCTTTTTATCATATGTACGATTTGTACGAGCGATGGCTTGCAGAAGATTATGTTCTTTAATTGGCTTGTCTAAATACATAACCTGTTCGATTGGAGCATCAAAGCCTGTCAGCAGCTTGTCACACACGATTAAAAAACATAACTTATCCTCTGACATTGGCTTCTTGAAACGAGCAATCACATCTTTTTCTTCATCTTTTGACAAATGATGTGTTTGAAGATGTTCCTTATCGTTATGACCCGCTGACATAATAACCTTAGATTCATAATTACTCAGCTCGTCCAACACCTCTTTATACATAACTGCTGCCTCACGGCTAATCGCTACAATTTGTGCCTTGAATCCATTTGGCTGGATATGTGTTTCATAATGTTCAATTATATCTAGTACAATACGTTTAATTCGTTTTTGAGACGAAATAATGGCTTGTTCTGTCGCATACTTCTTCTTAATACGTTCTCGGTCTTCTTCACTGTACTCACGAAATTGTCGCTCAAACAGTTCGTCTAATGAATCTCCTTGCACATGCAAGTCAGCCATTCTTGCTTCATAAAAAATAGGTACTGTTGCCCCATCTTCTACTGCTTGTTCAATGGTATATTTGTCAATGTATGGTCCGAATGTACGCTTTGTACTCTTGTCTTCCTTATCGATTGGTGTACCTGTAAATGCTAAATAACAAGCGTTTGGCATGGCACTTTTCATCGTAGTTGCTAATCCACCATATTGTGAACGGTGAGATTCATCAATCATGACAAAAATATTTTCAGCAGTAGATAGGTTCTTAAATTCCTTTGTCTCTACATCCTCTTGGAACTTCTGTACCAATGTCATAATAGTAGAACCTGCACCTTGTTGAAGCAACTGCCGCAATTGTGCAACCGACTCTGCCTGTTGTGGATTTGGGAAGCCACATCGACGGAACGTGTTTGTGATTTGGTCGTCCAAGTCTTTACGGTCTGTCACAACCACAATTGTAGGGTTCTTAAGTTCTTTAATTCGTCGCAGCTTAACAGCAAGATAAATCATCGTAAGAGATTTTCCGCTTCCTTGCGTATGCCATACAACACCGCCACGTTGTGTTTTGTCCTCTGCACGTAAAATACGGTCAATCGCTTTGTTTACCGCACGAAATTGCTGATAGCGAGCAAGCTTTTTAATCGTCCGACCTTCTACTGGCTCATATACAATGAAATCGTGAATTAAATCTAGTAAATTCTCTTTTGTTAACATTCCCGCTATTAAAATATCTTGTGGTGTTGGAGAAACTCCTAGTTCTGCCACTGTTTTTGGATATGGGTCTTTCCATTCACCATAGTGTTGCGCTTTTGCTGCAATCGTCCCTGTTTTTGCACGGTCATTACTTGTAACAATCATAAATTGATTGTAGTGAAATAGCTGCTCATGCGTGTTTTGATATCGATGTAACTGACGTACACCTTCACCAATCTGTTCATCTGGGGGTAGCATAGGACTTTTACATTCAACAATAACAAGAGGCAATCCATTTATGAAAATGATAAGGTCAGGGCGAATGTTGCCTTTTGCATTGGTAATAGTAAACTGGTCTACCACAAGGAATTCATTATTTTCGGGTCTTTCGAAATCAATAAGTTTTACTGTCTGATTCTTCTTTCCTTTACCGAGGTCTTGTTGGACAGAAATCATGTTGACTATCATTTCATGAAACTTCTGGTTTGCTTCCATTAAGCTAGTTGACTCAATATGAGTAATGGAGCGCATAACCTTTGCTAGATTGGTATCAGAAAGCCAAGGGTTTAATTGTAAAATAGCTTTATTTAAGCGTTCTTTTAGTACGATTCCACCTCTTGATTCCCTTTCTGAATCAAGAGAAGAGCCATGAATATATTCATAGCTCAGTTCTTGCAATTGTGTAATCATGCGATTCTCTACAAGCTGCTTCTCGTTCCATTTTGCAGAGGAGGTCATACTTTTATCACCTCAACTTCATCGACCTTTACACGGACTTTTCCTGTGAAAAGTGATTGCATAAGACCACTTTTTAACGTTTGGAACTCTTGTAACATTGACATATTTATATAAATTTTTTCATCTACTGAAGACAGTATATCTGCTATGCGCTTCTGTTCGCTTAACGATGGTAATGCAATCTTTAGATTCTTTATATTGTTTGCATTTATGTTAGGATTAGAACTTCCCTGGATTATTGATTTTATTTGTTTCCAACATGCATCTGATTCATAAAAATACCCAAAATATCTGTTATTGACATATTGGTTGTCAAATTTAAACCTAATAAGGTAGGAAGCAAAAACTGCCTTTGGGTCTCCCTCCATCACAATACCGTACCTACCAATACTAGCACCGCTTCTCGCAAACAAAAAGTCACCCTTATCAACTTTAAATTGTTCATATATATTTTCATCCATATCCAATTTAGGCATAACAGAAAAATCGACTTTGGGATTTTTTAAATCTGTAATACGAATAAGATACACTCCATCCTCAACATATTTATCTTTAGTATAGTAACCCTGTTTATGCTCTCGAGTTAAATCAGAGACCCTCACTAATTCCCATTCGTAAGGGATTTTTCCAATTTCAGTTTCTTTAAACTTCGTATGTCCAATTCCTTTTGTAAGAAGTTGCTGCATTAATCCTTTTTTTACTTTTTCTGTTTGCTCAATTATGGCTTCTGTTTTTTCAATTGCTTCATCTATACTAGAAAAGATAGTTACAATTTTTTGTTGTTCTTGAATTGAGGGAAGTTCTATTTCCAGTTCTTCCTTGAAAAATTCATTAGGCACTCTCTGTCTACCTGTTGTACCTACCATTCGTGCTATCGCTCTACTCCTAACTTTATTGCCCTTAACAAAGTAATAAAGGTACTTACCCAATAACATTTCTTCTTTAGGTGACAAGACAATAAATTCGGTAGAGCCGAAACCATATTCACTCTCAAGGTCTGTAAGGTGTGCCGTTTTTCCATTTTGAGTACAAGGGGTGATACGTGCAAAAAGGACATCTCCATTTTTAAACTTTGAGCCACTCTGACCAGTATATTTCTTCCTTTGGACATATTTTAAGTGAGGTGAACTTTCGCTAACTGCCGCCATTTCAACATAACTATGCTCTTTATTACGTTCTAATTTATAGCTAGGATTTACATTGCAAACTTTTGAAAATTGGTATGTATTCCACTCTTCTCTATCCTTACTCACCATATCCCAACTCCTTTAAATAACCATACACTACCCCTTCAATCTCTTCACGCTCTTTCTCCAACTTGCGAAGTTCAGCTATTGCTACAACTACATCAATTTGTTCTTCCTCTTCTGTTGTATCGATATAGCGAGCAATGTTTAAGTTAAAGTCATTTTCACGAATCTCTTCAATACTTACAGGACGACAATACTTCTCCACTTCTTCATATTTGTCGTATGCTGCTACAATCTTCTCAAGGTCTTGGTCACGCAATGTATTTTGGTTTTTTCCTTCTTGATAATCCTGAGAGCCGTCTAAGAAGAAAATCTTATTTTTACGTTCTTCTAACTTGTTACGATTCAGAATAAGGATACATGCTGGAATACCTGTGCCATAGAACAGATTAGAAGGTAAACCAATAACTGCTTCAACTAAGTCTTCTTCAATAATTTCTTTACGAATCTTGCTCTCTGCTCCACCACGGAATAGAACACCATGAGGCATAACCACACCAGCTTTTCCTTCATGATTTAACGTTGAAATCATATGCTGGACAAACGCATAATCCCCTGCCGTTTTTGGTGGCAATCCAAAGCGAAAACGACCATATTCATCACTTTCTGCTTCCTCACGTCCCCAGTTCTTTAAACTAAATGGTGGATTAGCAATAACACGGTCATACAGAATAAGTTCGCCTTCCTCTAGTAACTTAGGTTCACGAATTGTATCTCCTTTTTCAATACGATGGTCGCTTAATCCATGTAATAGGAGGTTCATCTTACAAATTGCCCATGTATTTAGATTTCGTTCCTGCCCATGTAACACAAGGTTACGTGGATTTCCACCTTTTTCTTTAATGTAATCTACAGATTGGATAAGCATACCGCCAGAACCTGCTGTTGGGTCACATACACGCATTCCTTCTTCTGGCTTAATCAGTTTCACGATAAGTTCTACTACCTTACTTGGTGTGTAGAACTCTCCACCCTTTTTCCCTGCATCATCAGCAAATTGCTTAATAAGATACTCATAGGCACGACCAAGCATGTCAGGCTCAGATAAACTTGCATTGCTTAAGTCAATTTTAGAGAAGTGTTGAATTAGTTGTAATAAAAGATTGTCTGGTAGCTTCTCTTTATCGTTAAAGTCAATACTTGCCAAAACCCCTTGTAACGACACATTTTCTTCTTCTAATTTCTCGAATGCCTTGTTAATAGCATCACCAATATCTTGCGTTTTGGAACGGATGTCTTCCCATCTTGCACCTTCTGGGACGAAGAACTGATGCTCATCACGGTCATACCATCCGTAGTCATCTTGTTCCTCTTCTTCAATACGTTTTGCTGTTTCCACAAATACATCATTTAAGCGCTTTAGGAACAGTAAACCAAATATGTAATTTTTATAATCAGAGGAATCAATACTTCCTCGCATTATGTTCGCCGATTCCCATAAATGGGATTCCAGTTGTTGTAATGTTAATTTCTTCATGTGCTTTCCTCCATCTGAATCGCATCTATATACATACATGTATGTTATTGAATAAGGTTTTCTACCCTCTACTATAACAAAATAACCAACTTACAACTAGTTTCTCCCTATTTATATCTACACATATAACTGCTAAACCACCGCAAAATTACTATAACACTCCTTAACCTCATTAACTAATAAAAGCAACATTTTATGTTGAATTTTACGTTAAGACCTCTCATCCCATATTCAGCACATAAACATAGAAAGTAGGACATTCATCTCTCTCTTCTAACAAAAAAGAACAGCCATGTGACTGCTCTCTTATCAATTAATTTAATTATTTACTACTACTGCTCTACTGAGAATTCCAATCTTTCTTTTGCATTCTCACATGCTGTTTCAAAATATCCTTTAATAACCATTATTTGCTCTGGATTCAACTCGAATCTAGACATTATTTGTATCCAGTTTGATTCCTTGGTAAATTCCTCCCATGTAAGGTCATATTTATTGTGACTAACCATTGCATGTATACACCAACGAACTAACCTTTTCCTTCCATTTACATTTAATTCCCCTCGGTAGAATAAAGCTGATGCGGTGCTTCGTTGATATGACCTATTTACATCAATTCTCTTTATAACATCCCTAAACAATTTCACAGCGTTTCTAGCATCAGTTCTTGCACGATGAGCCTTTCCTCTCCATTTCAAGCCCATTACTTCCATTGCATATTTAAGGTTAGGCATATTTTCAAACAAATCCTCAAATGCATGGTACATGATGTGTTGTAAATCTATGAATTTAGGCATATTCCACTCAATATTATGAAGAATACAATTATTTTTTAAAAAATTGAAATCAGAGTTCCCCCAAGTTACCATTACAGATTCCCCTTCTAAAAAATAATGAAACCATTCGAACATTTCTGGGAATGTAGGTGCGTCTTGTACCGTTTTATCACTAATTCCAGTTAATGTCTCAGTATATGTAGAGATGGATGTACTTGGTTTTACAAGGGAACAAAATTCACCCACTACTTTTAATGTTTTAGAATCTAATTTAAATGCAGAAATCTCGACAATCTCTGTTGGCTTATTTGTTTTATATCTTCTAGCATTTGCCTCTAAATCTAATACAATGTAAAACAAAAGTTCCCGCTCCTTGACTCGAAAATTTCATACCACTGCATTCGACCACAAATTTCGCAAGTTTTATATAAACGACAACTGTCACTTGTCATAGAAGTTAACTCCTTTCATTCCTATTAATACTACTTTAAATTCTGTTAGTGATATTTTCTTTCTCATCTTAACTCTTCTAAACAAACAGAGAGTAGCCGTGACTATCCCTTCATTGGAATGAATCATATTAACCATCGGTTACTTTTCAAATTCAACATCTTCAACATCATTAATGGTAATCTGTTATACCTCTTGCTTCATTTTTTGTATTCGCTCAATCTTATCTGCATAAACAAGCTTAAATTTATCTTTAAAATCAGCTTTATCAGAGGATAGCTTCATAACAGGAATAAGTCCTTCTAAATGACTTCTAAGGCATTGAATGCCTTTATCCGAAAGATGTCGGAATAAAGGAACTTTACGGTCAACACGACCAGTTTGACTATTGTAGATAAGAGGGTTCATTTCATCTAATTTCTCAAAAACATTAGGTGGTAGCATATTATACACATATGTTCGTGTAAACCAAGCGAAAAATTTCGGTCTTCTCTGTGTAGTTGGGTCATAAGGTCGACCATAAATACGGAAAATTTGTTCAAAATATTCGCTATGAAATTCTCTAGAATAAGGTCTTAATTCTTCAGATATGAACTCTTCTAGCAGAATCTGCAATTCGTCTCTTCCTCTAACACTCTGATAGTTTGTTGCCTCATCAATTAAAGCGGTAATCCCTACCCTTGCAAGAGAACGAAGTAATATTTTTGCCTTATCTAATACGTGCTGTTGTGAAGCAGTGATTAATCCCCTTTTTTCTGCTTCCATATACATATCACAGATAATTGGAATAGTGTTTGCATCATACCACTTTCCAGTCTTGCCATTAAATTGCGCAACTTCAAAAGGTGTAATGGTAGAAAGATGCTCTGGATACATATCTATTAGAAGTGCCGCTAATGACTTAGAACCAATAATCGGGGGAAATCCTTCTATTCTTGTTTCACCTTTTCTTTTTCGGTCAAGGGCAGCAAACAAACTGGTATCTTTGATAACTCGTCGACCGTCATTTAATACCGAACATTGTAATTTAGTATCTCCAATACACAAGTCAGCTTCAATAACGACAGCTCTTGGGATTTCAACAAATTCATTCAAGCTCAGGTTACTAAAGTGCTTCTCTACAAAGTCTTGCTGCTCTCTATTGAAATAGCAATCTCCATTCTCATGAATAGCAATATAAATTTTATCGTTATTTACTATAAAATAACCCACTTTTTTTGCATGAGGCATCTTTAAGCACTTTTCAACATAACCGTGCTTTATTAAATTCACATGGATTCCTCCTTTTTAGGTCCAGCTTTTTTATCATATACATTTAAACAAGGACCATATTACTAAATCACCGCATTTTATATAAAGAAAATTCAAATAATTAACACTAAAATAAGAATTATAGAGTTTTTTATAGATAAAACAAGTATCACTTACCATAATTTCTTCTTTTCCTCTACTGATACTTTTTCAAACAGAAAGGGAGCAATTAAGATTACCTTCTGAAGTGTTTAAATCTTGTTCGTTTCGTAGATAATACATTTTGCTCATTGCTCAACAAAACGAAGTTCTTCAAGCAAGTCCATTAGTAATTGTTCCCAATCTAAATCTCGAAAATATACACCGTTATCATCTAACTCCGAGATTCTTATTTGTAAATCCTCTCTTACTTTGGACAACTCCTTGATGACAGCGGATTTTTGTTCTAAAGAAATTTCTTCAGCTAACGTAGTATCTACTCCTAACATTCTGTACTCTAACTCTTCTTCTCCAATCTCGTCTGTTAGAAAGAGATTTATCAGTCCCTTACAACGCTTCCAGTGTAGTTCAGACTTAATAATAAGTTCTGTTGCTCTTGAAAGATTAAAGTCAGAAAATATTTCGGAAAGGTTCAAACCAGTATTCTCCTCAAGGTCTGCACTATGCTGATAAAAACGATATTGCTCCTTCAAAATTTTTATAAATATATCAATTTTTCTCATTTGTTTTTCACTCCCAAAATTTTTTAATCCCACGCTTCCTTTATCACCTTAACGCCAAGTCCAACCTCTGCAATTAGTACAAGAGCATGATGTAGGGTAAGTCCATCTTTATGTATCTGTTTACTCAACGGTGAATTATTCCAAACTGCGAAATACTGCTCTTCGTTTAGCGTCTCCTTGTGCTTTTGGACTAATATATTTAAGTCTGCAAGTAAGTTTTGTATATTGTCCCAGTGTTCTTTCACATATTCTTCAATTTCCTGCTCATTTGATTTATCTTCATTGTTAATGGACATTGTATAATCTCCTCCCCTAAATATTTTCATTATCATCCTCATCACTATCTAAATCTCTAACCAACTCTTCAACATTGTCAAACCTTTTATATCTTCCTTCTTCAATATCTTTTTTGCTTTCTTCCATTTTCCCATGCCACTCATGTGTCCAAAAATAAATTTGTGCCATCGGAATTTCTTCCCCATTTAATTCCATAGCAATCGTTTGTTTTAAAGAAAATCTTGCTGCATTATCATCATCAATACCAAATCTCTGAAGAACCATTGATACTGCATTATCTAATTCCACACCACTATCTAACAGTTGTTTGGTATAGTGCAATTGACCGCTATAAGAAACTGTTGTTGCATTTAAGTACTCATATCCAGTTGTCTTAGCAACACGTGCAATGCGTTGATGAATTTCTTCCCAATTTACCTGAGCATCATTACGAATACCTCGAAGCACATAGTCACTTTCAACGAGTCCGACCTTTTCGCCTTCTACACTAGCATATCCCTTTTGTTCAAGCGCCTTTTCAATCAATCGTTTGGTATGCTCGCTAATTGAGACTTGCCTAGTTTTAGGGTTCGTCACATCCAACATATCGCCATATACGTTGATTACATTGTTTTCAAAATCTACATGCTTTGTTTTTAAATGAATTAATTCTCTACAATCGTTTTTAACATTTAATCCGTCGAAGGTGAAAGCCAAGATGACACCATCTTGTGCGTTAGGTGTGGATACTGCTATTTCATAAATCTTTCTTGCTTTGAACATTATGTCCCCCCTTTTTTCAGATGCCTTAGATATTTCTCCCTCCCAGAACGAATCTCCCCATTAATCTCCAATAATTAACAATCCTCCCTTTTATTATATTAAAAGAAGTTTTTTATTCAACACAAAATATTCAGAAAACAAATAAAAAAATCAAACAAACACCTGTATTTCACTGTGTAAACAACTTACCAATACACTAATACATTAATTACATAACTGTTTAATCCACCAAAACAATTATATTGAAATATTTTTCAACTCATTTTTACTTACTATTCAAAACACGATATTGTTCCGAAATTTCTAATATAAATACTGTAAAAATAGCAACTATTTCTGATGCCAAAAGGACTGATTATCCGTCTCGTATCGAAATTTTTTATACCTTGCTTGGTGTAGATTAGCGTGCTATGTACCCCTTCTCTAATAAGAGGGTTGGAGAATGTGGAAAACAGCCCCCCTCTACCCCAAAAAGGAATGAGTCACCTCATTCCCTTTACCATTATACAGACAGCTAAGAACATAATTTTGTGGTCACAAATGGTCACAGAATTCACAATAACTCTTGCCATTTCAGTAGAATTGCATTTATACAAATCAATGAAAATGCCTTTAAATCAACGTTTCTCCCGTAGCTCAGCAGGGAGAGCGCCACCTTGACAGGGTGGAGGTCGTGAGTTCAAATCTCTCCGGGGTCATATATTTTAATTAAGCTCAAACCCAATTATATCAATGGTTTGATCTTTTTCATTTCTTTTATAAAATCAGTAGTAAAACTGCAAAAATTAAAAAGTGGGGACAATTTGGGGATAATTAAACTGATAACAAGTCGGCTTGTCTATATAGGTTAAAAAAAGTGTAAATAGAATGATTAAATGAAACTGCGAATCCCTATTTCTACTGTAGCGGACTTACCTTGTTTCAGTTAGTGATACTAATCTTTCCTCTCACCAATTTATACAAAAAATTCGGACTAATATACAAGATGTATTAATAAAGTATTTGATCAGATAAAACTATTTTAAAGTCCAGCGGTTGGTCATGTTATTATTAATAAGTTGGCTATGAAAATTTTTCTGGTGAGATTACTATAAAACATAGTTTTATAAAAATAAAAGGATATATACAGGCACAGCCAAAATAGTTATACAGACAATGAATATAAAAAACACTAACATTCATAATTATGGCTCATGAAAAAATAGATGCTAAAAAGTAGGTGTTTAATATAGCAACAGGTTTTAAAGTTGATTTTTACTGGTATCAACTAGGCACATCAGATTTTGTACATTCCTTTTTTTCGACTATTAGCTTTCATTTAGAAAAAGAAGGGTGGGGAACAAAATATCCTCATTTAATGAAAGAATTATATAGTGGTAAACTACCATTTGAAAGTATTCCAAAAGCTATTGAAGAATCAAAAGAAATTCATGAAAAATTAAAACTACTCTCACCATCAGAAGTGGTATGGGATATTAAAGATTTATCTAAACAACCACCGTGAGGAGATAATATTTCCTCTAATATCACAGATCTTTCAAATTATTTTGTAACAAGTGATGGTAAAGATATGTTTGAAATATTGTTCTATGCGCTTAATGAAGCACTGGAAGAGAATACTGATTTAGAGATAAAGACATTATAAAACAACATTTTCAATAAAAATCACTTCAAAAGAGGTGATTTTATTTTTGTCTAAAAACGAAGAGTTCAATTTGATTGAAGTTTTAAAAATAAATTTCTGCACTCCTTAATCACGAATTTATGGGGATGTAACATTTACAGATCTTACACAAAATTGGTATGATTTACTTATTACTCCAAGGAGGTTTTTTTCATGAGTTATGATACTGTAGCATCTCTACAACGTATTTAACAATTAGAGCAATCATAAGCTGCAACTGGCAAGCGTTTAGTCCTAAAAAGAATAAATTCAACTGCTGAAATATGGTTTATTGTTATTGCATTTATTTTATTACTTCCTACATTGGGATGGTCTCTTATACTCTACGCTGTTTATTTTGGGATAAAATCAATTTTCAGTAAAACATATTTAGTATAAAACGTTGCAACTGGTGAAAAATTTCATGTGGATAAACAAGAATTTAAGCAATATAAGTCGGCTTTATTTTAATCTACTTCTATATGTTTTCTGGCGGTCAACACTTTATCTTGTGTTTTAAAATATCTTTTCCTTGTCTTCAGAATCTAACAAAACATCAATTTATTTTCTCATTTGAGGATTATACAAATTAAAAGCTGTTTTTCTAGATTCTAATCGTATTTCTTCTGATATGGTTTCCTTAAAATCAAAAGCTGTATCATTAATTGTGAAATAATTGGAAAATCGGTCATCGTTTTCTACTAGTTCTTTTAAAATTTTACACCAAGTATGGTCCATATTTATTTTTAATGGTTTATGTTTCATATACTTTTTATCTTTCATCCACTGTTCTCTCTTATAACCTAGCTTTAACCAGCTCAATACATCAATAATTGCAGTATTAAAACTTAATGTATTCACAATTTCTGATGAATAGTTGGTTAAAAGAATATTTGAATTTCCTGTTTTAGTGTATGTTACTATATCTTTGATAAAATTATCCATTACAAACCTCCTCTTATTTTATTAATAAGAATCATATATTTGATTTTTGTAATTACTCCAAATGTGTACTTATATGTCATTTAAATTATTAAAATTTGATTTTAATCCGGAGTTTATTTGAAATTGCCGCTCATAGTAATACGCTCTCTTTTCCCAAGACCAGGATGAAACACCGGACATCCCAAATTTGTTGTTATAGTCTATAATGTGTGTGCCTTCATGAACTATATCACTTACAATGGGTTGTGAACTACTTCTTACTTACATTTGATTTCCAACTTGAATTTCCTTAGCATCTGTAGCACCAGTATACATATCAAATAATTCATCGCCAAGAACATTTAATTTAATATCTCCATTTCGTAAACCTTCTGCAATTTTTGTAGACTGATTAGTAACTCCATCTAACTGTTCAATAATCATTTCTCTTGTTAAGCTTTGATTAATTTTTTGCCCAGTGCCTATTTTTTCTGCCTTTGTAGCTGTATCAGCCACCTCAGCCACTTTTGCAGTCATTTTCACGCCCTTACCGACTTTCGCTATCTTTCCAAAAGGGATAAAACCAGCTACTACCATTCCTCCATCTAAAAATCTTTCCCAAGTTGATAGCTTTTCTCCATTAGATGGACCAACACCATCCCAGGCACGACGTGTGGCCCACTTTCAAATGCTAGCGATGCAGTGAAGCAAGAAAACCCAAAAGAAAAATCTACATTTGAGAAAATAATAGATAGAGATTGGTCTGGTGCTGGTGAAACTGTAAGCGATACAGTAGACGGTTTTAAATCTTTAGGTGATGCAGAAACATGGGAAAACCTCGGCAATTCTCTGTTGCATCCTATCGACACACTAAAAGGGATGGGGCAGGCAGTCTCTGAATCTTGGGATAAAGATGTTGTCAACGGCGATGCAGAAAGCCTTACAAAATTCTTTACATACGGATTGACTCAATTAGCTTTGGGTGTTCTAGGAGATAAAGGAGTAAGTAAAGTTGTTAAGGTAGCAAGTAGAAATGATTATAGAAGACAATGAGATAATAACCGCGTATCCTGTTTATACAAGGAGGGAAAAAATGAAATATACATATGAATTTTGTCGTGATGGACTTGGCGGTTTAAGAATACGTTTGCCAAAAGGGATTTCCATTATTTCTCATTTTTTAGAAGATATTTCAGATGATGAGGCGGATGAATATATACAGATTTTAGATGATGTAGTAGACAAAAAATTCCTACAATATGAAATTGAGGGAAACGTGGCAGCTGTCTACATCGAACCTAATTATACAAGTGCTATTAACTTTTTTATGAGTCCCCCAAATAACCAGTGTAAAATTGAGACCTCTGAATTTAGAAAACTACTTGTATTGTGGAGAGATAAAGTGGTAACAGAGGGAAAAGATATAGAAGCGTAAAAGAAAACCTATTATTTCGTATTTTAAAGTCGTTTTCCCTAGAGAAAACGACTTTAAAACGTAAGATAATGGGAGGTATGTGAAATAATAGATAAAGCCGACTTCATGTAGAAGTCAGCCACTTAAATTATTACAATTCTTTATTTTTCCCTTTTTTATATTCTTTTTGTTTATCTAGCCAAATATGAATTAAGTCTACTAATTCAATCGTTTCTATCTCACAAAATTCTCCCTTACCATCTTCGGCCAAATTGTCTAGAACAGTAGTTGTATCTTTTCGAATTTCTATACCACAAATGTTGCCATTTACTACTATGCAATCTTTTTCCCTGTTTAAAACACTATGTATTTCCTCTAAAATCCAATCTCCAAACGCAGAAACTTCAACGCCTAAAAAAGTTTCAACAAGTTTAATTTCTTGAGGAAGCCTCATAACTAATTTTCTATTTTTAAGTACTTCAAAACTATATGGATATTTCATTACTATTGTACTCCTTTATACTAAAAATAAAATTTTCTCCAGATATCTCTAGTAGTAGGATTTATGTATCTGATGACAAAAAGAAGGAGCTTTCTACAAGTATAGATTACAGTAATGATTATACAGTTGGTCATATAAGTTATTAATATTGCAAATTGACTTTTTTCTCTAATAACATTTTCACCCTCTATAATATCAAATACATAGACAAAACCCAGATAAAGAATATAGATAAACTTCGTCTGGGCCTTACATTCTATAATCTCCTGTTCTTTCAATTGCTTTACAATCAAAATAAACAATTATACCCTCTATCTCATATCAATTCACATGAACCTTTTCACCAGTTTTATCATTTTCAAATTCCTCATTTAATATAGTTATTACATTTTCATTACTCATTCCCTCACTATCCTTATCTCTTTTAAATTATAGTAATAATAGATTATTATTAAACTCATCTATCCAATATTTCTCTAATTTAGGTATTAACTCAGTAAAATTTTCATATTTACCATTCCAATCTTTTGGTACATATTCTTCATATGATGCTGGCTCTGGAAACATTGAATATAGTTTTTTATCATCAAAGTTAATTAATAATACCGGACTAAAATCTAATAAATCTTCTCCTTCAATTTTACTTTTAATATTTTCAAGTAATAAATAATTTAATTCCTCTTTAGTTGTTATATATTTATTAATCCTTGGTAAAAACAATTCTACATTTTCATTATCTAATACTTTCATTCCATTTCTTTCTTCAGCTTCGTCATTATCTTCAATGCTTACGCCTAAATTTTTATATGCATTATTTAGCTTATTATAATCTAAAAACCATAATTCTTTA
>Ga0102589_1001734_pt1 | contig 27864 bp, 33 predicted proteins | sample AraplaMF_Col_mLB_FD_76858 | JGI IMG/M metagenome (GOLD analysis project Ga0102589, IMG submission 76858) | Arabidopsis root microbial communities from the University of North Carolina, USA - plate scrape MF_Col_mLB | ecosystem: Host-associated > Plants > Roots > Endosphere | place: USA...
TTGCTAAGAAAGTACCTTCTAAAGGAATTCTTAATAAAGCAAAACCTGCTAAAATACTAGCTAACATTAAAAGAATAGCGCGATCCATTTGGTTATCCCCCCTATCAATATATTTTATGAACAATTGATAGATATGTTAATCAAAGACAGGCTATTATAAAAAATGTGTGTTTATCATGGTGTAATTCAAAGAGTATAACTAATTCAAAGTTTAGGTGCTGCTAGTTAAGTGATAAAAAGACAATAAAGTCATAAATATGAAAAGGTAAATGAGGATAGGGGTAGGATGAATCTAAAGTCTTATTTTTGTTTATGAATGTAGGAAGTTTAAGAGATTGATAGGAGAATTGATATGAACGATCTAATTGGGATTAGAAAAAATAAAAATAAAAGGTGTTTGTATTAATGAAAGATTTTCATTGTTGTGCTACTTGTAAGCATTTCAAAGCAGTGAAAGAATCAAGAAGTATGAAATATTATTGCAACCGTTTAGGGTTCGAAACAAAAACAACTTATAAATTTGATTGCTGGAGCCCAAATGAGCATGTACTGAAATTGCTAAATAAGAATAATTTGCAAAAAGATAGTTAAAAGAAGAGTTCTTTAATTTTCGATAAAACGTTAAAACGAAAATCAAATTTTCATTATATACAGTTGCTTATTGCTCATAAAGGTGCATGAAAAAAGTGGCATGACCATGGTCTTCTAAAAACAGAAGCCACAGTCAATGCCACTAATTTATGTTATAAACTCTAATAAAAACCGATCTTCTAGCTATTATTATTTAGATGTTTCTTCTGCATACTTTTTGAAATTATTTAGAATCGCTTGCCAGCCTTGTTGTTGAAACTCAACTGGATTTTGAGTTTCAGCATCAAATGTTTCAACGATTTCAGTAGCGTCTCCTAAATCCTTAAAAGTGATTGTTACTTTTCTACCATCGCCTAGTGTATAAGCAATATACTCATTTGTATTAACTTCATCATAAATTCCACCAAAATCGAAACCAAAACTTCCATCCTTTGCTTCCATTCTTGATGTGAATTTCCCACCAACTTTTAAATCATTCTCAGAAAATGGTGTATGCCAGTCTTCTGAAGGAGTGTTCCATTTTTTAATATGAGTTGGCTCGTTCCAGTATTGCCATACCTTTTCAACAGGTGCTTGAACAGTTGCTTGAATTGTTACATTTTCAAATGTTTGCATTTCATTTACCGCCCTTCAAAATTTTAATATTTTATTATGTATTGATTAACAAAAGCTGCTTAACTCTATTGTAAATGATTTCCAAAGGTTATGCTACTTCATCATTATTTCCATTAGCCTCAGTAAGAATCCAATACCTAAACTTTTATTTTTATGAAAAGAGGAAGATAAATGAAATACATTTGATTTACTGATTTATTCAATGATTTCGCCATCTTCCACTTTTATTTCACAATGTGGGCATCGCACGTAATCGTACACTTCAGTTTCAAAATTGATTTGAAATGGCAATCGTTTTTTGCAATTAGGGCATCTCCAAAAGAATAGGGTAATGACCACAAATAAGAATAAGAAGAAAATGCCTAAATAAAAAAAGATATTAAACCCGTAAATGAGTCGACCAATGAAGTTCAGTGGAAGTGAGATGAGCCAACAAAGAATGGCAATTTTTCTAAGCTTTACAATATCAATAACTTTTTTACCCAAATGATTAGCTTCCTTTCATAAAATGGAAAAATATTGAAATATATAGAAAAATTGTATCACGAAACATCATTAAATCGAATCAATTTCAGAATGATTACTAACCTCTCAACTATTAGTAATCTTCAGCCATCCCTAAAACTCTCCCTTCAATATCGTCTTGTGAAATTGGTCCCAATTCATAGCTGTCCTGTATTCTCCAGCCATTATCAGCTAATATAAATACTTCATTTTTTGGAATGACCACTGATTTAAGATTTCTATGAAAATATTCTTTCCAATCATTTACACCTATGATCTCATTTCCGCTTGCTTTCATCATTTTTTGATAAGTGTCAAAGTCTGAAATGCCATTATTCATAGATTTTGCATAAAAAGCTTTTAATTTTTTGTTGTTTATAAATAACTGACCATCTCTGATTTCAAGTTTTTCTCCAGGTAAGCCAACTACTCGAGCAACGTTTTTGTGACCAGTTTTAGGAGTTTTGAAGAATACAACATCACCACGTTGAAAGTTATTTTTGATGTAATACTCCTTGTCAACGACTAAAGTACCTGCATACTCATTGTGCCCACGATACATCGCATCGTATAAGTAATCTATTTCTGAATACTCAACAGAATTAACTACTGGGACATCTTCAATTGTTGTGTTGTCTGTCATTGTTTCTATTACAATCGATTTCTCTTTCTGCTGACAGGCGACAAGAATGAGGCACATCCCAATCATAAAAAATAAGTGTTTCATAAGATCCCCTCCATTTATATCAATATTCTATTTGGTGGTAATCAGTACCTTTTATCTATTTATGATTAGAACGGACATTAAAACGGGAATAAATTTATAGTCACTTTGAAGGAAATGCTCGAACGTTAATAGAAGTATTTAATAAATATGGATATTTTTTCCATGAATTATATTCGTTTCGTAACAAGGATTTGTCATTCGAAAGGGAGATGGAATTGAAGAAGCTTATTTTTGCAATCATCACATTAGGAGTTTTAATAGGTTTAACTTGGTTCGTTTCAGATTTAATGAACGGTAAAATGCTTGACTATGCATTTTTTGTTGGATTAGTTGTAACAATTGTTATTCGTTATTTCACAAGTAGTGGAGGTTTTGCATCGAATAGTGTTAATTTGAGCGCTCAAGGACAAACGGGAATGAAAGTTACCGGAACAGAAGGGCCTTTCACAGTAACGCAAAAGTCATTCTCTTTTTTAGTGTCTTTAGCATTTACAATTATATCCTTACTTGCGACCGTCATTTACTACTGGAATGAATTTTAATTTTTCATGAACAAAATAGATTTTTTTAGCCGATTTTCCAATGAGGAAATCGGTTTTTTGATTAGAAAAATTTTGAACAATTTATGGTGGGACAGTTGAAATTTTACTGAAACCTGCATATACTGTTAACAACACTATACTGTTAATGACAGTACAATGTGATAAACAGTATAGAATGAGATTGATGGTTATAGATTTTTTTACATTCAATGTAGGAGGTTAGATATCATGAAACATACAGGGAGACATACTGGAGCATTTCTTTTACTGTTTTTAACAGAGGGAGATAGCTATGGAGGTAAGCTTTGGCAGAAATGTGAGGAAGAGCTTCCCGTCAATCCAATTGATAGCTCCATTTTATATCGCACACTAAAACAATTAGAAAGTGAAGGTGCTGTAGAGTCATATTTAGGTACGACTGAACAAGATAAACCGATAAAAATGTATAAGATCACTGAAGCTGGAAAAGAAAAATTAGAAGAATTTCAAATCAATATTGAAAGAAAAATTAAGAACTTATCATTTTTCTTAGAAAAATATCAGGTATGGAAGGAATCTAACCATGATTAATGGGATCATACTGTACTCTATTGCAATTATTCTTGTCAGTGTTTCTTTTATAAAAGACAGAAAGAAAACAAAAGATGCTCTAAAACAGTCATGGAAGATGTTTCGAAATATTTTACCCGATATTTTATCTATCATGCTTTTCGTGGGACTTTCGCTATCTTTACTAACACCATCTTTCATTTCATCGATTCTAGGAGAAAAATCTGGATTGATGGGTATTGTTTATTCTACAATCATTGGTTCGTTTGCATTAATACCAAGTTTTATTGTATTTCCACTAGGGGATACATTAGTCGAAAATGGTGCTGGGTTGCCACAAGTTGCTGCTTTAATGTCGACAATGATGGCGGTCGGAGTGATTACGATCCCTATGGAACAAAAATTATTTGGTCGAGGCTTTGCGTATACACGTAATGCTGCAGGAATCGTTATGTCACTTCTATTTGCATATATAATTTGGGTGGTGATGGGATGAATGCACTAAAGAGATATCGTTTCTTTTTCATTTTACTAATCGGACTCGTGATTCTAACTTTTTTAAATCAAAAACTAGGTTGGAAGGCATTTCAATTAACAGGAAACAGCTTGATTAATATGCTTTTTCTACTTCCTCCTGTCTTAGTATTTGTCAGTTTACTAGACAAATGGGTAGAAAAAGAAACATTGATAAAATATATGGGGAAAAAATCAGGTTTTTATGGCACCTTGTTCTCATTAGTTTTAGGCGTAATTGCAGCAGGACCACTCTACGTAGCTTTTCCGATGGCAGTCTTGTTTTTACAAAAGGGAGCAAGCATACGCTATATTGTGTTTTTCTTAGGGGTTTGGACAACAGCAAAAATACCCACAGCAATTTATGAATTTACTTCATTTGGCATTAAGTTTACACTGATTCATATTTGTTTTGGTCTCGTATTCTACTATATATTGGGTATGATCTATGAAAAATTTTATGACGGAAGACACTTGTTGAAATATGATTTGAATGAAGAAAGATCAATGTAGAGAAACGTTAATAAATGCTTTGAAAAACAGCTGTTTTATTGGTAAAAGGGCTGTTTTTTTATTTGGCTTTTTTCTAAAAGATTGTTGTTTTTAAGATTTTAAAACAACAAAGAGAAAAATTGATTGCTGCTTCGGTAGTCCTATTTAATTTGCTGAGAGATACTTAAGTGTTAAAAAAGTCTACATTTAGAGAGAAAAAATAGTTCAATACACAATGAAAAGTTCACAAATTGTTCACTTATGAAGACCATTCGACTAACGCTATAATAACGTAGGTGTTAAAAGAAAGGATGATGGAAATGCCAACAACAAAGAAGGAAAATTTTTATTTTGGATTAATGATGTGTGCCGGGATGGTCGTGGTCATGACATTTTATAATTTAATCATAAATGATTTGATCGGAGAACTTCATCTAAAAGAAATACTAGTACAACTTTTATTTGGTTTTATTATTGCATTCATATTGGAGTCATTTGTTGTGGGACCGATCGCTCAAAAATTAGCTTTATCGCTACCATATGATAAATCTAAACAGCTTTTTGTGATTCTTTCTATTTCATTTTTTATGGTGATCGGAATGGTTCTCTGTATGTCTCTTTTTGGACTAGTTACTGCCTATTTATCTAATGGTCTAGAAGAATCATTACTTAAAAGTTACTTTACAATTGTTTCTAGAAATTTTATTTTTGCATTACCACTACAGATTCTCATCATGGGACCAATTGTACGCTATTTATTTACTAAATTTGTAAAAAATCAAAAAAGGATGGAGTCTAATAGTTTATAGAATCCAAAATCTTTAAATGACATCTAAGTCAGACTTAAAAAGAAAAGAACAATGATTTTTGATAGACCAAAAGTATAGTTATTGAACGAAAGCATGCAATGCTTAGTTCAATAACTTCGCATTCAAACGCACTATAGACTATAATTGAGTAAACTAAATACTAAGTCTTTGATGGTAGGTTGCTTATATAGAGATGTTAATTTTACGAAACGGTACACTTGTAAGCGACGGCGAAAAAGGAGGTTTAAAGATGTTGTTTTTTATTGTTAGCATCGTGCTTTGGACTAGTATCATTGCGGTTCCTGTAGCCATCATTTGGGGAATCTGGAAAAAGTCAGTTAATGCCTTTATTAGCAGCGGGATCTTTGCTTCACTTTTGTATATATGGGTTTGTGTATTTAATGAACTAAGTCACTTTTTTGTCATCGTACCTTTATTTCTGTTTCTAATAGCATTTTTGATTTATCGTAAAAGGAAATAGCGTACGATTTTTACTAATGAAAGAATCACAAGTCATCAAAACAGCTAATCAATGTATGAACGGAAACGTCTGAAATTTTCGTTCTGAATATTTAGAATAAAAGTAATTGGGAGTATATTCTACCGATTTATTCTAAGTAAATCGTGTTCAGATTATGTACTAATTGAGTGAGCGTAAGGAGAGGATTAGTGTGTTTTTTAAGAAAAAATCATACTCAGGCGAGAAAAATGGCGTAAAGTACATGAATGGAGTCGTAAAATTTCAAAGTGTTACTTTAAATGTTTACTGTTATGTTGATGATGGTGTATTAATTGATACTGGAGCGCAGTCATTACATAAATATTTTAAATCGTTTGTTGAGCAAGCAGATATTGATCAAGTCATGATGACACATTCTCATGAAGATCATTCAGGCAACGCGGCTTATGTTGGAAAAATGAAAAAAGTACCTATATTTTTAAGTGAAAAAGCAATTGATGAATGTAAAAGAAGTGCAGATTATCCTTTATATAGACAACTGTTTTGGGGAAAAAGAAAGCCATTTCATGCACAAGCAATGCCTGAATGGTTTCAGTCTAGAAATGCGACTTGGGAAGTCATTGCGACTCCAGGGCATGCTAAAGATCATAATGCATTTTTGAATCGTGATACAGGGCAATTATTTACTGGAGATTTATATGTAACCGAGCGGACAAAAGTTGTATTAGCAGAAGAACATATCCCAACAATTATTGATTCTTTAGAGCGGGTTTTAGCTCATGACTTTGAAGATGTATTTTGCAGTCATGTTGGTTTTGTAGAGGATGGTCGCGCAGCACTTGAACGAAAGAAAGATTATTTATTATCACTTCAACATGATGTTCTTACTTTACAAAAAGAAGGCGTTACAGCAGAAGAAATAAGTAATAAACTATTTCCAAAAAAATATCCGATCATAAAATTTTCAAGCGGGGAATGGGATTCACTCCACATTGTCACATCGATTTTGAATGATAAAAATAAACTATAAGTAAAACAAATAAAAAACCCTGAATTTTATCAATCAGGGATTTTTTTATAAATATTGAATGATATCATCAGTCAGTATTTTGTTGATTTTTTTTCTTTTTACTATTGACCAACGTAGAATAAGTTGATTGTTCAGTTCCATTTATTAGTTTATAGACATATGCTGATGTTTTTTTATAGCTATCTTCTAGTTTAGTAGCGATATAGTCTGTTCGTTCAAAAATAATTGAACGGATATGATTGAGTTGGCGGGAGATTTTCTCAGTTAAAGCTTCTTGGGTGTCTAGGCGATTTAGTACCCCTGTTTGGAATTCTTCTTGTTTTTGTAAAGTATCAGCTACCTCTTTTTGTAGTTCAAGCTGTTTATTCAATAGTAAAGCGAGATGTTCATTTGATGATTCATTTTTTTCCATCCGACTGACCAATTCTTGATAAGTTTCACTTAAGCTATTCATTTGATCAATAATCGATTCTTTTAATAACTTTTCACTTTCTTCTATTGAATGTAATCTTTTTAACATCATGTTTTCTAAATCCTCACTGTTACGACTACTAACAATAAGATCATTTATTTGTTCTTTCATAAGATTCCACTGAGTGGTTTGTATCTCTTCTAGTTGCTCATATTGGGGTTTGAGTTCAGCGATTGAATTTGCTAGGTTCGTATTACTTAATTGTTGTTCTTTTATCAGCTTTGTTAAGGTATTATGACGAACTAAACTTTGGTTTTGCGCTTGAATTTTTTCGATATTTTTATACACATCAGGATGATCATGTTTATTAATAAATAATCCCATGAATTTTTTCTCCCTCCTTTCATTATTGATACGATAATTTATGCACAAAAAACAGAAGGGGGAACGTTGGTTTAAAACAGCAAATGATCTATTAGGCAAACGTGAACGGAAAATATAGTGAAATTGCATTTTATATCTCATCAGTAAAAAGAAAAATTTGTTTTAGAGAATCTTTAATTTGTCTGTAAGAATTAAGTTATTATCATGATAGATTGATGAAAACAGAGGGAATCGATTATAATAAGTGTATAGAAAATTTCCAATTTTTAGGAGGTACTATGATTCTAGCTTGTATTGTAATCGGTATATTAGGTGGGATCTATGTCATGACATTCGAGAAAGTTAACAGATGGTATAATAGCATTTTTATAAGTGGTTCATTAAGTAGTAGTAGTCCCGAATCTTTTTATGTCATTTGTCCAAAGTGTAGTAGTAAAATAAAAAGAGTTAAAGGTGGATCTCAAAACTGTAGTTCTTGTCACAGTTATTTTTAATAAAGAATATTGTATTAAAAGATTGTGAAAACAAAGGTGCTATATGAATAAGATATGAAACTCTATCGATTTACTTTCCTCAGTTTTTTAAATTCAGAAAAAGATAAAGAGCATGCTGGTAATCAGCATGCTTTTTTCTATATTAAAACTTTGAATGGCTAAATAAACTATCTATTCTCTTTTTACAAATCTCATTTCTAAAAGAGAAATACATACTTTGTAATTTTAAGACAGAAGTTGATTTCAATGGAAGGTGAGAGACTCCTGTGGGAGTAGCGAGAAGTCTGAGACCCCGGGAGGCTCAGCTACACCCCCGGAAAGGGAGCAACATGGAAATGATATCAACTAAAGCAATCTAAAGCAGTAATGTATACGAACAGTCTTTACAAAAGAAAAATGACTACTTTCTATGTAATGAAGAAAAAACAATTTTTCTTTTAAGAAATATATGAAATTTCATAATGTGAAATTATTTGATTGTTCATAATTTTTAAATTAATTATATTGAATTTAGATTTAAAAAACATGAATGGAGGTGCTTTAAAAATGGATACAAGAGAATTAAGAAATTGCTTTGGAAAGTTTGCTACTGGAGTAACTGTTGTATCATTTAAAGATGATGATGGCAATAGAAGTGGAATTACGGTTAATTCATTTACATCTGTATCATTAGATCCTGCACTTGTTTTAGTATCAATCGATAAAAGAGCAAAAGCATTACAAGGTTTAAAAAATAGAAATTTTATCGTGAATATCCTTGCCTCTGATCAGGAAAATATTGCTTGGCAATTCGCTGGACGTCCACAAGATGATTTAGTTATTAACTGGGAAGATACACTGATCGGTCCTAAAATTGGTGGTGCTTTAGCGACAATTGAATGCTTACCTTGGAAGGAATATGACGGTGGGGATCATGTATTATTTGTAGGAGAAGTAAAGGAATTTTCATATCGAAATGAAAGCGCTTTAATGTTTTTTAATGGTTCATTTTTAAATACAAAAGTAAATCAATCATAGTCTTTCTTGGTTTGAGTGGTTATTAATTTTATTCAAATATGATGAAGCGATAAGGGGGAAGGTTTAGTGGGAATTCGTACTGGTGCAGAGTATATTGAAGGATTAAAGTCGAGAAAACCTGAAGTATGGCTTGGCGGTGAAAAGGTGGATGATCTTGTAAATCATCCAGTATTTAAGCAACCAATCTTAGAAATTGCGAAATTATTTGATTTGCAATTTGATGCAGAATATCAAGAGAAAATTACACATATTTGTAGTGAAACTGGCGAAAGAATTTCAAATGCATTTTTAGTGCCAAAAACGATTGAAGATATTAAAGCTCGTGGTGAATTATTTGAAGCGTATGCAAAATCAACTTTCGGATTAATGGGAAGAACACCAGATTTCTTAAATGTAGTATTAACATCTATGGCAAGCAATTCCTGGTTTCTGGATAAATACAATCCTGAATGGTCTAAAAATGTTCAAAACTATTTTAAATTTGTCCGTGATCAGGATTTATTTTTAACTCATGCCATTATCAATCCACAAAATGACCGCAGCAAGCCTTCATATGAACAAAAAGATCTATTTACTCATTTAGGAGCTGTTGAGGAAACTGCTGAAGGCTTAGTCGTTAGAGGCGCAAAGATGCTCGCTACGCTTGCTCCAATTACGGATGAAGTAATTATTTATTCATTCCCTGGATTCCATGAAGGTGATGAGCGATATGCGTTAGCTTTTGCTTTACCAATTGATACACCAGGTTTAAAAATCATTTGTAGGGAACAAATGCAAGATGGAAAAAGATCATTCTTTGATCATCCTTTAGCTTCTAGATTTGAAGAGATGGATGCAGTACTAGTTTTTGAGGATGTATTAGTCCCTTGGAATCGAGTATTTATCCATAATAATGTTGAAGCAGCTAATAATCTATATCCAAAAACTGGCATAGCTCAGCAACCTGCCCATCAATCTGGCATTAGAGGCTATATTAAACTATCATTTGCAACTGAAGTCGCTTGTAAACTAGCTGACTCAATAGGCGTGGATTGCTATTTAAATGTTCAAAATGACTTAGGAGAACTACTACAATCAGTGGAAACAATCAGAGCATTACTACGTACAGCTGAGAATGAATATGAAACTTTACCTTCTGGGGAAGTAAGACCGGCAATGGAACCTCTAGAAACGATTCGAGGATTATTGCCAACAATGTATCCAAGAGCGATAGAAGTGATCCAAACAATTGGTGCAGGAGGCTTATTAATGTCACCTACTGAAGCAGACTTTCATCATCCTGAACTAAGAAATTCATTAGATAAATATTATGTAGGTAGAGAAGGCATTTCATCTCTAGAGCGAGTGCAATTATTTAAGCTAGCATGGGATTTATGTGGAGAGGCATTTGGACAAAGAGCCCTTCAATACGAAAGGTATTATACAGGTGATCCAATTCGAAAAAGAGCAATCTTTTATAATCAAATGAAACGTAAAAAAGCATTTACAATGGTGGATGATGCATTAAATGGTGCGAATAAATTAATAGGTGAACCAATTTAAAAGGACAATCCAATCATCTAGCGAATTCTAAAATTTAACGACTAATTTTAGGAAAGTTGGGTGTTTATGAAATTTTTTAGCTTTTCGTGGGGAGGGAATATCTGATGATCTCTTCAGTTCATAAGATTTCTAGAATATTAGATTGCTTTACAGAAGATGAACCAGTCTTAGGAAATTTAGAAATAGCTGAAAAATTAAATATGAATGCTAGTTCTGTGCACCATTTAGTTAGAACATTGTGTTCGCTTGGAATTTTAATTCAAGATAGTAAAAAGAAATACCGTTTAGGTTGGAAGTTATTAGAATGGAGTAATCATGTGATGCATCAACAAGACATATACAGTGAGGCCATTCCTTTACTAGAAAATCTACTGAAAAACTATAATGGTACTGTACATATCGGGATGTTTGATGCTGGAAATGTAAGATTTGTTTTAAAGGTTTCTTCAAAAAACTCGATACCGGTACCTACATTTGTAGGGGCGAAAAGACCAGCCTACTGTACGAGTACGGGGAAAATATTACTCTCGTATAATCCAAAATATGTAAAGCCAACAATTGAAAGAGGCTTAACCGCATATACAACTAATACAATTACTTGTATTGATACATTACAAAAGGAATTAGCAGCTATTAAAGAAAATGGTTATAGCATTAGTAATAATGAAAATGATTTAGGTTTATTTGGAATTGCAGCACCGATCCAAACGTATGACGGACACACTTTTGCTGCATTAAACATGGTAGGACCAGTTTCCTATATGATGAGTCAAGATATTGGCCGAATGGTGCAAGATGTAATGAAGACGGCAAAGTTAGTCTCTAATCAATTAGGATATATTAACACGTAATTGTAAACGGTTACAAAAAAATAATGCCTAGGAGGATAACAATGAATCTAAAAAGTCGAGTTTTCAATATTGTTAAATTGATAGAGGACAATAAAGAGTTATTAAAACCACCTGTAAATAATAAGGTTATTTGGGAGGATTCAGAATATATTGCCATGATTATTGGTGGCCCAAATAAGCGTAGGGATTTCCATGTTGATCCGGCGGACGAATTTTTCTATCAAATTAAAGGAAGCTGTTACGTTGAATGTATTACTGGCGAAGGAAAGCGTGAGGTAGTTACGGTCGGTGAAGGTGAAATTTTTATGCTACCTTCCTTTGTGCCACATTCTCCACATCGAGTAAAGGATTCTTATGGAATCGTGATTGAAAGAAAAAGAGCTGTAGGTGAACTAGAAAGCTTCGTTTGGCATTGTGACGAATGTAATTTAGAAATGCATAAAACAACTGTCCAATTAACAGATATCGGTACACAAGTAAAGGAAGCGATTGAACAATTCAATGGTAGCTTAGAGTTAAGAACATGTAAGCATTGTGGCCATGTCATGAAAGAGGAAGCGGATGAATGGGTATGCGTATAGATTTTCATACACATATCATTCCTGAACAGTTACCTAATTTTTTTGAAAAATATGGGCAAGAGCGCTGGCCGATTTTACAGCCAACATGTTCCTGCGGTGCAAATATTATGGTTGGCGGTAAAGTCTTTAGAGAAGTGACGGACCAAGTTTGGAGCGCTGAAAAAAGAATAGAGGATATGGGTAAAGAAGGAGTAAGTATGCAAGTCCTATCTCCAATCCCAGTAACATTTTCATACTGGGCACCCCCTCATGCTGCTTTAGAAATGGCAATCATTCAAAATGATTTTATTGCAGAAACAGTTAAAAAATATCCAACAAAGTTTCTAGGATTAGGCACGGTGCCAATGCAGGATTCCGAAGTTGCAATAAAAGAAATGGACCGTTGTATTCATGAATTGGGACTACATGGATTAGAAATTGGAACAAATGTGAATGGTGTGAATTTGGATAGTGAGCAGTTTCTACCATTTTTCGAAATGGCTGAAAAATGGAATGTTCCATTATTTATTCATCCTTGGGAAACTTTGGCGAAGGATCGTACGCCAGATCATAATTTTATGTATACAGTTGGCATGCCAAGTGAAACTGCTTTAGCAGCTGCAAGTTTAACATTCGGTGGAGTTATTGAAAAATATCCAAATTTAAAAATTTGTTTTGCACATGGTGGAGGCTCATTTCCATTCATCTTACCTAGATTAGACCAAGGTTGGGAAGTATGGCCGCATCTTAGAAAAACATCCAAGCCGCCGAGTCATTATGTTCAAAATTTTTATTTTGACTCTTTACATTATGACCCATTAAATATTCAATTTTTAATTGATAGATTCGGGTATGAAAAAATTGTAATTGGGTCGGATTATCCGTTTTTATTAAGGGAAGTACCACCTGGAAGAGTAATCGATCGTTTACAAGATATGAGTAATGAAGTAAGAGAAGCTATTTTTAGTAAAAACGCATTAGAATTCTTAAATATAAAGGAGACAAACTTGCGATATGGAAAACAAAGTATTGACTCCAGAAGATAAAATAAACAGTTTAGGATTTTCATTAAGACCTGTTAGACCAGCTGTAGGTAATTATGTGAGTCTTGTTCGAACAGGAAATCTAATTTTTACAGCTGGGCAAGGGGTGGATGAATTCCACGGTAAGCTTGGTCGCGACCTAACGATTGAAGAGGGATACTTAGCATCACGTCAATCGATGTTAAATTTATTAAGCGCTTTAAAGAACGAACTTGGAGAACTTTCAAGGATTAAAAAAGTTATTAAAATATTAGGCTTTGTTAATTGTACAGATGCGTTTACAGAGCAGCCGAAAGTAATGAATGGTGCGTCGGATTTACTCGTTGAAGTGTTTGGGGAAAAAGGAAAACATGCCCGTTCAGCAGTTGGAATGGCACAGCTTCCAAATAATACAGCGATTGAAATTGAGATGATCGTAGAAATTGAAGAATAAGTTAGCTAGTAAAGTTAAAAAAGGTATTCAGATTGATTGAGAACGCTTGACTTTCAAAGGGCACAGCAAGGTGAGAAGCATAATTACCATAAAAGGTAATGTACACAACAAGCGAAGCAATGAAGAAAGCAAGCGTTTTTCAATTGTCTGTGGTGACATTCGTGTCACCTTTTATTTTATAAAGAATGGTAGGTGTCCTTTATGCAAGTACAATTGAACAAAAATAAAACATTACCGATTGATTGTAAACATTTCATAGATGGTCAATATATCCCTTCGTTTAATCAAAAAACATTCTTAAATATAAATCCAGCGACAGAGGAAGTATTAGGAAAGATTGCTGAAGGTGGAGAACTAGAGATTGATTTGGCTGTAAAAGCTGCTAAAAGAGCTTTAAAAGGTGAGTGGAAACATTTTACGACTGAGCAAAGATCGAACGTTTTAAGAAAAATAGGCGATGGAATTTTAGCACGAAAAGAAGAGTTGGCGGCTTTAGAAGCAATGGATACTGGAAAGCCTTATGAACTTGCACTTGAGGTAGACATTACTCGTTCAGCTTACAATTTTTATTTTTTTGCAGATTATATTACATCATTAGGTACAGAGAGTCATATGCAAAATCAAACCGCACTGCATTATTCATATCGCCGTCCGGTAGGTGTAGTCGGAATGATTAATCCTTGGAATCTTCCATTGCTTCTTTTAACTTGGAAGCTTGCACCATGCTTAGCAGCGGGAAATACGACGGTAATGAAACCTGCCGAGTTAACGCCAATGACGGCAACAATTTTAGCTGAAATATGCAAAGAAGCAGGCGTACCAAATGGTGTTATCAATATTGTCCATGGATTTGGTGCAAATGGAGCAGGATCAGCTTTAACTGAACATCCTAATGTTGATGCAATTACATTCACAGGTGAAACGAAAACAGGAACTGCCATTATGAAAGCAGCAGCACCTACACTTAAAAAGCTATCATTCGAGCTAGGTGGAAAAAATCCTAATATTATTTTTGCGGATTCTAATCTTGATGAAGTGATTGAAACAACATTAAAATCTTCGTTTATGAACCAAGGTGAAGTTTGTTTATGTGGATCGCGAATCTATATTGAACGTTCGATTTATCAAGAATTTCTAGAAAAGTTTGTAGAAAAAACAAATGAGTTGAAAATTGGCGATCCATTTGAAGAAGGTACAAAAGTAGGCGCTGTTATTGGAAAAGAGCACTATGAAAAAGTATTATCATATATCAAAATTGCAAAAGAAGACGGTGGAACAATTTTAACAGGTGGTAGTAGGCCAGCGCATCTTTCAAGTGGATATTTTATTTCACCTACCATTATTAGCGGACTTAGTCATGACTCGAGATGTGTGAAAGAAGAAATTTTTGGTCCTGTTGTAACAGTATTGCCATTCGATACTGAGGATGAAGTGATTGAGCGGGCAAATGATACTCATTACGGATTAGGCGCAACGATTTGGACGAATGATCTTCGTAAAGCACATCGCGTTGCACATCAAATTGAAGCAGGGATTATTTGGGTTAATACATGGTATTTAAGAGATTTACGTACTCCTTTTGGAGGAATGAAGCAAAGTGGGATTGGACGTGAAGGTGGTATTCATAGTTTTGAGTTTTATAGTGAATTATCCAATATCACAATTAAATTATAAAATTTGAAAGGTGATGAACATGAAAACGACTAAAATAGATGAAATTGCTTCGCTTTTGCTAGATTCAGAAAGAAATAGAAGTAGTATAAAACCATTAACTGAACAACATCCACATTTAACGATACAGGAAGCTTACCAAATTCAATTAGCAAATATTGATGATAAATTAAGCCAAGGACAAAAAATTGTTGGTAAAAAAATTGGTTTAACATCAATTGCGATGCAGGAGTTATTAGGTGTTGATGAACCAGATTATGGACATTTATTAGACACCATGAAGATCGAAAATGGTGGTGAAGTTTCTATTAATGAAACGATTGCACCAAAGGTTGAAGCAGAAATTGCATTTGTATTAAAAAAGGACTTAGTTGGACCAAATATAACAATTGAAGATGTCATCAATGCAACAGATTATATTGTCCCTGCAATTGAGGTAGTTGATAGTAGAATAGAAAATTGGAAAATCCGTTTAGAAGATACTGTCGCTGACAATGCATCAAGCTGTTTATTTGTCCTTGGCAATCACAGATTTGACATTCATGAGATTGACTTACCAAATGTCACGATGGAATTGTATCGAAACGGTGAACTAATGAATAGAGGAAAAGGAAATGCAGTTTTAGGAAATCCGATTACATGTGTAGCTTGGTTAGCAAATAAACTAAGTGAATTTGGCATTTCATTAAAGGCAGGAGAAGTCATTTTATCAGGTGCATTATCGGCCGCAATAAATGCGTCTGCTGGTGATTGTTTTACTGCAAAATTCCCATTATTGGGTGATGTCTCAATTTCATTTTCTTAAAAGAGGTGTAAATGATGCGTAAGCTAAAGGTTGGTATAATCGGATCAGGCAATATTGGAACTGATTTAATGATGAAGCTCATTGGTCATGAATTTCTTGAATTGACGACAATGATCGGGATAGATCCAGAATCAGATGGATTAAAACGTGCTAAACAACTTGGATTAGAAGTTATCGAAAACGGGATTGAAGGTTTTATTAATCGAAAAGAATTAGCCGATTTGTTATTTGATGCTACTTCTGCAAAATCACATATTGTTCATGCAAAGATTTTAAATGATTTGAATAAGAGAGTAATAGATTTAACACCTGCTGCACTCGGACCTTTCGTTGTACCATCTGTTAATATAGGAGCGCATATTACGGAAGGTAATGTCAATTTGATTACATGCGGTGGCCAAGCAACAATCCCGATCGTTCATGCAATTGGTACAGTTGCTAAAGTAAATTACGCTGAAATTGTTGCGACGATCAGTAGTAAAAGTGCAGGTCCAGGCACCCGTTCCAATATTGATGAATTCACAGAAACGACTGCTCGAGGATTAGAGGAAATTGGTGGGGCTAAAAAAGGAAAGGCAATCATTATTTTAAATCCTGCGGAACCTCCAATTATGATGAGAGACACGATCTATTGTGTATTAGAAAATGAATCATTCAATCCTGAAGAAATAAACGATTCTATCCACTTAATGGTTAAAAATGTAAAGAACTATGTACCAGGTTATCGGTTAAGAATGGAACCAATGATTGAGGGCAATACTGTCATCGTTCATTTGGAAGTAGAAGGTGCCGGAGACTATTTACCTAGCTATTCAGGTAATTTAGATATCATGACTGCCGCTGCAGTAAAAGTAGCTGAAGAAATTGCACAGTATGATTTAGCAAAAACAGTTTAATCCTATTTTTATAGAATGAGAGGGATGTAGAATGAATGAAAGAGATGTCCTCATAACTGAGGTGGCTCTTCGAGATGGAAGTCATGCAATCGCACATTCATATAAAGTCGATCAAGTCGTAAGTGTTGCAAAAGGACTTGATGAAGCAAATGTTCCTTATATAGAAGTTTCTCATGGTGATGGATTGGGTGGATCATCGTTACAATACGGATTATCAACAACAAATGAATTCGAACTAATTGAAGCTGCTGTTCATACTTGCAAGAAATCAAAAATAGCCGTTTTACTTTTACCAGGTATTGGGACTGTAAAGGAATTAAAAGTTGCAGCTGATTTAGGCGTGAAAATGGCAAGGATTGCAACTCATGTCACTGAAGCGGACGTGTCAAAACAGCACATCACTAAATCAAAAGAGCTTGGACTTGAAACAGTAGGATTTTTGATGATGTCTCATATGGTACCAGTTGATAAATTAGTTGAACAGGCATTACTCATGGAAAGCTACGGTGCAGATGTTGTTTATATGGTTGATTCAGCTGGTGCGTTCTTACCACATGAGGTAAAGCAACGTATAGCTGCATTGCGACAAACACTTTCAATTGAAATCGGGTTTCATGCTCATAATAATTTATCATTAGCTATGGCCAATACTTTAGTGGCAATTGAAGAAGGTGCGACGAGAATTGATGGTAGCGTACGATGCTTAGGGGCTGGAGCTGGAAATACACAAACGGAAGTTTTAGTTGGCGTACTGGATCGATTAAACATTAAAACAGGAATCGATTTTTATAAAATGATGGATGTAGCTGAAGATATCGTTGCGCCGATTTTACATACACCTCAAGAGATTACAAGAGGTAGTTTAATTTTAGGCTATGCAGGGGTGTATTCTAGTTTTCTACTTCATGCGAACCGAGCTGCAAAGAAGTGGAATGTAGATGCAAGAGATATATTGGTAGAGCTGGGAAAACAAAGAGTTGTAGGCGGACAAGAAGATATGATACAAGACGTTGCTAGTAAAATAGCAAAGGAAAGAGCTGTTCTATTAAGGGGGAATAAGTGATGATCACTGAAATTGCGAATAAAATCTATTTACATCAAAAAAATGGTGAAGAAATGGATAAAATTACGAATCATTATCCGGAATTAAACGTAAGTAATGCTTATGAAATTCAAAAGGTTAGTATTGATTATGCAATTAAAAATGGTGATCCACTCATTGGTTGGAAGATGGGTTTAACAAGTATTGCAAAGCAAAAATCAGTAAATGTCGATGAACCAATCTACGGAAGATTAACTCAGTCAATGGAATTACAAACTTCAGTCCTTAAAATGGAAGGTACTATACATCCTCGTGTCGAACCAGAAATTGCCTTTGTTCTTAATAAACCATTATTTGGTTCTGACATCACAGCTGAAGATGTTTGGAATGCAACTGAATATATTGTACCAGCCTTAGAAGTGATTGACAGTCGTTACAAGAACTTCTCTTTTACACTAACGGATGTGGTAGCAGATAATGCCTCATCTTCTAAATTCATTCTTGGCAAAAAAACATATGCTCCTACATACACAGCATGGGAACAAATAAATGTTGGGTTATATAAAAATGGAGAAAAGCTTCAAAGTGGCGTTAGCTCAGATGTGCTGAATCACCCTGTTGAATCTGTTGTTAAACTAGTAAAAATGATCAGTAAAAATGGATACCAGTTAGATGCAGGAATGATTATCTTAACAGGTGGGATTACAGAGGCAGTTCATGTTGGAGCTGGGGATCTTATTGAAGCACATTTTGAAGGATTAGAAAATATGACATTACGAGTTGAAAAGTGAGAGGTGACTTGTCATGCCAATTATTCAAGTTCAAATGTTAAAAGGAAGAAGTGCAGATGTGAAAAATAACTTGATGAAAGAAATGAATGAAGTAGCTTGTCGCATACTGGATGTTTCGCCGAATCAAGTTAGAATCTTATTAAATGAGTACTCAGAAGAAAATTGGTCCATTGGTGGTATTTCAAAAGCAGAGCAATCAAAAAAATAAATAGAAAAAAATGCCATACAAGATATGGCATTTTTTTATTATTGGGCTTTTTTTGTTCTATTTTCAGCGATTTCTACAGATAAGCGTTCTTTGCCCATTAAGATAATTGCGATAAAACCTAAAATGATTGGAATTAAGGTCCATTTAAAAGTTGTTGCTACTGAATTTGCCATTGCTTCGGTAATTTTATGGAGAACATCAGGTGGAATTTGAGCTCTTGCATCAGCTGATAATAATGCACGAGAATCAATGTTTCCAGCAAACCCTTTTATACTACCTAGTGCATCGCTAAGGTTATTTTTAAATACATGGTTTTGAATTGACCCAAAAATGGTTACACCAATTGTCATACCTAAAGTTCTAAAAAATGTATTTGTTGATGTAGCAATACCTCTTTTTTGCGGTTCAATTTTATGTTGCGTTGCCATACTTAAAAGAGAGAATGAACAACCCATACCAAGACCTGCAATAATCATAAAGAATGTAACTGTTTTACGCGAAGTTTCAATATCAAGCGTGCTCAGTAATGCCATACCAATAAAGAATAAAACAACTGAAACAAGCATGATTGCTCTATAGCTAAATTTTCTCACAGATTGGCCAGCTACTTGGCTACCTACAACAGATCCAACCATCATTGGAATTAAAATAATACCAGCATTTGTTGCAGTTCCACCATAAACGGCCTGAACAAAAAGTGGGATTAAAACAGTTGTAATAATAAATGCAGCTCCGTAGAAGAATGCAACACCTTGCGTTGCGGCAAATAATTGTTTCTTAAATAAACTAAATGAGATAATCGGTTCTTCGGCTCTTCTTTCAATGAAAATAAATGAAATGAAAAGTACTCCAAAAATGACAAAAAGACTAATAATTTGAGGTGAATCCCAAGCATACTCATTGCCACCAAGCTCAAGTCCAAACATTAAACTAACAACAGATCCGACTAATGTAATAGCACCTAGCCAATCAATTTTCAGTTTTCTTAACTGAAGCGTTTCTTTATAAAATTGAGAAATAAAATATAATGAAATAATGCCTAATGGTAAATTTATATAGAAAATCCAACGCCAGTCAATTTGATCGGTAATATAAGCTCCTAGTAGAGGACCAAAAACACTTGATAATCCAAAGACAGCTCCGAATAAACCCGTCATTTTCCCTCGTTTTTCTGGTGGGAAAATATCAAATATGATTGTAAACGCAATCGGCATTAATGAACCTCCACCGATTCCTTGTATTGCACGATATATACTTAGCTGTTCAATACTATTTGCTGTTCCACATAATGCTGACCCGATTAAGAAAATGGCAAGACCTAATAAATAAAATCTTTTTCGCCCATACATATCAGATAATTTACCAAATATCGGCATACTTGCCATAGTGGCTACTAAGTAAGCTGAAGTAACCCAAACAAATTGATCTAACCCGCCAAGTTCTCCTACAATCGTTGGCATTGAAGCAGAAACAATTGTATTATCCATTGCGGCCATTAGCATACCTAATAGTAGTCCAGTGACAACTAGACCAACTTTACTTTCTTTTGAAACCATCCAGTTTCCCCCTTACAATTACGTTAATTTTTTTGTCTCTTTAGGAATTAACATGCTTATATCATTCCAAAACTTAGTTAGTAATATTAATTCCTCATCATTGTACTTTTCAAAAATATCAGTTAGAGAGTCAGCGAGTGGTTTAAATAAATATGTAATTTCATCATCACGGTGATATAAGGGCTGAATGATCACTTTTCTTCGGTCATTAGGATCATTTATGCGCTCAACTAATTCTTCTTTTTCTAGTCGATTAATGACGCCTGTGATCGCACCAGTCGATAAATTAGTTAATAGTGATAATTGACCAGCTGTGATGGGTCCTGTATGGCTAAGTAACTCTCGGCACCGTAAATCAGTTGCATTTAGGTGAAGCTTTGTCGCGATTCCTTCGTTAAACAAGACAATTGAAGTATGAAACTTCCGCATTTCCATGACCAGTGATGATATAAACTCTTCTCTAGAGATGTTACCTTCTGACATCTTTTTTCCTCCTTAATAATTAAGAAGTACAATCAACTATTAGTCTAGTAAACTAGCCTATAATGTAAATAATTATAATTCAACAAATTGAAATAAAGAAGGAATATACAGTATTTTAACCAAAAGTTAATCTAAAAATATAAGTGATATAATATAGAACATTTCATTTGATTTAGTCAGTTCAAAGTCGGTAATACTAGTAAACAAGACCTGATAAAAGGAGTAATTTTGTGAAAAGAATAAATGTAGTTCCTTATAAATCATCTTGGGAAAAAGACTTTCAAAATGAAAATAAAAAAATCCAAAATGTATTGCCCGAAAAAGTGGAGATTTATCATATTGGGAGTACATCCATTCCAAATATGTTTGCAGTTCCAATTGTAGATTTAATGATGGTTGTTCAAAGCTTAAAAGAGTTCGACAGATATAGTAAAGTACTTTGTACTATAGGATATGAGCCGATGGGGGAAACATGCGAAGAAGAAAGAAGAATCTTTATGAAATGTGATGGAGATTGCAGTTATCACATTCACATTTTTCAACAGGGAAACCCTGAAATTGAGCGTCGCATTGCATTTAGAGAGTTTATGATTGCCCATACAGATCAAGCTTTAGAATATAGTAGATTAAAAAAAGAATTAGCGAATCAATTTTCAAACGATGAAGCTAATTATAAAAAAGGCAGAAGTGAATTTCTAGAAAAGGTAGATCAACAAGCAAGTAAATGGAAAACTTAAATACTCCTTCCGAACAGGAAGGAGTTAGTTTGTAGACAAAGTATAAAAACTAAGAGATTCAGACTGATTTAAAACGTTTGTTTTTCGAAGCGCAAAGCCAGATGAGTAGCGGAGTTACCTATGACGGTAATGAGCACCGCAAGAAGGCGAAGCAACAAAGAAAGCTAGCGTTTGTCGGGCAGTCTGACTCCTTCCGAAGAGGAAGGAGTTATCGATGTTCTTCATACTTTCCAATCAAACAAATATCATTTATTCGATCTAATTGTTGACTACTTAAAGGTTTTGCGTAATAAGCATTTAGATTATCCATTAATTGTTCTTTATTTCTGGCGCCAATCGCTAATGTTGTAACAGCTTTATGTTGTAAAATAAACTGCATAGCTAAACTATGTATTGATTGTTCATCTTGAGTAAGTTGTAAAAGTTGTTCGATCATTTCCTTACATTCTTGTTCTGAATAATGTAAGTATCCTTTACTGGAGAGCTTGTTTTTCCAATTATTACTTAAAAGACCTTTTGCCACTGATCCTCTTGTAATAACGGAGATATTATGTTTTTCAAATAAAGGGAAAAATTCTTCGGGTCGACGTTCTAGTAGATTATACTGCATCATTACACTTTGAATTGCCGAATGATTGACAAAACGTTCTATTACATTTGGTCTAATGGAGGAAATACCATAGTGACGGATGTAACCTTCTTTAACAAGTTCTTCAAATGCCTCAATTGTTTCTTCATAAGAATCCTCAATTGTTCCACCGTGTAGCTGATACAAATCAATATAATCGGTATTTAATCTGCGTAAGCTTTCTTTGACAGCATGTAAAATATGTTTCTTTGATGGATCCCATGACCATTTGTCCTGTGACGCAGTCCAACGGTTTCCAACCTTTGTTGCCAATATAACCTGGTCTCTTCGACCTTTTAATGCTTTTCCAACTATTTCTTCATTCTGGCCAAAATCATATAAATCAGCAGTATCTAAATAATTTATACCAGAATCTAGTGCCGCATGGATGGTTTGAATCGCTTCGTTTTCATTTGTTCCTAATGACATACAACCTAAACCAATTTCACTAATTTCCAGTTGTGTTGATCCGAGCATTCTTTTTTTCATCATAATCCCTCCAATTGTAATTGTAGGGAATCGTCATTTATTTTACAACATATAGGGCCCGACCATCAGACTTTTTAATCCACTCTTGAACGGTTTCATACTGTTGACTCATGACTTGAAGTGTCTTCAAAATTTCAGTTTTAGACCCAACTAAAATAACGGATGTGTTCGTTCGAGACATTTTCATCTTACTCCTCCAAATTTACCCAATTTATATAATTTAGTGTTAAAATGTATGTGAAAACTATACAAATTAGAACAGGTGATGAAAAAAATGAAAAAATTTGAAGAAAAAACACTGACAGAAGAAAAAGTATTCGAAGGTAGAGTCATTTCTCTTTATCATCAAGAAGTTGAATTGCCAAATGGTAAAACAAGTACACGTGAAATCGTAAAACACCCTGGGGCAGTTGCAATCATTCCGATTACAGAAGATGGAAAAATTGTATTAGTAGAACAGTATCGTAAAGCATTAGAAAGAAGTCTACTAGAAATTCCAGCGGGTAAATTAGAAAAAGGGGAAGAACCGATCAATACAGCAAAAAGAGAATTAGAAGAAGAAACAGGCTATGAAGCAAGTGAATGGGAACATATTCAATCTTTTTATACTTCACCAGGTTTTGCAGATGAATACATACATATTTTCGTCGCAAAAGGATTAAAAAAATTAGAAAACAGTGCACAATTGGATGAAGATGAATTTGTTGAATTATTAGAGCTTTCAGTTGAAGAATGTGTAGAAGAATTAAAAAAGGGCTCAATCCATGATGCAAAGACTTGTTATGCGATTCAATTCTTACAATTATTAAAGAAAAATTAAAAAAGTGTCAATTTATCGTTAGATGGAAGATAGAATAGTAAAGATTACAAATGAAAGGAATGAGTAAATGAAAATATCATCTATTAAGAAAACAGCCAAAGAACGATTGTCGGGGAATTGGGGAAAAACAATCTTAACGCTAATCTTCTTTGGTGTAATACAAGGACTTATTCATATGATATTTAATGGACCAGCAAACCTTTACTACCATGGACAATTGTTTCTAGGATACGAAGAAACGATACCTGCTGGGCCAACAGCAATTATTTCATTCATTACATCTATTCTATCTGCAGTAACAGGTTATGGATTTTCTGTATTTTTATTAAAACTGATCAGAAGTGAAGACCGTAGTTTTTCGGATTTATTCTATTATTTTAAAAACGGTCACCAATTTGTAAGAGCAGCACTTACAACGATTCTTGTAACTATTTTTGTGTTTCTATGGTTTTTATTATTCGTTATACCTGGAATCATTAAAGGCATTGCTTATTCTCAGGTTAGTTATATTCTTAAAGATCATCCTGAAATGAAACCATTAGACGCAATTACATTAAGCAGAAGAATGATGGATGGTTACAAGTGGAAATACTTTTTACTTTGTTTATCATTTATCGGATGGGCAATTTTGGGTGTTATTACATTAGGTATCGCATTTTTATATGTAGGTCCTTACTACTATGCTACAATTACACAATTCTATGAAGAAGTAAGAGAAGCATATGAAGCTAATGGTGAATTAATTTAATATTCTAAGACGCGCTTTTTTAGGCGTCTTTTTTTGTTGGGATATTTTTAAAAAACTTGTTATTACTAAAGATTGAATAGTTTAGTGATATTTAGTGATTTGGAAGGTACAGAGTTCCTGTTATGAATAGATAAAGGACATATGGACAGATACATCAAAAAGCGCACCACACCTCTTTTTGAAAGTGAGTATCTTGAAGTTGAACGAAATACTCATCAATATAAAAAGTTTTTGTTAAAATAGAAAATAAGGAAATGGAATACAATAAACCAAATAAAATCATTACTGAGGTGAAAACCTTGTTTGTAACAGGAGAACTAGGAACGTATCATGTTAAAATCATGGGTGAGGGGAAGGTTACCATTTTATTAGAATGCGGTATGATGCATACCCTTCATCAATGGCAGTATTTACAAAAGGAGCTTAGTCAATATGCGAAAGTGATTGCTTATGATCGACTTGGCTATGGAAAAAGTGGGAAGTGGACAAGTGAACGATCAACTGAGCAGCAAGCTTATGAATGCTATGATTTATTAATGACTTTAAATATTTCAAGTCCATTAATTGCTGTAGGACATTCGCTTGGGGCTTATGTTACATATCAAATGAATCATTTATTTCCAAATAGAGTTCAGTCAATGATTCTTCTTGATCCAACTCATCCTCAATTAGAGGATAATGAACAAAAGTTATATGATAAATTGCTTTATCAATATGCACTCTGGATGAAGAGAGCAAATCAACTAAAGATAACAAACATTTTACCAAGTCAATTGATTAGCAAAATGTTTAAACAGCATACTGAAGAACGATTTGAAATGTTAAGAGCATTAAAAAGCTTAAAACACTGGAAAACTGTCGTAAGCGAGTGGAAAAACCTTTATTACAGTAATAAAAGAATCGGTGAAGCACTAAAAAAACAAATAGATATCCCATTGCTTGTTTTAACTGCTTCAAAACAAAGCGGTTTATCATTCGGTAAAAAGAACCAAGCTGAACTATTACAAAGGGTAGAGGATTATCATCAGCAATATGCAAGAATGTCATTAAAAGGAAGTCATGTAACAATTCAAGGCTACACACATTCTTCTATCTATGGAAATAATAAAGAAACTGCTAAAAAAATTAGTCAGTTGATTAGAAATCAAATCGAATTAATTCTAAAGTAACACAAACAATATTAATGAAAAAAGCTGTTTTAGTCATGGACTAGAACAGCTTTTTTCGTAAAAAATTAATTTGTAACTAAAGTTTTTGTTGCAACGTTCATTAATGTTTCTGCTGAAGAAGTTACACGGTGAGTCGCTTGTCCAATTTCATTAATTGTTTCAGCAAGCTGATTAATTTCTTTTTCAGTTTTTTCAACACCTGCAATACTTTTTCCCATTTCTTCAACGATTGTTACGAATGAAACTTGTGTAGATTCAGCATGAACGCGTCCATCTTTTACAATACCAGAAACATCATTGATCGATGTCACTACATCATGTAAGTAAGTATTTGAAACTTCAATAATTTCTTCGATTTTTGAGATTGAATTTTTCGTTTGCTCAGCTAATTTACGTACTTCTAATGCTACTACAGCAAATCCTTTACCATGCTCACCAGCACGAGCTGCCTCGATTGCAGAGTTTAAAGATAGTAAATTCGTTTGATCTGCAATACTTTGTACAATTTTAATCACATCAGCAATATCTTGATATGAGCTATTTAAATGCTCAACCATTTCAATTACTTTTTGAGTATTTGTAGAAATAACGCCAATACTATCAGCTAAATCTTTAACTTGATTTTTACCTGTGCCAGCAATTTCTTGTGTTTTGATTACTTGTGAATTAGAATCATGTACTTGCGTTTTTACTTGGTGACTTTGTTCTACAAGCATTTCAACTGCAGCATTTGTTTGTTGAGTAAGGGCAACAAGCTCTTCAGCGATTTCTTGAATTTGTGCTTTTAATTCTTCTTCAGTCTTACTATGTAATTCAGTTTCTTCTAAAATATTTTCTTTCACGAACTGTGTGAATAATTGTTGTTCAAAGTTTAATGATTTCATAATGGCAGTAATAAATTTTGTGCGTTCGATTGCATCTTCAATTTCAAGAAATGCAACTCTAATATATTCTGTTAAATAAACTTGGAAAGCTCCAATATAAAATTCAGGGTTATTAGCTGTATAAACTGCTGTTAATCGTTTAATCATATCAACGAATGCAGCATTATAAACTGTTGTGAAATGTAACTCAATTTGTTTTTTGATTAATGTAGTTGGGTCACCAGAATCATTTAAGATTCGAAATACTGTATCCATTTTGCTTCCAAGGCTCTCTAACACATTTTCAGTAATTTCTTTTTCATGTTTTTTAATATAAGTCGAATAAAAATGACCTTTAAGCGCGATATCTTCACTTGTGTAACTAATCATTTGGAATTGATCTAAATGTTTTTGTGATAAATCAACAATCACCTTCACTTGATCAGCTTTCACTGTCGTTACACCTTTACGATTTGTTTTTTTCTTAAACGTAAACATAAATAAATTCCTCCGTTGCCTTTATAAAATTTAACCCTACTATTATTATCGGAAAAAATTTTTTCTTCGTTACTATTTTATTATCAATTTTCAAACTTTTATAAAATCAAAGAATAAATTACTTGTCCAATCATAAAATGAAGAGAGACTACGACACAAGGAGTTGCTGATATGACAAGAAGCTCAGTCCAATTAACGATGAAGAATCATGTGAAGGATTACATGCCACTTTATATTTTTGTAAGTGTCATTTTACTATTTGGTGTTGTTTTCGGAGCAGTCATTGTAAATAGTATGAACGTAAGTCAAAAACAAGATATACTTTCATTTATTACGCAATTTTTTGGACAAGTTAATAATGATGGCTATATAAATGGAAATGAAGTGTTTCTGTCGAGTTATTCGACTCATTTAAAGTTTTTAGCCTTAATTTGGATTCTAGGAATCTCAATTATTGGATTGCCAATTATATTAATCTTATTATTTATGAAAGGATTAGTAGTTGGATTTACAGTTGGATTTTTAGTAAACCAGCTAGGGTGGCACGGAATACTTTTAGCATTTTCATCTGTTTTTCCGCAAAATGTTATTGTATTACCTCTATATATATTATTAACTGTTTTAGCAGTTCAATTATCAATTCGTATGATCCGAAAACAATTTATGAAAAATGATAACGAAGCGATCATGAAACAATTAGTATCATATTCAATCGTTTTTTGCCTTGTTGCAATCTGTCTAAGTATTGCAAGTGTTATCGAAGCATATGGTTCTTCTTACTTTTTAAAAGCAATTTCAGAAATAATAGTTTCAAAAAATTAGCAAATAATTTTTGACACTTTCTCTTTCTTTGTTATAATTATTATCAAGTGGCGAGGGAGTGAAAAAAATG
>Ga0102589_1001736_pt1 | contig 27841 bp, 20 predicted proteins | sample AraplaMF_Col_mLB_FD_76858 | JGI IMG/M metagenome (GOLD analysis project Ga0102589, IMG submission 76858) | Arabidopsis root microbial communities from the University of North Carolina, USA - plate scrape MF_Col_mLB | ecosystem: Host-associated > Plants > Roots > Endosphere | place: USA...
ACTTCGACATTTCCCTGGCCATGTTCACGCACGTGGCCGCCGCCGCGCCGGGCAAGGTCACCGCGATCGACACGCACTGGATCTGGCAGGACGGCCAGCGCCTGACCAAGGCGCCGCTGCAAATCGTGAACGGCGAAGTCGCCGTGCCCAAGCAGCCCGGCCTGGGTGTTGAGCTGGACATGGCGGAAGTGGAAAAAGCCCACCAGCTTTACCTCAAGCACGGCCTGGGTGCGCGCGACGATGCCGTCGCCATGCAGTACCTGGTGCCGAACTGGACCTTCAACAACAAGATGCCCTGCATGGTGCGCTAAATACAGCGGGCTTGCGGGAAGTTAGAGGCTCCCGCAGGTCTTTTTTGTTTTTGTCATTGGGCGTGGACGTAGCCCAGTCGGGCGCCGGGGGCGGTATACCCCGGCGCCTTTTCACCAGCGATACCCACTCAGCACCCATACAAATATCAGGAGACAAGACATGAAACGCAGAACCCTCTGCAGCCTTGTGGGCGCGGCCTTGCTGGCCCTGGCCGGCACGCTAGGCGCGGGCAGCGCGGCCGCCCAAACCAAACTCAAATGGGCGCACGTCTACGAGACGTCCGAGTCCTTTCACAAGCAGGCCGTTTGGGCCGCCGATGAAATCAAGAAAAAGACCAACGGCCGCTATGTCGTCGAGGTCTTCCCGGCCTCGTCGCTGGGCAAGGAAACCGAGATCAACCAGGGCCTGACCCTGGGCACCGTGGACATCATCTACACCGGTGCCGCCTTTGCCGGCCGCGCCTACCCACCGCTGTCGATCGCCGCCGCGCCTTTTGTATTCCGCGATTACAACCACTTCCAGGCTTTCCGCAACGGGCCCATCTTCCAGGAATTGGCCCAGGGTTATGCGAGCAAGACCGGCGGCCAGCACATCGCGGGCTACACCTATTACGGCCTGCGCCACATGACCTCGAACAAGGTCATCTTCAAGCCCGAGGACATGAAGGGCCTCAAGCTGCGTGTGCCCGATGCGCCGCTGTTCGTGATGTTCCCCAAGGCAGTGGGCGCCAACCCCACGCCCATCGCCTTCGCCGAGGTCTACCTGGCGCTGCAGAACGGCACCGTTGATGCGCAGGAAAACCCGCTGCCCACCATAGAGGCCAAGAAGTTTTATGAAGTGCAGAAGTACATCACGCTGACGGGCCATATCACCGAATCGCTGGTCACCGCCGTCTCGGGCTCGGTCTGGTCCAAGCTCAGCGACGCCGACAAAAAGATTTTTGACCAGGTGCTGTGGGAAGCCTCCAGCCGCGCCAGCCAGGACATCGTCGACGCGGAAAACCGCCTGGTCACCGAATTCGAGAAAAAGGGCAAGACCGTCAACAAGGTGGACCGCGCGCCTTTCGCGGCCGCCGTGCTGCCTTCGCTGACCGCCGCAGACGCGCCCTGGCCCAAGAGCCTGTACGAGCGCATCCAGGCCATCAAGTAAACAAGCAGGTAACCAGCGGGAGGGCGGCGCGGACCGCCCTTTTCCCTTTCTTGCCGCTTGCGCACGTCTTCAGTTCCACACTCACATCCAGGAGACAAGACAGCATGAAACGCCGTTCCCTCATCCAGTCCGCACTTGCCATCGCCCTGCCCCTGCTTGTGTCCCTCCCCGCCTGGGCGCAAGGCGCGTGGCCTTCCGCCAAGCCCGTGGTTATCGTCGTGCCCTTTCCCGCAGGTGGCTCCACCGACATGGTGGCGCGCGCACTCGCGCTGCAGTTGCAGGCCAAACTGGGCGGCAGCTTCGTGGTCGACAACCGGCCCGGCGCCACCGGCACCATAGGCACCGGCCAGGTCAAGCGCGCACCGGCCGACGGCTACACGCTGCTGGTGTCCTCTTTGGGCTCATACGTCATTACGCCGCATTTACTTAAAGGTGTGCCCTACGACGCCACCAAGGACTTCGACTACATCAGCGTGCCAGTACAGGCGCCCAATGTGCTGGTCGCCAACGTCGCGCGGCCCGAGCGCACCGTGGAGGATGTTTTGGCACTGCTGCGCAAGACACCCGGCAAGGTCTCGTTTGCCAGCTCCGGCAATGGTTCGTCCGACCATCTTTCGGCTGAGCTGTTCTGGCAGCAATCGAAAACCGAGGGCGTGCACGTGCCCTACAAAGGCGGCGCGCCGGCCGTGAATGATCTGCTGGGCAACCAGGTTGACTTCTCCTTCCAGAACGTGAATGCCGTGCTGCCGCACATTCGCGCGGGCAAGCTGCGCGCACTCGCCGTCACCGGCGACAAGCGTTCGCCCGTGCTGCCCGAGGTACCCACGCTGGCCGAGGCTGGCGTGAAAGGCGCCGAGGTGTATTCATGGCAAGGCATGGCCGCGCCCAAAGGCTTGCCCGGCCCCGTGAAGAAGGCGCTTAGCGATGCCGTGATTGCCGCCATGCAGGACGCTGAACTCAAAAAACGCATGCTGGACCAGGGACTGGAAATCGTCGCCAGCACGCCGGAAGAATTCACCGCCTTCCAGCTGCGCGAGTGGACGCGCTGGAAGTCGCTGATCGAAACTCGCCGCATCACCGCCGATTAGGCCGGGCTCAACAACCGCTTCGAAGCCCCTCAAAGGCCACATGTCCGAACCTCACTCACGGCGGCTGCGCGTCGCCGCCATAGGCGCGGGCCTGGGCTCCGCGCCTCACTTCAAAAGCCTGCAGGACCTGGCCGGTGAAGCCGAGCTCGCGTACGTCCACGGCCGAAGCGCCGAAAGGCTGTCGGGCGTGCAGTTGCCCGCAGGCGCGCGCAAGACCACGCGGCTGGAGGACATCCTGGAAGACGCCAGCATTGACGCCGTGCTGGTGCTGACGCCGCCCAACACCCACCTGGAGATCGTGCAGCGCGTCGCGCGTGCAGGCAAACACGTGCTCGTTGAAAAACCGCTGGAGACAGACCTCGATCGCGCCAACGCGCTGGTCGAGGCTTGCGATCAAGCCGGCGTCATACTGGCCGTGATGCTCCAGCACCGCCTGCGCGAGGCGGCAGTCGCATTGCGCGCCTTGGTCGCGTCGGGTGAGCTGGGACAACTGGTGAGCGCGACTGCCGCCGTCCGCTGGTGGCGGCCACAGAGTTATTACGATGAGCCCGGCCGCGGCACGCTCGCGCGGGACGGTGGCGGCGTGCTGATCACGCAGGCCATTCACACGCTGGACTTGCTGCTGGACCTCATCGGCATGCCGGCGCGCGTGACCGGCATCGCCAGTACCAGCCCGGTGCATCGCATGGAAGGCGAAGACACAGCCGCCGCGCTGCTGCACTACGACAACGGCGCGATGGCCGTTGTGCAAGCGACCACAGCCGCCTACCCGGGCTTTCCCGAGCGCATAGAACTCAACTTCACGCGCGGCGCGGCAACACTGGAAGGCGGCGAGATGCGCGCTGCTTTCCAGGACGGCAGGATGATGAGCGCAGGCGGGCGACAGGTTTCAGGCGGCGGTGCGGACCCCATGGCCTTTGATCACGCAGCCCACAGAACGGTACTGCAGGATTTCATACGCGCCATAAAAAACGGCACAACGCCCGCAGTGACCGGACGATCCGCGCTGGGTGTGCAACAAGTGATCGCGGCCGTCATGGCATCATCACAGTTCGGGGGTGCGGTACCCTTGCATCCGCAGACTTTTATTCCTGTGGTATAGCTGGCAAGCCGTAGTCCAGACACAGCGGGCGTGTGCAGCTATAAAACTCGTAGCAGTCAGGAAATTGCGTTATATTTGGTTCCGACGATAGAAGCTTTTTGCTTAACGAACACCTGTGACCGGATTGTGACCGAGGAGACGTGCTGATGAGCGCCAAAGAAAATGCAGCGGTAGGCCAGCTACTTGAATTGCTGGAAGCACGCTATGCATTGCGCGTGTTGTGGGCACTGAAAGACGGCCATCCTCAAACCTTTCGCCTGCTGCAAGACAGCGTCGGCAACATCACTCCCAACACCCTCAACACCCGCATCAAGGAATTGCGCGCAGCCGGGCTGATCAGCCACGGCAGCGATGGCTACATCGTCACCACCTTGGGCGCCGACCTGCTCAAGCGCCTGAACGACCTGCAGGCCTTTGCCGCCAAATGGGTGGTCAACCAGACCAAAAAAACCAAGCCCTGAAAAGGGCTGCATCGGCTGCCGGCTCTCAGCTATCGACTCTTGGGCTCAACAAAAATGCGACCACCCTGGTCGCTTTTTTTTTCAGCCGCCGCGCGAACCCTAGTCCACTGCCGCGCCCGAACGTTTCACCGCATCACCCCACAGCGCCATGCTGCTGGCAATATGTTTGGCCAATTCCTCCGGCGTGCTGGGCGCGACCTCGGCACCACGAGACTGCAGCTGCACGCGCAATTCTGGATCGGCCAGCGCCTTGTGGATTGCTTCGTTAAGCCGGTTGACGATGGGGCGCGGCGTTCCGGCGGGCACAAAAATCGCGTCCCATGCGCTCACGTCGAAGCCGGCCAGGCCCGATTCCGCGATGGTGGGCAGCTCGGGCCAGCCCGCGACGCGCGTGGCCGTGGTCACCGCCAGCGGCTTGACGCGCCCTCCCTTGGCCTGGGGCGCGGCATTGGGCATTACCTCGATCATCATGTCGACCTGCCCGCCCATCAGGTCGGTCATGGCCTGCGCGCCGCCGCGGTAGGGAATGTGCACCACCGCCAGGCCCGCGCGCGACTTGTAGATCTCGCCGGCCAGGTGCGAAGTCGTGCCGTTGCCGGCCGAGCCGAAGGTGTATTTGCCGGGATTGGCCTTGAGCAGTTTGGTGAGTTCGGCCATGGAGTTGACTTGCAGCGTGGGCCGCACCACCACCATAGCCGCGATGCGCGTGAGCTGGCTCACCGGCTCGAAGTCGCGCACGCTGAAACCCGGCGACTTGTAGATCGCATGGTTGATGGCATGCGTGCCGTTGGTGCCGTACAGCAAGGTGTAGCCGTCGGCCGGCGCCTTGGCCGCGGCCGCGCTGCCCACGTTGCCGCCGGCGCCGCCCAGGTTTTCCACCACGATGGGCTGGCCCAGCTCCCTTGCCGCGCGCAGCATCACCAGCCGCGCCAGCGTGTCACCGCCGCCGCCGGCCGGAAAGGGCACGATCAGCTTGATGGGTTTGTTGGGATAAGCCGCCGCCGGTTGGGCCTGGGCGGCGGGCGTCGCCAGGGCCAGCGCGACCATCACGGCAGTGCAGACCCGCAGCAAACGGCGAAGCAAAAAAGCCGACGGCGGCGGGCGATGGGGAAAACGGCAGAGGGGCAAATTCATCGTGTCTCCAGGGGATAGGCAGGCGCCGGGTCGGCGCATAAGATTCTTAGTGATCTTATTTTATTGCACGCAATAATATCAATAAATAGCTATTTAATCCTAGTTTATGTTATTTTTGCATGCAATAATTTGAAAACTTTTCCCCCAGAATCCCGCATGTCCTCGCAGATTGACTACACCACCAACGAATTGAGGCGAAGAATCCTCAGCGGCCAGGCCGCGCCCGGCGAACGCATGGTGGAGCTGGAACTTTCCGCCCAGTTGGCCGTCTCGCGCACCCCTATACGCATCGCTCTCGGCGAGCTCGAAAAAGAAGGCCTGCTGGAGCGCCTGCCGACGCGCGGCTTTCGCGTGCGGCAGTTCAGTGTGGACGAGATCGCCAACGCTGTCGATGTGCGCGGCGTGCTCGAAGGCATGGCGGCACGGCAGGCGGCCGAACGCGGCATCAGCCCCGAGACCCAGGCCGAACTTCGGGCCTGCATCGACGAAGGCCGGTTGTTGCTGGAGAAAGCCGCTGCCTCGGGCCACGTGATTGACGCGGCCCGCTGGGTACCTATGAACGCGCGCTTTCATGCCGCGCTGGTGGACGCGGTCCGCAACAGCACGTTGGTCTCGGCCCTCGCGCACGTGAGCAAAACCCCCATGGCCGGCGCCGGCGCGCTGAGCCTGAACGGCTCGCTGCCCTTGCTGGAGTTCGGCTTCATCCAGCGCGCCCAGAGCGACCATGAAGACGTGCTGGCCGCCCTGTTGGCCGGCGAAGGCGCGCGCGCCGAAGCGCTGATGCGCGAGCATGCCCACCGCAGCCGCGACAACAAGCGCGAACTCATGGCGCGCCTGCAAAAATCCGCCTCGGCCTGAGTCATTCCCTCGCCGGCCAGCGCGCCGCCCAGGGCTCCAGCGGCACGCGCGCCGCATTGCACACATAGCTGATCGCGTGGTACCAGCCGGCCAGCATCAGCAGCTCCACCAGCTGGGGCGGCGACCACAGGGCCGCCAGTTCCTGCCACAACGCATCGCTGACCGTGCTGCTGTCGTGCAACTCATCGACCAGCCTTAGCAGCAGGCCGTCGCGCGGGGCCAGGCCCCGTCCGCCCGAGGCCGGGTCGGCGATCGCGGCATTGTCGGCATCACTGAAACCCGCCGCCCTGCCGAAGACGCTGACGTGCACGCCCCATTCATACTCGGCCCCGCAGCGCGCGCAGACGCGGTTGATCACCAGTTCGCGGTCGTGCAGGGACAGGCTGGCGCTGGAGCCGAGCAAATAACCGCCCCATGAAGGCATGCGCTCCAGCAGTTTGGGGTTGACGGCCAGCACGCGAAACAGCGCCAGCACATTGGGCGCGGCGGGTGGCGTAATTTTCTTGAGCAGCGCGTCCTGCTCCGGCGTATAAGGCGGCTCCTGCGGCGCGATGCGTGGCGGGGCTGCGGTGGCGTTTGTCATTGGGGTCATGGTGATAAGGCTTCCTGTTGTGTAGAAGGATCAGGGCTTGAATTCGCTACGGATTTCGTAGCGAATTGCAACTATATCGCTACGCATTCCGTAGCAACCGTCGCGAACACGACAGGCGCAGCCCCTACAATCCGAGGCATGACTTCCACGCTACCCCTTCCCGGCAAACCGGTCCGCGGCTCCACCACGGGCCGGCCCGTGATGGCGCTGCTGGACCTGCTGGGCCGCCGCGGCACGCTGCGGCTGCTGTGGGAGTTGCGTGACGGGCAGGCGCAAAATTTCCGGCAATTGGCAGCAAGTGCCGGAAACATGTCGCCTTCGGTCATGAACGACCGGCTCAAGGAGTTGCGCGAAGCGCGGCTGGTCGAACTCGGGAGCGGCGGCTACGGCCTCACCGCCACGGGCAGCGGCCTGCTGCACAAGCTCAAACCGCTCCACCAGTGGGCAGAAGAATGGGCCGCCCCCGACGCATAAGCCAAGCCGGCCGCCCTGCCCCCCCAGGCGGCCAAAAATTTCGTAGCCAAAACTGAAGCCCTTGTCTTGAAAAGGGCTTTGCCATCCCCAGTTGGGAACCTTACCAACACCAACCCTGTTGCCTCGCATGTCTGAAAACACACAACCCGAACAAAATCAAAACCTTAGCGGTGAACCCAGCCCCGAGGAACTCGAAGCGGCGCAGGCCGCCAACGAGTTCGACGCGCTGACCGTCGCACAGGCCGAGGTCGCCACGCTTCAGGCCAAGAACACGGAGCTGGCCGACAGCTATTTGCGCGCCAAGGCCGAGACCGAAAACGCCCGCCGCCGTGCCGACGAAGACGTCGCCAAGGCCCGCAAGTTCGCGCTCGAAAGCTTTGCCGAAAGCCTGCTGCCGGTGGCCGACAGCCTGGAAGCCGGCCTGGCCATCAAGGAAGCCACCCCGGAGCAGATCCGGGAAGGCGCCGAAGCCACGCTCAAGCAGCTCAAAAGTGCGCTCGAACGCAACCGGGTGGTGGCCATAGACCCGGCCGCAGGCACAAAATTCGACCCCGCCCAGCACCAGGCCATCAGCATGGTGCCGGCCGACCAGGAAGCCAACACCGTGGTCACGGTGCTGCAAAAGGGCTACCTGATCGCCGAGCGCGTGCTGCGCCCCGCGCTGGTCACGGTGGCAGCTCCCAAGTAAAAACACCCGAAAAAACCTTGAAAACCTTGTTGAACCCCTTGAAGCCACACAGCTTACCCACAAGTTATCAACACAGTTAATCCATACCGCGGCCAGCGGGCCCAAACGCCCCGGCCACCCCACTTTCAATCTTTCACGAATCAAAAAAGCAGGAGTAAATCATCATGGGAAGAATCATCGGCATTGACCTCGGCACCACCAACAGCTGCGTGTCCATCATGGAGGGCAACACGCCCCGCGTGATCGAGAACTCGGAAGGCGTGCGCACCACCCCTTCCATCGTGGCTTACCAGGAAGACGGCGAAGTGCTGGTCGGCGCGTCCGCCAAGCGCCAGGCCGTGACCAACCCCAAGAACACGCTGTACGCCGTCAAGCGCCTGATCGGCCGCAAGTTCAGCGAAAAAGAAGTCCAGAAGGACATCTCCCTCATGCCCTATTCCATCGTGGCCGCCGACAACGGTGACGCCTGGGTGGAAGTGCGCGGCAAGAAGATCTCGGCCCAGCAAGTCAGCGCCGACATCCTGCGCAAGATGAAGAAGACCGCCGAAGACTACCTGGGCGAGCCGGTCACCGACGCCGTGATCACCGTGCCCGCCTACTTCAACGACGCGCAGCGCCAGGCCACCAAGGACGCCGGCCGCATCGCCGGCCTGGACGTCAAGCGCATCATCAACGAACCTACAGCCGCGGCCCTGGCCTTCGGCCTGGACAAGCAGGAAAAGGGCGACCGCAAGATCGCCGTGTATGACCTGGGCGGCGGCACCTTCGACATCTCCATCATCGAGATCGCCGACGTCGACGGCGAAAAACAATTCGAAGTGCTGTCCACCAACGGCGACACCTTCCTGGGCGGCGAAGACTTCGACCAGCGCGTCATCGACTACATCGTGGCCGAGTTCAAGAAAGACAGCGGCATCGACCTGTCCAAGGACGTGGTCGCCCTGCAGCGCCTGAAAGACTCCGCTGAAAAAGCCAAGATCGAGCTGTCCAACAGCCCGCAGACCGAAGTCAACATTCCCTACATCGCGCACGACCCCGCGACCGGCCCCAAGCACCTGCTGGTCAAGCTGACCCGCGCCAAGCTCGAGAGCCTGGTCGACGAGCTGATCGAGCGCACCATCGCCCCCTGCCGCGTGGCCATGAAGGACGCCGGCGTCACCGCCGCCGACATCCATGACGTGATCCTGGTCGGCGGCCAGACCCGCATGCCCAAGGTGCAGGAAAAGGTCAAGGAGCTGTTCGGCAAAGAGCCGCGCAAGGACGTGAACCCCGACGAAGCCGTGGCCGTGGGCGCCGCCATTCAAGGCCAGGTGCTGTCCGGCGACCGCACCGACGTGCTGCTGCTCGACGTCACCCCGCTGTCCCTGGGCATTGAAACCATGGGCGGCGTGATGACCAAGATGATCAAGAAGAACACGACCATCCCGACCAAGTTCGCGCAGACCTTCTCGACCGCCGAGGACAACCAGCCGGCCGTGACCATCAAGGTGTTCCAGGGCGAACGCGAAATCGCCTCGGGCAACAAGGCGCTGGGCGAGTTCAACCTCGAGGGCATTCCGCCCGCAGCGCGCGGCACGCCGCAGATCGAAGTGTCCTTCGACATCGACGCCAACGGCATCCTGCACGTGGGCGCCAAGGACAAGGGCACCGGCAAGGAAAACAAGATCACCATCAAGGCCAACTCCGGTTTGTCCGAAGCTGAAATCCAGCAGATGGTGAAGGACGCCGAGCTCAACGCCGAAGAAGACAAGAAGAAGGTCGAATTCGTCACCGCCAAGAACAACGCCGAAGCCCTGGTGCACAGCGTGAAGAAATCGCTGGGCGAGTACGGCGACAAGCTCGAAGCCGGCGAGAAGGAAAAGATCGAAGCCGCCATCAAGGACATGGAAGAAGCACTCAAGGGCGACGACAAGGCCGCCATCGACGCCAAGAACACGGCCCTGATGGAAGCCAGCCAGAAGCTCGGCGAGAAAATGTACGCCGACATGCAGGCTTCGCAGGCGGCAGCCGGCGGTGACGCCGCCGGCGCGGCGGGCGCCGAGCAGGCCCAGGCCAAGCCGGCCGACGACAATGTCGTGGACGCTGAAGTCAAGGAAGTCAAAAAAGGCTAAGCGCCTGAAGGCAAGCAGTCCTGCACTGGCGCGATAACTGCATGCAAAGCCAGCCGGTGCAGGCAAACGCAGAAGGCGGAAACCAGGAGCAATCCCGGCTTTCCGCTTTCGCGCGTCTGCCCGCCCCCGGCTGACCCGACGACCCGATCAACGAAGACCCTGAGCTGCCATGGCCACAAAAAAAGACTATTACGACATACTGGGCGTTCCCAAAAACGCCAGTGACGAGGACATCAAGAAAGCGTATCGCAAGCTCGCGATGAAGCACCACCCCGACCGCAACCAGGGGGACGCTTCCAAGGTCGCAGAGGAAAAATTCAAGGAGGCCAAGGAGGCCTACGAGATGCTTTCCGATGAGAACAAGCGCGCGGCCTACGACCAGTACGGCCACGCGGGCGTGGACCCCAATATGCGCGGCGGCCCGGGCGCGGAAGGCTTCGGCGGCTTTGCGGAGGCCTTCGGCGACATCTTCGGCGATGTCTTCGGCGGCCAGCGCGGCCAGCAGCGCGGCGGGCGCCAGGTGTACCGCGGCGGCGACCTCAGCTACGCCATGGAAATCACGCTGGAAGAAGCGGCGCACGGCAAGGAAGCGCAGATTCGCATCCCCAGCTGGGACGACTGCACCACCTGCCACGGCAGCGGCGCCAAGCCCGGCACCAAGGTGGTGACCTGCACCACCTGCCACGGCCACGGCGTGGTGCAAATGCGCCAGGGCTTTTTCAGCGTGCAGCAGACCTGCCCACAGTGCAAGGGCACGGGCAAGCTGATCCCCGAACCCTGCGTGGCCTGCCACGGCGTAGGCAAGACCAAGAACAACAAGACGCTGGAAGTGAAGATTCCCGCCGGCATCGACGACGGCATGCGCATACGCTCGACCGGCAACGGTGAGCCCGGCACCAACGGCGGCCCACCCGGCGACCTCTACATCGAGATACGCCTGAAGAAGCACGACATCTTCGAGCGCGACGGCGACGACCTGCACTGCGCCGTGCCCATCAGCTTCACCACGGCGGCGCTGGGCGGAGAGATCGAGGTGCCGACCCTGGCGGGCAAGGCCGCCATCGACATTCCCGAAGGCACGCAGGCCTCCAAGCAGTTCCGCCTGCGAGGCAAGGGCATCAAGGGCGTGCGCTCCAGCTACCCCGGCGACCTGTACTGCCACATCACCGTGGAAACCCCGGTCAAGCTGACCGAGCACCAACGCAAGCTGCTCAAGGAGCTCGACGAGTCGCTCAAAAAAGGCGGCGCCAAGCATTCGCCCAGCGAAGAAGGCTGGGCCGACAAACTGAAGAGCTTCTTCAGCGCCTGATCGTTTTCATGCCAATAAAAATGCCGGACCTGCTCCGGCATTTTTTATGCGCCACCGAACAACGCGCATACCGGGATGTTGTTTTGCGAACAAGACCGCACACACTGTCACAAGCCTGTCGTCATCACATGCCTACGATCAGCCTTTTAACTCCTGGAATACCCATGACCGTATCGACCCGCAAAGCCTTCATCAAGCAAGGCAGCCTGTTCGCCCTCGTTTGCAGCAGCGTGCTGCTGGCCGCCTGCTCCTCTTCGGGTTCGCCCCCGCAAGCCGGCCTCTCCACACTCGACGGCAAGGCGCCGCTGGTCATCGCCCACCGCGGCGCCTCAGGCTACATCCCCGAAGAAACGCTGGAAGCCTATGCGCGCGCCATCGAACTCGGCGCGGACGTGATCGAGATGGACCTCATCGTGACCAAGGACGGCGTGCTGATGACGCGCCACGACCCCAACCTGGCCATCAGCACCGACGTGGCCAAGCATCCCGAATTCGCCTCACGCAAGAAGACCATCCAGGTCGACGGCGAGACGCAGACCGGCTGGTTCAGCGATGACTTCACGCTGGCCGAAATCCGCACCCTGGGCGCCATCTCCACCGACGCCGAGCGCCCGCAGCAATTCAACGGCCAGTACAAGGTACCGACCCTCCAGGAGGTCGTGGACCTGGCCAAGGCTCAGTCCGCCAGGACCGGCCGCACCATCGCTATCTACCCCGAAACCAAGAACCCGACCTACTTCCGCGAGCGCGGCCTGCCGATGGAAGACAAGCTGATCGCCATCATCAACGCCGCCGGCTGGAACAGCAAGACCGCGCCCATCTACGTGCAGTCCTTTGAACCCGGCAGCCTCAAGTACATGAAGAGCAAGGGCCTCAATACAAAGCTGATCCAGCTCATCGACGGCGACGGCATAGACCCCAAGACCGGCCGCGTAACCTTTGCCGTGCCCAGCGACCGCCCCTATGACTGGACCAAGGCCGGCGACAAGCGCCTCTTCGACACCATGGTCACGCCCGCAGGCCTGGCCGAGATCAAGACCTATGCCGACGGCATAGGCCCCTGGAAGCGCTACATCATCAGCACCAAAGGCACGATAGGTGCCGACGGCAAGCAGGTTGACATCAACCGCGACGGCAAGCTCAACGATGCCGATTCCATCTCCCTCCCCGCCACCAGCCTGGTGAACGACGCGCACAAGGCGGGCCTGTTCGTCCATCCCTTCACCTTCCGCAACGAGTCGCGCCGCCTGGCCGCGGACTACCAGGGCGACCCCAAGGCCGAGTACCTGGCCTTCTACCGCGCCGGTGTGGACGGCGTGTTCACCGACTTCACCGACACCGCCATCGCCGCGCGCACGCAGTACCTGAAGGAAGCCGGCCGCTAAATCTGCCGCACTTTCAGTGATCGCAACCGCCTGCGTTCCCACTTCGGGAGTCAGGCGGTTTTTCTTTTGGGGGCGGCACCGCATGGGGTTTTCTCAAAATGAAACATCTTCGGGGCTGTGCCCAGGAGGACTGGCTTTATAGTCTTTACGCAAAGCTCCCTTGCCCCCCAACACAAGCGCCCACCATGAAAACCAAAGCCGCCGTCGCCTGGAAATCAGGCCAACCCCTGACCATTGAAACCGTGGACCTGCAAGGCCCGAAATTCGGCGAGGTGCTCGTCGAGATCAAGGCCACCGGCATCTGCCACACCGACTACTACACGCTCTCGGGCGCCGACCCGGAAGGCATCTTCCCGGCCATCCTGGGCCATGAAGGCGCCGGTGTTGTGGTGGACGTCGGCCCCGGCGTGACCACGCTCAAGAAAGGCGACCACGTCATCCCGCTCTACACGCCGGAATGCCGGCAGTGCAAGTTCTGCCTCTCGCGCAAGACCAACCTGTGCCAGCTGATACGCGGCACCCAGGGCAAGGGCCTGATGCCCGACGCCACCAGCCGCTTCAGCCTGGACGGCAAGCCCATCTTCCATTACATGGGCACCTCGACTTTCAGCAACTACACGGTCGCACCCGAAATCTCGCTGGCCAAGATCCGCGAAGACGCGCCCTTTGACAAGGTCTGCTACATCGGCTGCGGCGTCACCACCGGCATAGGCGCGGTGCTCTTCACCGCCAAGGTCGAAGCCGGCGCCAACGTCGTGGTCTTCGGACTGGGCGGCATCGGCCTCAATGTGATTCAGGGCGCGAAGATGGTAGGCGCCGACAAGATCATCGGCGTGGACATCAACCCCGCGCGGCAGGAGATGGCGCGCAAGTTCGGCATGACGCACTTCATCAACCCCAAACAGCTCGAGGCAAGCGGCGAGAACGTCGTCGACGCCATCGTGCAGCTGACCGACGGCGGCGCCGACTACAGCTTTGAGTGCATAGGCAACACCAAGGTCATGCGCCAGGCGCTGGAATGCACCCACAAGGGCTGGGGCCGCAGCATCATCATCGGCGTGGCCGAGGCCGGCGCCGAGATCAGCACCCGGCCCTTCCAGCTCGTCACCGGCCGCAAATGGGAAGGCTCGGCCTTCGGCGGCGCGCGCGGCCGCACCGACGTGCCCAAGATCGTCGACTGGTACATGGAAGGCAAGATCAATATCGACGACCTGATCACGCACACCATGCCGCTGGAGGACATCAACAAAGGTTTTGACCTCATGAAAAGCGGCGAGTCCATTCGTGGTGTGGTCTTGTACTAGAAAAACGACTGCGCTATTTCTCCGTTCGGGCTGAGCTTGTCGAAGCCCTGCTTTTGCGACCATGCCTTTCGACAAGCTCACGGCGAACGGCAAGACGACTTTGACCATGAATCCGCCCCCTGAACTCCTCAGCGAACACACCTGCTTCGGCGGCCTGCAGCGCTTCTACCAGCACGATTCGCGCGAAATCGGCCTGCCGATGAAGTTCTCGGTGTTCCTGCCGCCGCGGGCCAAGGCCGGCCACAAGCTGCCCTTCCTGGTCTACCTCGCGGGCCTGACCTGCACCGAAGAAACATTCATGGTCAAGGCTGGCGCGCAGCGCCTGGCCGCCGAGCTGGGCCTGGCCCTCATCACGCCCGACACCAGCCCGCGCGGGGCGGGTGTTCCCGGCGAGACCGACAGCTGGGACTTCGGCGTGGGCGCCGGCTTCTACCTCGACGCCACGCAGGCCCCGTGGTCGCGGCACTACCGCATGGAGAGTTACATCACGGCGGAACTGTTGCCGCTGCTCGCAAACACACTGCCGCTGGACGCGGGCCGCGCGGGCCTCTTCGGCCATTCCATGGGTGGCCATGGCGCGCTCACGCTCGCACTCAGGCATCCCGGCCTGTTCAGGTCGCTCTCGGCCTTCGCACCCATCTGCGCGCCCAGCCAGTGCCCCTGGGGACGCAAGGCCTTCACGGGCTACCTCGGCAGTGACGAATCCAGCTGGGCCGCGCACGACGCCACCGCACTGATGGGCAGGCTCAGCAGCGCGCCCTATCCCGGCGGCATCCGCATCGACCAGGGCCTGGCCGACAAATTCCTCGGCGAGCAGCTGCACCCCCAGCTGTTTGAAGCGGCCTGCGCACGCGCCGGCCAGCCGCTGGCGCTGCACCGCCATGCGGGCTACGACCACGGCTATTACTTCATCGCCAGCTTCATGGCCGAGCACCTGCGCCACCATGCGCGGCAACTGGGCTTGCAGGTCGAGGCCTGAGAAGCTGTCCACGGCCTAAGCGCCGCATAAGCACACGGCCCATACAATGCAGCGCTATGCCGCTGCAACCCGCGTCCACCTCCCCGCCTCTCGCCTCTTCCAGCCAGCATGGCCGCGGCATGCGCCCCCTGTGGCTGGTGGTGCTGGCAAGTGCCTGGATCGCGACCGTGTGCAATGTGGCGCTGTGGCGCGAGCTCTTTCGCCTGCCCGGTCTCAGCGGCGGCCAGGCCGCCGTCATCAGCGTTGCACTGGTGCTGGTCATCACGCTGGCCACCACGGCGCTGCTGAGTCTGCTGGCCTGGCGCTGGACGCTCAAGCCGGCCATCACCGTCTTCCTGCTTTCCGCGGCTTTCGGCGCCTACTTCATGATGGCCTACGGCGTGGTCATCGACAAGACCATGATGGTCAACACCCTGCAGACCGATGTGCGCGAAACCCGCGACCTGCTGAACTGGCGCCTGCTGGCCACGGTGCTGGTGCTGGCAGTTTTGCCCCTGGTGCTGCTGTGGCGGCAAAAGGTCAGGCGGGCCAGTGCCGCGCGGCAACTGCTCGGCAACCTCGGCACGCTGGCCGGCGCCTCCGTGCTGCTGGTGCTGGTGGTCTTCCTGTTCTTCCAGAGCATTGCCTCGGTCATGCGCAACCACACGCATGTGCGCTACCTGATCAACCCGCTCAACTCTTTTTACGCGCTGGGCGCCATCGCGGCCAAGCCCTTCCAGCGCGATGAGTCCATCGTGCTGCCGCTGGGTGAAGACGCGAAGCTGGGTGCGAGCTACAGCGCGCAGAACAAGCCGCCGCTGCTGTTGCTGGTGCTGGGCGAAACGGCGCGCAGCGGCAACTTTTCGCTCAACGGCTACAGCCGCCCCACCAACCCGCTGCTGGCCAGGGAAAACGTCGTGAGCCTGCGCAACGCCTGGTCCTGCGGTACCAGCACGGCCGCCTCCGTGCCCTGCATGTTTTCCCACTTCGGACGCGAGGCTTACGATTCGCGGCCCGCCAACTACGAAGGCCTGCTCGACGTGCTGCAGCATGCGGGCCTGGCCGTGCTCTGGATAGACAACCAGTCGGGCTGCAAGGGCGTGTGCGACCGGGTTCCCAACGTCAACACCGTGCAGCTCCAGGTGCCGGGCCTGTGTGACAGCGGTGAGTGTTTTGACGAAGTGATGCTGCAGGGCATTGACGAGCGCATCGCCGCTTTGCCGGCGGAACGGCGCGCCAAAGGCGTGGTGGTCGTGATGCACCAGATGGGCGGCCACGGCCCGGCCTACTACAAGCGCTCGCCGCAGGCCGTCAAGAAATTCCTGCCCGAGTGCACCGACAACGCACTGCAAAGCTGCAGCAAGGAAGGCCTCGTCAATGCCTATGACAACAGCATCGTCTACACCGACAAATTGCTGGCGTCTTCCATCCAGTGGCTCAAGGCACAGGAGGCGCGCAGCGCGCCGGCCCTGCTCTACCTGGCTGACCACGGCGAATCGCTGGGCGAGAACAACCTCTATCTGCACGGCATGCCCTACGGGATCGCTCCCGACGTACAAAAGCGCGTGCCCTGGATCACCTGGCTGTCGCCCGGCTTCGAGCAGCGCGGCAAGCTGAGCACGGCCTGCCTCAAGCAGCAACTCGATGCCCCCGTCAGCCACGACAGCTACTTTCATTCGGTGCTGGGCCTGATGAATGTGCAGACCAGCGTCTACAAGCCTGCGCTCGACATCTACGCGCACTGCACCAAGCCCTGAGAAACGGGGGAGCCGGCCCGGGGTCATCCCGATTGGGCGTAGGGCTTTTGCGGCGTGCGATGCACCCAATGGGCGATGCGCCTAATATTCACATTCATCTCAATAACAATTCTCTTATGCAAGGATTGAATATGAATATCCGCAAGGCCGTCGCTTCCACACTTCTTTTGACATTCGCGCTGGGCGCCAGCGCCGCCGACCTGCTGGACACCGTCAAGCAGCGCGGCACGCTCAAGGTGGCACTCGAAGGCACCTACCCTCCGTTCAACTACAAAGAGGGCGGGCAGCTCGCCGGCTTTGAAGTGGAACTGGCCAATGCGCTGGCGCAAAAGCTCGGCGTGAAGGCCGAGTTCTCGACCAGCGAGTGGAGCGCCATCCTGGCCGGCCTGCAGGCCGGCAAATACGACGTGGTCATCAACCAGGTGGGGATCACCGACAAGCGCAAGGAGACTTTTGACTTCTCCGAGCCCTACACCATCTCCGCCCCGCAGCTCATCATCCGCAAAGACGAGAAGCGCGAGTTCAAATCGCTGGACGACCTCAAGGGCAAAAAGCTCGGCTTGGGCCAAGGCACCAACTACGCCGACATCGCCAAGAAAGTCGGCGGCATCGACGTCAAGACCTATCCCGGCGCGCAAGAGTATCTGCAGGACCTGGCACTGGGCCGCATCGACGCCGCGCTCAACGACAGCCTGCTGATCCCCTACATCGTGAAGCAGACCAAGCTGCCGCTCAAGCCCGGCGCGCCTGTGGGCGAGCTCGAAAAATCCGGCATCCCCTTTGCCAAGAACAACCCCAAGTTCAAGGCCGCCCTCGACAAGGCGCTGGCCGACCTGCAGGCCGACGGCAGCTTCGCCAAAATTTCGAACAAATGGTTTGACCGCGACGTGAGCAAACCGCCGGTCGCGAAGTAACATGCCATCAGCCGCGCGCCTTCTTTTGGCAGGCGCCTGAAGCACCCCGGCTCGCAGCCGGGGTTTTTATTTGTGGAGACACCTATGGACTTGTCTGGCCTGACATCCCTGCTGCGCGACGCCCTGCCGCTGATGCTCAAGGGCGCGGGATGGACGCTGCTGCTGGCCGTGGCATCGGTCTTTTTCGGCGCCATCGTCGGCACCTTTGTGGCGATCACGCGGTTGGCCAAGCTGCCCGGGCTTTCGCAATTCGCGGCGCTGTATGTCAGCTGCATGCGCGGCACGCCGCTGCTGGTGCAGCTCTTTGTCATCTACTTCGGCCTGCCCAGCATAGGCATACAGTTCGACCCCATCACCGCCGGCATCCTGGGCCTGAGCCTGAACGTGGGTGCCTACCTGTCGGAAACGATTCGCGGCGCGATCAACGGCGTGGAGCACGGCCAGTGGAACGCGGCCCGCAGCCTGGGCCTCACACAGGCGCAAACGCTGCGCTACGTAATCGGCCCGCAGGCCCTGAGGCTGGCCGTGCCCAGTCTGTCCAACAGCCTGATCAGCCTGATCAAGGACACGTCGCTGGTCTCGGTCATCGCCGTCGGCGAACTGATGCTCGCCACCAAGGAAGTCATCGCCACCACCTTCCAGCCCTTCCCGCTCTACCTGGCGGCGGCGGGCATCTACTGGGCCATGAGTGCTTCGTTTGAGACGCTGCAGAAGAAGCTGGAGCTGCGGTTGAACCGCAGCTACCTGCGATAGGTTTTTTGTTGCCTCTCCCCGCTTTTATCCCCTCTCCCCCTGGGAGAGGGTTAGGGTGAGGGCCGGCTGCCTCAAAGCAATTCAGCTGTCGCCAAGCAACCCATTACGCACCGCCTCCTCCTGGTTCCTGAAAATCGCCATCGCCGTCAGCATGCGCTTGAAGCCCAGCTTGCGGTAAAACGGCTCCTTGCCGGCTACCGCATAGAGGATGATTTTTTTGTGGCTCCGGGACAGGCCCACCAGTGAAGCCACAATCTCCTTGCCCAGGCCCACCCCTTGATAGTCCGGATGCACCGCGATATCGCAGATGTAGGAGCAGTCCATGCCATCGGCCAGCGCGCGGCCGGCGCCGATCAGCTTGTCGCCCTCATACACAAAACTCTTGAACAGGCTGTTGGAAAACACGACCTTGAGGTCGGCCGCTTTCTTCTCGCCCAAAGGCGCGATGCGATAAAGATGCGAGAGCGCATCCCAGTCCATTCCGTCAGATGAATGCTTCCACTCGAATGCCACGCTGAACTCCTTTTAAAACCCGGCTTGCACTATAGCCTCGCAACCCAGACACACGCCCCTCAGAACAAACTGCCCTGCCCCGAGGCCCCCGGCGGCCTGAAACTGCTCAGGTCCAATTCAACACGCTCCCGGTTAAAGCCCAGCCGACCGCAGGCTTTGGCAAACCGCTGGCGCACCAGATCCGACCACAGGCCCGAGCCCTTCATGCGCGTGGCGAAGTTGCTGTCATAGTCCTTGCCACCGCGCATTTCATGGATGTGCGCCATGATGCGCGCCGCGCGCTGCGGGTAATGCAGCTCCAGCCACTCCTTGAAGATAGGCGCAAGCTCCCAGGGCAGCCGGATCACATGGTAGAAAGCCGAACGCGCACCCGCTTCCCACGCGGCCTCCAGCACCTGCTCCATGTCTTCCGTCACAAACGGGATATGCGGCGCCAGGCTCACACCCACCGGCACACCATGCTCGGCCAGCGTGCGTATGGTGCGCAGCCGCCGGTGCGGCGCCGCCGCGCGCGGCTCCAGCTTGCGCGCCACCTCGCCGTCCAGCGTCGTGATGGTCACATAGATCGCGGCCAGCTTCGCCGCCGCCATCGGCGCGATCAGGTCCAGGTCGCGCTCCACGCCGCTGGACTTGGTCACCAATGAAAACGGCTGCCCCACCTCCCGCATCAACTCAATCACGCCGCGCGTCAGCTTCAGCTCGCGCTCCACCGGTTGGTAGCAATCGGTCGCCGAGCCGATATTGATCAGCTTGGGCACATAGCTGCGCCTGCCCAGGTCGGCACGCAAGACTTCCACGATGTTGCGCTTGGCGATCAGCCGGGTTTCAAAATCCAGGCCGGGCGAGAGGTTCAAATAGCTGTGCGTGGGCCGTGCATAGCAATACACACAGCCATGCTCGCAGCCACGGTAGGGATTGACCGAGTAGTCGAAATGGATGTCCGGCGAATCGTTCTTGCTGATCGCGCTGCGCGCAGTCTCAAACGTGACCTCGGTCTCAGGCCGCGGTGCCTCACCAGCCACCTCTTGTTCGAGCGTGCCCCAACCATCATCCCAGGCCGCGCGCACGTCTTTCTCAAACCGGTGCGCGATGCGCGTGGCGGTGCCGCGGCCCTTGATGGCGTGGATGGGGATGATGGCGTCGGGCATGGGGTCAGCTGGAGTCCAAAGGCCTCAAATACTGTATATAAATACAGTATATTCAATGCCAGCCCCCTTGGCAAATGCTCCCAAGCGAAGATCAGGGAGCGCTGTGCCTGCCTGGCTTTTCTGGATGGTTCCGAGGTGCCTGGCCGGCAAAAGGAAGGTCAACCGCTTTTCGGTTCGATATCCGATATTTTTTGCCGACCCAACCCTAGGCCAGGGTCGCCACCAAGCCCAGCAGCATTGCTTCGCTGCCGGCAGCGTCCCGCGGGAAAAGCTTGGGCCGATCCTGGGCCGACGGCATCACCGGCCATGGCTGCCCCGGCAGCCACAAAGCTCCCCTGCCCTGCAACACCAGGTTTCGGGCCATCGCCACCTGCTCGGCCTGCATGGGCACCACCACCGGCCAGCAGCCGGCCTGCAGCGCCAAGCCGATGCCGTGCAAACCACCATTGCTGAGATAGACATCAGCCTGCCTCAAGGCTTGGGACAGATCCAACAAGCGCCCGCTCACCGTGACGCAGCCTTGCCGTTCAAGACATTCGCCATCATCGCCTTGCACGCCATCGCAACCCGGCACCACCAAGTGCGCCGCGACACCCGCATCGCCAAGCTGCGCGATCAGGCTCGAGAGGCCCGGTGTATCGGGCTTCAAGTAACCCAGCACACGGACCGCCGGCGAAGCAGATTCCTGCCGGAGCGCAGGCGCGGCGGCGCCGGGCATTCCCGCCGCGCCGTCCAGAAAGCCCGCATACAGCACATCCGCCCTGGGCCCATAGTGATCCAGCTCCGCCGGACTTAGAACCACGCGCCGCGCCGGCCAGCCGGCCATACCGCCCAGTGAGGCCAGAGTCTCTTCGCGGCCGCAAAACCGCAAGGCAGCGTTGAAGGCTGCAGCCAGCGCCGCATCGGCCTGATCCAGCGCCTCGCGACCCGCCACGCGCACTCCCGGAAATTGGCAAGGGGCAGGCAACAGGGGCGGCACACAAAACCCGCTGCCGACTTCCAGACAGGGCCTGCCGGTTATACGGGCGGCCGCCATCAGCGCCGGCGCGTAGTCGGCCAGCACCACGTCGGGTTTCAGCTGCTCCAGCATGCTGACCCAGGCCCTCACGGCCCCCGTCAATTGCGCCGCGTCTGCGTAGCCCAGGGACACCAGCAGTTCGGGCCAACTCTTGGGCGCAGCTGCGCCGGGCAAAGCCGTGTTGCGCAGCAGCGGCGCCTGCCAGACACCCACGCCCGGCGGCAAACCCGCCAGCCCCTGGAGCAGCGCCAGCCGGGGCACTGCCCAGTGCACGCGCAAGCCCTGGCCAACGGCCTGCGCAGCAAAACCGGCCCAGGGCGCGACATGCCCCATGCCTTCATCGGCCTCCGTCGCCAGCAGCACAGTCACCATTTAAAGTTGTCCAAGAATGCTCCATCGCAGAAGGCGTCACGGGTCGCGCGACTGACTGGGCGGAAAGCAGTGGCCGGCTCGCAGAGGCGCGGCCACCGACCATGCTGTCATCCAAGCCGGATCAGCCCCTCCTGCAAGCTGGCCGTCGAATGAATGGCCTGCGCCTGCGTGCCGAACTGGGCATTGGCCAGCACCTCCTGCGCCTTGCCCAGGGCCATGCCGGCCAGCGTGCCGTCCGCACCATAGTGGTAGGCCAGGTCGCCGCCCAGGGCTTCGCTGTCGCTGCCGGCCAGGTAGAACTGCGTGAGCCCGTTGCTCAGCGCCCAGCTGCTCAGGCCGGGGGTTGCCGTGCGCGCCGCATCAAAGGCGTCGACCAGGCCCTGGAAGTCGAAGGTCTGCACTTTCTTGTTGAGCAGCGGGTCGCTGGAATTTGCATCAAAGGCGGCCATGGCTTCGGCCACTACTTGCAGGTTCAGCACATTCTGTTTGGGCGTACTGGCATACCAATCGGTCAAGGTCAACTGGTCGCTTCCGCTGACCTTGAGCACCAGATCGCTGCCATTTTTTTCCAAGCTCAGGTTGGCGTAGTCCAGGCCGGCACCGCCCAGGCTGATGGTGTCCTCCAGAGTCTGCTGGGAATCATTGACATAGAGGGTATCCTGTCCATCACCCACATTGAAGGCAATCACATCCGGGCCGCTGTCGCTGGTGATGGCGTCATTGCCGGTTCCACCGATGAAGAGGTTGGCGCCTGTGCCACTCAGCATCTGGTCATTACCGCTGCCGCCATTGAAGTAGTTGCTGCTGCCGGCCATGTCCGAGAGGCTGTCGTTATCCGCACCGCCCTCAAGCACGTCGGATCCGTCGCCGCCGAACAGGATGTCATTGCCATCCAGACCTCGCAGCATGTCATTGCCCTGGCTGCCAGGAAGGAAATCCTGGTCAGACGTACCCAGGAGGACGGCCATGTCGGCGAGGGTCTGTGTGTTCCATACCGTGCCGTCGGCAAACTCAACCCGCTCCACCTGTTTGAACTGGTCGGTGCTGTCGGAAAACCAGTAGCTCAATTGCACCCTGTCGTCCGTGCCATTGATGCTCAGGCTGAGGGTTCCGTCATCATCACGCGTGACGGTGACATCGGCAGCTTCTACCGTGCTGTCAAAGCGCAGGGTATCGATGCCGCCGTCCGCCTCGGTAAATTCCGAAATCATGTCCTGCCCGGAGCCGCGGCCGAAGAGGTAAACATCGCTGCCGGCGCCACCAGTCAGGTAGTCATTGCCCGCGCCGCCGTCCAACGTGTCGTCGCCGCCTAAGCCCATCAGATCGTCGTCACCGTCCAGGCCGTTGATCGTGTCGTCGCCGGACGTGCCCACCAGTTCGTCGCTGCCTTCGCTGGCATCACCCACAACCACCAGGCTTTCGATCATGGCGGCATTCCACATGGTGCCGTCATAAAACTCGATTTGCTCTATCTGGCTGCTGCCCCCGCCCATGAACCAGCCGGCCAGGGTTATCCGGTCGCTTGTGCCGGCGATGTCCAGGTACAGGTCCTCAAGGTTTCGGGTGACCTTGATGTCGGAAGCGGCAATCGTGCCGTCATAGAAACGCAGGGTGTCGGCATTGCCAACCGTTTCATCGTAGTCAGCGATGCGATCCGAGCCATCGCCCCGGCTATACAGGTATACATCGTTGCCGACACCATCATTCAGGATGTCATTACCGGTACCACCCTCCAGCAGGTCGTCACCCGCGCCTCCGTCCAGGTAGTCATCACCACTGCCACCGACAATGATGTCGTTGCTGCCCTGCCCGTAAAGCTCATCGGCGCCACCCAGGCCGCTCAGGAAGTCGCCGTATTCACTTCCCTCTAGATAGTCGCTTCCTTCGGTAGGACCAAACACAGCCATGGCGGCCAGGTCTTCCTGGCCCCACACGGTGCCGTCTGCGAACAGGACGTTTTCCACCTTGCTGGCGTCGTCGTTCAGCCAGTTGTTCAGCTGAATGCGGTCCTCGGTGCCGTCTATGCTCAGGAAGAGATGTCCATAGGAGTCAAAGGTGACTCTGACATCGGAGTCTGAAATGCCGCTGTCAAATCGAACGGTGTCGATATTGCCCAGGGTTTCGTCATAGTCGTCGATGATGTCCTGGCCATCGCCGCGTTTGAACAGGTACACATCGTTACCCACGCCACCGCTGAGCACGTCGTTGCCGCCCAGGCCCTGCAGCACGTCATCGCCTGCCGTTCCTATCAGCTCATCGTCTGCGCTGCCGCCCCGGATGGTGAGATCCGGGCTGACGGTCAGTTCAAATCCGGTCGATACACTCGCGCCCGCCAAGTCGGTGGCCACGACCTGCAGGTTGAAGGTTCCCGTGTCTTGCGCGCCAGGTGTGCCTTCCAGCCTGCCCGTGACAAAATTGAATCTCAACCAAGAAGGCAGCGCGCTACCGCCCTGGCCTTCGATCCGGTAGGAAAGGCGCTCGCCAGCATCCTGGTCGGCAAATACCCCGGACGGCAAGGCCCAGCTCAGGCTTTCACCGGTGAGCGCGCTCAGGCTGTCTATCGCGCTCACCAACTCAGGCGCATCGTTGGTATTGGCCACGCGCAAGGTAAATGTTTGCCGCGCCACCTGGGCCGAAGTCTGCCAGGCCTCCACTTCAATCGCCAATTCGCCAACGTCGCCGTTCTGGGGTGTCCCGCTGAACGTGCCGGTCTGCGTGTCAAACACCAGCCATGACGGCAGTTCGCCGCCCGAGCCCGCCAGCCTCGCGCCGTAGCGCGCGGTCCTGTTGCCCGTCAGCACAAAAGCACCGGCCGGAATCGAGAACGACAGCGCCTGGTCTTCCTGGACCTGAACAGCGGCAATCGGCGCACCGGTGGCAATGGAATTGGCCGGGCCTGTGCCGCGCGGCGGCGCCAGTGCCAGCATCTGCTGCATCGACAGCCTGGAGCCGTCAGCAAACTCAAAGACTTCGATGCCCTGGCCCAAGGGGGCGCCCGGGTCCGGCATCACAACCTTGGCCCCGCCCGGCCCACCCCAAGAAAAGAGCAGTGCATCCCGGGTGCCGTCTTCCAGTTCAACGGTGTCCCAGGACATTTGCAGGTTGGCCAAAGAAATGCCTGCGCCAAAGCGCACGGTGTCTGTCGCAGATTTCAGGTAGGCCGCTTGCGTCGCGGCCGAAAAGGCAATATCCGGCCGCAAAACCTCGGGGCCGCCTCCTGAGTAATCGTAGGACTGGAATGCAAGGCCTCGGGCATCCGCAATCAATTGATCCAGGCCGCGGGACCGCAAGGAAGATCGGCCACCTGCCTGCCACCAACCTGGAACCTCATCCAGCAAGGGCCGAGCCCGGTCGATCGCCAACAGCGCGTTGAGATTGTCGGGGGTCGCCTCCACATCGCCCGACACGGACTCGATGCCAAAAACCTCACCGCTGAATGGATCCGTGCCCGATGACCGGGTGACATGGGTCGCTATGGCCAGCAGCTCGTCCACCAGATGGGTATCCAGTTTTCCGTAATACGACGATCGAAGTTCAACATGGATCACCGACGCGGCCTTATCGTAAATCGTGTCCCAGCCATCATCATCCGCGGACACCACATAGCAATCGGCTCCGGCACCACCAGCGAGGTAATCGTTTCCCATGCCGCCACTGAGTTCGTCATCGCCCCGCCCCAGCACGATGGTGTCGTTGCCGGCACCGCCGTCCGCCCAGTCCGAGTAGCTGGGTTGGCTGTAGTCCAAAACGTCCGTGGCCGGGCCGCCGCGGATAATCACGTCGTCTCCGCCGCCGCCCGAGACCAGCTTGGACGCCGTTCCGCTGAGGGTGATCGTATTGTCCTGGTCGCCGCCCCGCACGTCTTCAATCACACTTACTTTGGCGACCACCGTGCGGTGAAGGTATTCGTCGTAAGTCTCGGTGACCGTTCTTGTTGAGTAAGTCGGCGTGCGCGTGATCACCGTTTTACTCGGTTCTACAAGATAGGTTTTCCCGTCAGGGCCGACATAAGAGGAATAGCCTGGCGGCACAAAAACGCCACCGTATGCCGGATGGTTCGGGTCAAAAATCTGTGAGGAACTATTCACCACTCGAACAGTCCTGCCTGGAATGGTCACCCCTGTCGTGGTGTAGCTCACATCCACAACATCGTAGGTTCGGGTGCGGGATACAGCCCCCAGGTCCGTATAGTCGACCGTCTGGTTGATCTCATTCGCAGTTGCTTCGATGTGCGCGCCGTCCGATTGCGTCAGCCTGCGCTCCCGGTTAAACGAATACGCAAACTGGTTGCCTGCCGCATCGGAAAACTCCTTGGCACCCGTCACGTAAAACACCGCCCCGCTGGGCAACTCTACCGACCCAGGCTGCGCCGTCAACCCGGCATAAAAGTCTTCGCGCCGTTGCTCGGCTGTCTTGTTCAGCAGGCCTGCCGCCACCAAGGCCCGCAAATCCAGCTCCGCACCTTGCGCCGTCTTGAGCGTCCAGCTGCCGGTGCCGGTATAAAAATCCCGGATATAAAAACTGCTGTTCAAACTCGCACTGGAGACCAGCAGGTGGCTGCCCGTGCGGGCATACGAGAGGCTGCTTTCGTCGCCCTGGCTCAGGCTGAGGATGCTATCTTCCCCGAATCGCTCCACCAGCGTGTCGCGCCCGCCGTTGAGGCTCATCACATAGGTGTCTGTGCCGGCGCCCCCCTCCAGCGCATCGTCATCCGCGCCGCCGTCCAGACTGTCGTCTCCATTGCCGCCAAGCAGGCGGTCCGCGCCGCCGCCGCCAAGGAGGACATCATTTCCGGCATAGCCATCAATGACATCGTCGCCCTCGGTGTAAGCCGGGGCAATGCGTGCCTCCATCAAGGCTTGCGCATAGACTTCCGTCTGCGTCGCGCTCGTCCCGTCGCTGAACTGAAACGCACTCCCGGGCAACAGCACACCGTCCTTGATGAGAACAGCGTCCGTCGCGCTGTACGCCAGGCGTATGTAGTCATCGCCATTGACGGTGGTGCGCGTGGCGCTCAGGCTCTGCAAACGGATGCCCGCGCCGAATTTGAGAATGCTCGCATCGGTGACGTCGATCAGCCGGTCTTCCCCATCGCCCAAAGCGAAGTGGTAGCGGTCCGTCCCGGCGCCGCCATTGAGCAGGTCGTTTCCTGCGCCGCCATACAGCTCATCATCGCCGTCGCCGCCCTGCAATTCGTCGTTTCCCGCATGGCCCCGCAGCACGTCGTTGCCACCATTACCCAGGAGCAGATCGCCACCGGAGCTTCCCTCCACGGTGTTGTTCAGGTCGTCTCCCGCCATGCCCTGGCCGTCGGGTGAAGTAAAGCGGTTGATCAGGTCGGCATAGGACCACCGGCTGCCGTCGGCAAACTCATAACTGCTGACCGCACCTTCCAGGGCACGCCGCACCAGCACGGAGTTGCCGCCATCCACGCTGATGCGCACGTCGGTGCTGTCTTCCAGCCTTTCGACCAGCAGTTGCGAGGGATCAAGACCGGCCGCAAAGCGCACCGTGTTGCTGCCTTCATAGTCAAATATCTCATCGTTGCCGCCGCCGGCTTCGATGGCATAACTGTCGTCACCCTCGCCGCCGAACAGCATGTCGTCGCCCAGGCCGCCGGCCAGCCGGTCCTGCCCGCTCCCGCCCAGCAGCCAGTCATTACCCGCCCCGCCCGCGAGCTGGTCATTGCCGGCCCCGCCGTCCAGCAGGTCGTCCTGGCCGCTGCCGGCGATGACGTCCGCGTTGTAGCCTCCCGTCACGGCCAGCGCGTCCAGCCCGGCCACCAGGGTTGCCAGGCCGCGGGTTTCACCGCCCGCCAGTTCAATGCTGAAACTGTCGGCCTGCAGCAGCGCGTTGGCCAGCGTGACCTGGCCGCCGTCGGCCAGCGACAGCACCAGGTCGCTGGAGCCCGCCACCGGCTGCAGCAAGGTCACGTCCTGCCAGTCGCTCACCCCCGCCAGGCGAACCACGCTGGCGCCCTCGTAGTCCTCAATGCGGATGGCGCTGGCGCCGCTGCCGCCATTGATCACATAGCGGTCCATGCCCGCGCCACCGGCCAGCTGCTTGTTGCCCGCGCCGGCCAGGATGGTGTCGTCGCCCGCTCCGGCGCTCACCGTGTCGTCGCCCGCCATCGCATCGATGGTGTCGGCGATATCGCTGCCCTGCAGGAAGTCGTCCTGCGCGGTGCCTACCATCGTGACGCCACGCGCCAGCAGCTCGCTGAAATGCAGCACCTGGGCCGGGGCGCCTTCCGCGCCAGCCAGCGTAAAACGATCTATCAGCACGGAGCCCCCCAGGGCGCCGGTATAGATGTCCAGGTCCAGGCGATCGTTCTCGCCCGGGCCCATGCGCAGGCTGAGCCGCTGTTCTTCCCAGGTCTCGCCTGCGCCGTTGCTCAATTGCAGCAACCTGGACTCCAGCATGAAATCGGCCAATTGGTAG
>Ga0102589_1001738_pt1 | contig 27821 bp, 21 predicted proteins | sample AraplaMF_Col_mLB_FD_76858 | JGI IMG/M metagenome (GOLD analysis project Ga0102589, IMG submission 76858) | Arabidopsis root microbial communities from the University of North Carolina, USA - plate scrape MF_Col_mLB | ecosystem: Host-associated > Plants > Roots > Endosphere | place: USA...
ATTACACAAAGAATCTAGTGATGAAAAAACTGTGAATCTATAAGGTTGAAAGCCGTTCTAAGAAAAAGAACGGCTTTTTATTTTTGAAAATTTACATTTTTACAAAAATATTATAAGATGAAATTTGGTCGATTAAGTGAAGTTTCGATTGGATAGTGGAATCGACCAGGTGCTTACTACCCAAAAGTAGTGGGAGGGGGAGAATATGAAGAAAACATGGCAAGAATTAAAGCAGATGGATCGTAATGTTTGGATTCGATTTATTGGGGAGACGTTAAATGGAATTGCAATGATGATGTTAATGCCATTTTTTGCATTATATTTAAAAGATAAAGTGGATTCATTGCTGCAAGTGGGAATTATTATGGCGCTGTCTCCAATTGCGGCAAGTTTTGGTTCTCTTATAGGCGGCCGAATTGCGGATGTTTATGGGCGAAAGCCAATTATGATATTTTCAATGGCTAGCAATGCGATTTTAATGCTTGGGTTCTTATTTATAGATGGTTTTATACCATATGCTATTTTATCTATTTGTTTAGGGCTAAGTAATTCGTTGTTCCATCCGGCAGCCTCCGCAATGGTAGCTGATGTAACTGAACCTGAAAAGCGAACAGAAGCATATGGTTTGCTGCGAATGGGGCATAATATCGGAGCTGCTATTGGCCCAATTATAGGTGCTTCGGTTGTAGTGCTTTCTAAAACGGTTATTTTTATGATTGCGTCATCTTCTATGTTGTTCTACGCAATACTAGTTTTACTACTTATTCAAGAAACAATGCCAAAAGATGTAACAACACAAACGAGTAAGGAGGAAGAAGCGAAACAATCTGTATGGAAAATTGTATTTCAAGATAAAATTTTACTCATTTATATATTGGCTGGAATTGTTATTTCGATGGGATTTTCGCAAACAGAAGGTATGCTTCCTCTTCATTTTGATAATGAAATGAAAGGGATATTTGGAGTGAATAATCCATATCCTTACTTAATGGCTATGAACGGACTTTTGGTAGTTTTGTTTCAATTTCAAATTTCGAAGTGGGCGACTGATAAACCGGTAGGGAAAACGATGCTATACGGTGCTTGGTTATTTGGAATAGGTCTTCTTGCCATCGGATGGCTTCCGAGGTGGTTTGGCGGAATGGGGGCAAATGCTACTGTAGTTCTTGTTACGCTATTAATTGTATATGCGATTTATACATTAGGAGAAATGATTATGTCTCCTGTCCAAATGACATTTATAGCAAACTTAGCACCAGAGCACCTGCGAGGTACGTATATGGGAGCGGCTAGCTTACAATGGATTACAGGTAATGCGTTCGGTCCTCTGCTTGCAGGGTTTTTACTCGATCGTTTGTTAGGTCACGTTTTATTTACGGTTTTAGGAATCGGATGTGTGGTAGCGGGACTTGTTTACATATCATTAGACCGACTTGTAGAGCAAAGACAAAAAGACAATATGGTAAAGCGAACTTCATAAAGTTTTCATTATACACAAATACGTTCTTTTTCTCATACTATTAGGTACATAACTAGAAAAATGGTTATGTCGACTTGGCTATCATGCTATTTGTGGACGGTTTCGCTTTTTACGAAAATAGGAACTATCTATTTTTGTAAAAAGTGCTACAATAGAAAAATGAAAACAAACGATTAGGGTGATTTCATTATGAAAATTAAATTAGGTTTATTATATGGTGGAAAATCAGCGGAGCATCAAGTTTCTTTACAAACAGCTCTTGCTGTTAGTAAAGCGTTAGATCAAGAAAAATTTGAGGTTCATCCAATTTATATTACTGAACAAGGACAATGGGTTCGCGGTGAGCGTCTTGAAGGTGAAGTAAACAGCGTTCAAGAGTTGCAACTGAACGGAGAAGAGAACGCAATTTCTCCTGTATCATTAAGTTCAGAGATTATCCCAATGTCATCTTCTGATAAAGAGAATGCACTCGATGTAATCTTTCCGTTATTACATGGACCAAATGGTGAAGATGGAACAGTGCAAGGCTTGTTAGAACTTATAAATATTCCATATGTAGGAAATGGTGTGTTAGCATCAGCTGCAGGTATGGATAAAGTTGTTATGAAAAATATTTTTGCGGAAGCAGGCTTACCACAAGCGAAATATGTTTCATTCATCCGCAGTGTTTGGGAGAAAAATCGCACAGAAGCTTATGGGAAAGTTGAAGAAACATTAGGCTATCCATGTTTCGTGAAACCAGCAAATCTTGGCTCAAGCGTTGGAATTAATAAATGTAAAGATCGTGCTGAGTTAGAGAATGCATTTGAGGAAGCGTTCCAATTCGATCGTAAAATTATTGTAGAAGAGAATATTGTTGGTCGTGAAGTGGAAATTGGTGTATTAGGAAATGATGAACCGAAATGTTCGGTTGTAGGTGAAATCGTAGCTAAAAAAGAATTCTATGATTATAAATCAAAATACATTGATGGCGATACGGCGATGGTTATTCCTGCTGAAATTAAGGAATCGGAATATAAGAAGATTAACGAGTATGCGATTCTTGCATTTCAATCTTTAGACGGTGCGGGATTAACGCGAGCAGACTTCTTCTTAACAAAAGATGGTGATGTATTTATTAATGAAGTAAATACAATGCCAGGATTCACGCCGTTTAGTATGTTCCCTCTATTATGGGAAAATACAGGATTAGCGTATCCAGAACTTATTCAAGAATTAGTGCGCTTAGCGATTGAACGTCATGAAGAAAAACAAAAAATTAAATATACAATCTAACAAGAAAGGAGAAGCACTATTCAAATGAATAGTGTTTCTTCCTTGTAAGGAGTGTTTTTTATATGATAAAGCGAACAGCGAAGCAAGTTGAGCAAATGGTATGCGGAACTAGTTTGGCGGAGCAGTGGAATGATATAGAGATAAAAGGTATTTCCATTGATACAAGGAAGATTGAACAAGGAAATTTATATGTTCCAATTCAAGGGGAACGTTTTGATGGTCATACTTTTGTAAAGAAAGCGATAGAAAATGGCGCTGTCGCAACGCTATGGAAAAAAGGCGTGGCAAACCCGCCGGAAAATGTACCAGTTATTTTTGTAGAAGACACATTACAAGCATTACAGACATTAGCGAAAAACTATCGTGACCAATTAAATGTGAAAGTAGTTGGTGTAACGGGAAGTAACGGAAAAACATCAACGAAAGATATTGTGACAAGCTTACTGGGAACAAAATTTAAAGTGCAAAAAACAGAAGGGAACTTCAATAACCATATCGGACTTCCTTTGACAATTTTAAATTTAGAAGAAGATACAGAAATAGCGGTATTAGAAATGGGTATGTCGAGCCGTGGTGAAATTGAATTTTTGTCAAAGCTTGCTCGCCCTGATGCAGCGATTATCACAAATATCGGAGAAGCACATTTAATGGATTTAGGCTCTCGTGATGCAATTGCTGAAGCGAAGTTGGAAATTGTAACAGGTTTACAAGAAAATGGCGTATTTGTTTATAATGGAGATGAGCCATTGTTAACTACACGTGTACCAGGCATGAATTTATCTGCAAAAACAATTACATTCGGTGATGCAAGAGCGAATGATTACCACCCAATATCTGTTAAGTTGGAAGCAACAGGTACACAATTTAAAATGAATCAAGCACAGAATGTAGTATTTTATTTACCCGTTCTTGGGAAGCATAATGTATATAACGCATTAGCATCAATGGCGGTTGCTGAGTTCTTTGGTGTAACGTGGGAAGAAATGAAACAAGGTTTCGTGACATTGAAAATGACAGGCATGCGTATGGAAGTTGTCAAAACGGATGCAGGGTTAACGATTATTAATGATGCATACAACGCGAGTCCGACAGCGATGGAAGCAGCGTTTCATTTAATGAATGAATTAAATGGATTTTCTAAAAAAATTCTCGTGCTTGGTGATATGTTAGAGCTTGGTAACCAAGAAGTACAATTTCATTATGAAGTTGGAAAATTAATTGATCCAGCTCGTATTGCATATGTGTTTACGTATGGTACGCTCGGGGCACAAATGGCAGAAGGCGCAAAAATTAATTTTCCTAATGAGCGAGTAAAGGCTTATGATAATAAAGAAGAACTCGTTAAAGCTTTAAAAGAAGTCGTTGATGTGAAAGACGTTGTATTAGTAAAAGCATCTCGTGGTATGAAATTAGAGGAAGTTATTACGATGATCAAGTAATTTGGGTTTTGTTGTCCTATATATAGTCTACTCTATTGCCTGGTTATTGGAACCCCTTACAATAAAGGGATTCAAAATCTAGGATAAAGATGACGAAATTTATATATAAATAATGGTGAGAGTTGGGTTTGCTTTTTACACATACAAAACATATAATTGATAGGGTGTAATAACGTTGTAGAGTTTTTTGTGATAAATGTAGGCCCGTTTATATTATGTAAACATCAGGGAAAGGGCATTTTCCGCAAACACGGAAAGTGTCTTTTTTGAGTGAATAGTTAGGATAATTACTCCTGCCATTTGAAAGTTATAATTGTTTGAAATGGGGTTTTACTACCCGGAAATAGCGGGATAAATTTGTCTCGGGACTACTTTTGTCTAGCTTTACGTTTGGATGTTTAAAGTACACATACTTGTTACATTCATTTTTCAAAAGCTAGTTTTATTATAATTGTCAGGCAATCTTGCGCTGATAACGTATTTTGTCTGAAGAAGACTTAGCCCAACCTTACTTGGATATCCTGTGAATATGAGAAGAAGGAATAATCTGGGCTATTTTAGATAGAAAAGGAGAAGTAAAATTGACAACATTTCGAGAGTTAGGATTAAGCAATTCTTTGTTACAGTCTGTTGAAAGCATGGGGTTTGAAGAGGCAACACCAATTCAGGCAGAAACAATTCCAGTAGCCTTACAAGGTGTAGACATCATTGGTCAAGCTCAAACAGGTACAGGAAAAACAGCTGCATTTGGATTACCACTATTAGAAAAAGTAAATACACGTCAAGATACAGTTCAAGGTATCGTTATCGCGCCAACTCGTGAGTTAGCAATTCAAGTAGGTGAAGAGCTATACAAAATTGGTCAACATAAGCGTGTGCGTATTTTACCAATCTATGGCGGCCAAGATATTAACCGTCAGATTCGTGCATTGAAAAAAGGTCCACACATTATTGTTGGTACACCAGGACGTATTTTAGATCATATTAAACGTAAAACACTTCGTCTGCAAAACGTAGAGACAGTTGTTCTTGATGAAGCGGATGAAATGTTAAATATGGGCTTCATTGAAGATATTGAAGCGATTTTAACGGATGTTCCTGAAGAACACCAAACATTATTGTTCTCAGCAACAATGCCAGATCCAATCCGTCGCATTGCGGAACGCTTCATGAGCGAACCTAAACATATTAAGGTTAAAGCGAAAGAAGTAACTATGCCAAACATTCAGCAGTTCTATGTAGAAGTGCAAGAGAAAAAGAAATTTGACGTGTTAACACGTTTATTAGATATTCAATCTCCAGAGCTTGCAATCGTATTCGGTCGTACAAAGCGCCGTGTTGATGAATTATCAGAAGCATTAAACTTACGTGGCTATGCAGCAGAAGGAATTCATGGTGATTTAACACAAGCGAAGCGTCTTTCTGTATTACGTAAATTTAAAGAAGGTTCAATCGAAGTTCTTGTTGCGACAGATGTAGCAGCACGTGGACTTGATATTTCAGGTGTAACACACGTATATAACTTTGATATCCCACAAGATCCTGAATCATACGTACACCGTATTGGTCGTACAGGTCGTGCAGGTAAAACAGGCCTTGCGATGCTGTTTGTAACACCGCGTGAAACAGGACAATTAAAGAATATTGAGCGTACAACAAAACGTAAAATGGATCGTATGAATCCACCAACATTAGATGAAGCTTTAGAAGGACAACAACGTTTGATTGCTGAAAAACTTCAAAGTACGATCGAAAGTGAAAACTTATCATACTACAAACGTATTGCGGAAGAGTTATTAGAAGAGCATGATTCTGTAGCGGTTGTAGCAGCTGCTTTAAAAATGATGACAAAAGAGCCGGATGCAACGCCAGTTTCTTTAACATCAGAACCGCCGGTAGTTTCAAAAGATCGTTCTAGAAAGAGAAACGGAAGCGGAAGCGGAAACGGCAACGGCAACGGAAGAGGTGGTTATCGTGATGGTAACCGCGAAGGTAACCGTAATCGTGAAGGTGGCCGTAACCGTGATGGCAACCGCAATCGTGGCGGTCGTAAAGGAGAAGGTCAAGGGCGCGGCGAAGGACGCGGCGAAGGGCGTTCTGGAGCTCCTAGAGGGCGCAGTGGCGAAAGAAAGCATCAAAGCCGTAAACCACAATCTAACTAAACATATAGAAGAGAGGCAGTCTTTTTCAAAAGGCTGTCTTTTTTTGTATCTTTATTTGGGTATACTACATAGAAACTTGTATCGGAAAAGAGGAAATGGAATGCTCGTAAAGCTTGGGTATGCTGCGATGAGTGTGCGTGTCAAAAATGCTTCTCCTTCGCAAACAATGACGTATGCAAAGTTTCAGCGAATGCAAGACAGAGAAGCAGCAATCAAAAATTTAGAGAGGATTTCTAATTCTAATTTGGAGAATTGCTTACGGTTGTTAAAACATAATTATGGACATGATATTTCATTCTTTCGTTTAAGTTCGAAATTAATTCCTCTGGCAAACCATGAGGCGTTGTTAGAATGGGACTATATAAAACCTTTGCAAGAAAATTTACGGAAAATTGGAGAATACGCAAAACAAAAACGGATGCGAATTGACTTTCATCCAGATCATTTTGTTGTTTTAAATTCATTGCGTCCACCTGTTGTAAAGCAGTCGCTAAAAACATTACAGATGCATGGGAAGTTGCTACAGGGAATGGGAATCGATAGAACGCATCGTTGTGTTTTACATGTTGGTGGTGCATATGGGAATAAAGAACAAGCGCTAGAAAAATTTATTGAAAACTGGTCGCTTGTTCCAGCTGGGATTCAAAAGATGATTATGCTAGAAAATGATGACACTACATTTTCTTTAAAAGAGACGCTGTACTTAGGAGAAAAACTTGGGATTCCGGTAGTTTTTGATTTACATCATCATATGATGAATCATGATTTAGAAGAATGGGAAAGCCACTGGGAACGTGTTGTGCAAACTTGGGAACAATCTCCTTTGCCGATTAAAATGCATATTTCGAGTTCGCGAGAAGGGAAGAATCCGCGGGCGCATGCCGATTTTATTGATTCTAATTCTTTCGTTTCTTTTTTGCGACATATAAGAGGAAGTGTTCCAGAAATACACTGTATGATAGAGGCAAAACAAAAAGACGAAGCACTCTTGCAGTTGATGAGGGATATGACAGATAAGGTGGGAGTGGAAATAATAGATGGTGCAAGCTTTTGGGTGAAATAAGCTTATGCACCATCTGTTTTTTTTATGAATAATGGCCCTAAGCAAGCTCCTATAAGTAATCCAGCTAGATGGCTAATTGAATTTGTTGTTGAATCGAGAAATGTAAACGCAAGGAGAATACATAAAATGGTAACAAAGAGAAGGATTTCTTTTCTTCTAGTAGGCTGAAATTGCATATAGAATAGGTAAAGCTGTACTCCTAATAGTCCGAAAATAGCACCAGAAGCTCCTGTATGAGTATAGTAGATCGGAAAGAAAAAGTAAGAGGCAATATTTCCGATAATTCCAGACGTAAGAAACACAAATAAAAATCGAATGCCATGCAGTTGTTTTTCTAATGAAAATCCAAGCGCAAAGAAGCAGATGCTATTGGATAGAAAATGAGAAAATGTTGTATGAACAAATAATGAAGAAATGAGTCGCCACCATTCTCCTTCAGCTATACACTCGTTACAGGCGATTCCGATAGAGAGACTCTTATTTCCTAATGATAGTAAAACAAGTTGTATAAAAAGTAGTGCCATAGTAACCGGCGGGAAAGAAGAAAATGAGTATTTGAATGGAGTATTCATATTTACACTCCTTTTGCTGTTAGCATATTGTCTGTTATTCTTACAATATGAGAGTGCGAAAGAAAATAGAAGGAAGGAACGGCGGGATATGATTGTAGGAGTTGGAATTGATATTATTGAAATTGAAAGAATTGAAAAGATGATAGAGGGACAGCCGAAATTTACAGAGCGTATTTTAACGGAAAATGAGCGCCAAGTGGCCTGTGCGTTAAAAGGAAAAAGACGTAGTGAATTTGTTGCAGGGCGCTTTGCAGCGAAAGAAGCGTATTCGAAAGCGCTTGGTACTGGAATTGGCAAAGAGGTTAGTTTTTTGGATATTGAAATTATGAATGATGAAAGAGGGAAACCTATTTTACTTGCCGATACAAGTCATACGATTCATCTTTCAATTAGCCATAGTCGAGAGTTTGCGGTAGCGCAGATTGTTTTAGAAAGCTCGTCAAGCTAGTCTGCATATTTCATCTCTTTGTCTCATATATTTGAGTAGCGTTAAGGAAGAGGCTTTCTTCCACTTACTTATTGAGACAAAGGGGCTGAACGTATGAAAAGGCGGCTATTTTTGTTTATTGTCGGTTTGTTGACCGTTTTTCTGTTAGCTGGTTGTATGGAGAAGAAGAAAGAAGATGTTGTGCAAGATTTGAATGAAAGAGTAAAAGATATGAAAAGCTATCAAGCAGAAGCGAAGCTATCGATTAAAACGGGAAATGAACCACAAGTGTATGATGTTGAAGTTTGGTATAATAAACCATCGTATTACCGAGTGAATTTAAAAAATGCAAAGAAAGATCAAAGTCAAATTATTTTACGAAATGATGAAGGTGTATTTGTTCTTACTCCATCTTTAAATAAAAGTTTTCGCTTTCAAAGTGATTGGCCGCAAAATAGCAGTCAAGCATATTTGTATGAATCACTTGTTAGAGATATTTTGAACGATAAGGACCGTTCGTTTAAGAAAACAGATAAATATTATGTGTTTGAAACAAAAACAAACTATCATCATCAAAATATGTTGCCAAAGCAACAAATTACATTTAATAAAAAAGATTTATCGCCTGTTTCAGTGAAATTGATGGATAACGATCAAAATGTTCTTGTACAAGTGGATTTTTCGAAAGTAAAGTTTGACGCGAAATTTGATAAAGGTGCATTTGATACGAAGCAAAATATGTCTAGAGCACAAGTGGATATACAAACGACAGCTCAACAAGAAAAGCCATTTGCTGTTTTGTATCCAAGTGATACACCGCAAGGCATGACTTTAAAAGAAGAGAAGGAATTTAATACAGATAACGGAAAACGTAATATTCTTACGTACACTGGTAATAAGAAGAGTTTTACATTAATACAAGAAAAAGCGAAAGTAGCACCAACTATTGCGACGCAAAGTGTGAGTGGAGAGCCTGTTGATTTAGGTTTCGCAATTGGGGCATTAACAAAAGATTCTGTTACATGGTCACATAATGGAGTGGAATATATGCTTGTATCAAAAGAGTTGAAACAAGAAGAATTATTAATGGTGGCGCGTTCTGTAACTCAAAAACAAGTAAAGTAAACAACTAAGACGTGGTGACTACAGTGTACACCACGTTTTTTAGCACGGCTTCATGTATGGATAAAAATTTCATGTAATCTGATGTAATAAAGGTGAGAAAAAAGTGAATATAAAAGAATAAGCTCTGCATATCGTATAAAGGGAGTGTTTTTTCTAGGTGGGAAAATCGCCATTTTATCGTGATGCGTGGGCCGAGGTAAACTTAGATGCGATTTATGAGAATGTAACTCGTATTCAGTCTATTATCCTTAACGGTGTAGAGATTTTTTCTGTTGTGAAAGCAAATGCATATGGTCATTGGGCAGTGGAGGTTGCAATGGTTTAAATGTATGTTTATAATACTTATATTTTTACTAGATGGTAATTTGAGAAACTCGCTTTAGAAGAATAACAAAGAAAAGTACAAGGAAATGAATGTTTTATTTCCAAGTTGGAAAACATAAAGCAAGACATTAGGAAGTCTTTGCAACAGGCCCTATACAATGGTATTATTACAATAGGTGTCGTATATGTGTGTGTGTAGTTGACGGTGGAGGTGTATTTTTGTGTCCGAATCAAGTGTAACTACTGAAATCGTTGTTCGGTTGCCGAAACAAGTGGTAACAGAATTAGACGGAATTGGAAAACAAGAGAATAAGAATCGCCATGAACTTATTTGCCAGGCAACACAATTGCTATTGCGCCAACATAAAACAAAGAAGCGCTACCAGCATGAATCAATGAGACGTGGGTACATTGAAATGGGAAAAATCAATCTTGGTATTGCATCTGAAGCTTTCTTGGCAGAGTATGAAGCAGCTCATACAGTAGAACGCTTAGTTAGCGGGGGGTAATCTTTTGATTGTAAAACGCGGCGACGTGTATTTTGCAGATCTTTCCCCAGTTGTTGGTTCTGAGCAAGGAGGCGTTCGTCCGGTTCTGGTCATTCAAAATGACATTGGGAATCGTTTTAGTCCTACTGTAATTGTGGCGGCCATTACTGCACAGATTCAGAAAGCAAAATTGCCCACCCATGTGGAAATTGATGCAAAAAAGTATGGATTTGAGAGAGATTCGGTTATCTTGCTCGAACAGATTCGAACAATCGATAAGCAGCGCTTAACGGACAAAATCACTCAGTTAGACGATCTGATGATGAATCGTGTAGATGAAGCTCTGCAAATTAGTTTAGGACTGATAGATTTTTAGTTCAACGTTGAAGTTGCTCTCTTGTAAGAGCAACTTTTTTTATTATTGAAGGAGGTTTTGTTGCAAATGGAAATGGTAGATAACCGCCAAGGGCTAATGAAAACGCTAGCGAAAGAATTGAATTTTTCAGAGAAGCAAGTTCGTCATGTTATTGAGTTAACAGAGGAAGGGAATACGGTCCCTTTTATTGCTCGTTACCGAAAAGAATGGACAAACTCATTAGACGAAGTGCAAATTCGTTCGATTTTAGAAAGGTGGCAATATATTACACAGCTTGAAAATCGTAAAGAAGAAGTGTTGCGTTTAATTCATGAAAAGGGAAAGCTTACAGAAGAACTGCGTCGTAATATTACCTCTGCAACAAAACTACAAGAGGTCGAGGATTTATATCGTCCATATAAAGAAAAACGAAGAACAAAAGCAACGATTGCGAAAGAGAAGGGATTAGAACCTTTGGCAGAGTGGTTATTAACGTTTGCGAAGGATGACGTGCTAGAAAAAGCAAAAGTGTTCGTAAATGAAGAAAAAGAGGTTCAGTCGCCAGAAGAAGCATTGCAGGGGGCAAAAGACATTATTGCAGAATATGTATCTGATGAAGCGTCTTATCGTAGTTGGATTCGCAATACTACCTTTAGAAAAGGAACAATTTCAGCAGCCGTAAAAGATGAAGAAAAAGACGAAAAGAATGTATACGAAATGTATTACAGCTATGAAGAACCAGTGCAAAAGGTTGTTCCTCACCGTGTATTGGCGATGAATCGTGGTGAAAAAGAAGAAATTTTAAAAGTAACAATTGTACCTCCGATTGAAGACGTTCTTCAATTTTTACATAAAAAAGTTATTCATAATTCATTCGTACCAAGTGCGAATTATGTACAAGAAGCAATTGAAGATGGTTATAAGCGTTTGATTCAACCGTCTATTGAAAGGGAAATTCGTAAAGAGCTAACGGAAGTAGCGGAAGAACAAGCAATTCATATTTTTTCAGAGAACTTACGGAATTTATTGTTACAACCGCCGATGAAGGGGAAAGTAGCGTTGGCTGTAGATCCTGCTTATCGTACGGGATGTAAACTAGCAGTTGTAGATGATACAGGGAAAGTGCTTCATATCGATGTCATCTATCCGCATCCGCCTGTCCGGAAGTATGAAGAAGCGAAAAAGAAATGTATTTCCATTTTAGAAAAGTATGAAGTAGAAGTAATTGCGATTGGAAATGGTACGGCTTCTCGTGAAACGGAAGAATTTATTGTAGATGTACTACAGACAGTTTCTCATGATGTGTTTTATATTATTGTCAATGAAGCGGGGGCAAGTGTATATTCCGCATCAGAATTAGCGAGAGAAGAGTTTCCGAATTTGCAAGTTGAAGAAAGAAGCGCGGTTTCTATAGGGAGACGTTTGCAAGATCCGCTTGCAGAATTAGTAAAGATTGATCCAAAGTCTGTTGGGGTAGGGCAATACCAACATGATGTATCGCAAAAACGGTTGAATGAATCATTAACATTTGTTGTTGAAACAGCTGTAAACCAAGTTGGGGTGAATGTAAATACTGCTTCTGTTTCCTTATTACAATATGTTTCTGGTTTATCAAAAACAGTTGCAAAAAATATTGTGAAAAAACGTGAAGAGAGCGGGAAGTTTACGAAACGTGCTGAACTGAAAGATATACCACGATTAGGTGCAAAGACATATGAACAATGCATCGGATTTTTACGGGTTTTAGAAGGTGAGAATCCACTTGATCGAACAAGCATTCATCCAGAGCAATATAAGAATGTGGAATTGTTAGTGAAAAGTTTAGGGTTATCTATTACAGATGTTGGACAGCCTCATTTGCAAAAACGCTTAGAGGAAGTGGAAGTTTCCTCGTTATCAGAGCAAACGGGCGTTGGTGAACCAACGCTGCGAGACATTATTGATGCCCTTATCCGTCCGGAGCGAGACTTACGTGATGAATTACCGAAGCCGCTTCTTAAAAAAGGTATCTTAAAACTAGAAGATTTAAAACGTGGTATGGAATTAGAAGGTACAGTTCGGAATGTTGTAGATTTCGGTGCTTTTGTTGACATCGGTGTAAAACAAGATGGACTAGTTCATATTTCGAAAATGAGTAAACAGTTTGTAAAACATCCATTAGATATTGTGTCTGTCGGACAAATTGTAAAAGTGTGGGTCGATGATGTTGATATGAAAAAAGGACGCGTCGCTTTATCTATGTTACCGTTAGAAGATTAAAAAGCCACGCCTATGGATGCGTTTATTGTTAGTTGAATGAAAAGGGAGTGGAATATGTTGATCCATTCCCTTTGTTTATTAGGGATGTTGCTTTTTTTTATAAAAAAACCAGCATTCGTTAAGTAATTTGATTTGATAGCGGTTTTTTTCATAATAAGCACGCCGCATTTGTTTGCGAAGCCATGCTGGCATATGAATCCCTCCTTTGATAAGAATGAGGATGGGTATATGTACTATTTAATGTATGCATGAGACCGACGAGACGTGTGGATTTATTTTAATGGGTAGGAGAGATGAGGATGTATGAAGTAGATATTCAGAGATTAGTGGAGGAAGTATCGATAAATTATTTTGCGAGCCCTTTTTTGCATAAGGCGGTGTTTAATAAACGGTTACGTACGACAGGTGGGCGGTATATATTAAGCACTCATAATATAGAACTAAATTATCATTATTATGTAAAGTATGGGGAAAAGGAATTGATTGAAGTAATTAAACATGAGTTATGTCATTATCATTTGCATATTATGGGGAAAGGGTACCAGCATAGAGATAAAGACTTTCGTGAATTATTAAAGCAGGTGAACGCACCGCGTTTTTGTAAAAGAATGTCCGGGAGACAAGTAGAGGTAAAACAATATGTGTATGAATGTATAACGTGTCATTTTCAATATGTAAGAAGACGCAGAGTAAATACAGTTCGTTATGTGTGCGGGAAGTGTAAAGGGAAATTAAAGCAGGTTTAAAAACTCCTTGACACTAAAAAAACAATCCAGTATATTATAAACATGTCACGTCACTACAGAATGTTGTAGGAAGCACTTGACTTAGAAAATGAATTTTTATAAGATATAAATTGTCTTAAATATTCCGCAGTAGCTCAGTGGTAGAGCTATCGGCTGTTAACCGATCGGTCGTAGGTTCGAGTCCTACCTGCGGAGCCATATAATATAGAGAAGTACCCAAGTGGCTCAAGGGGCTCCCCTGCTAAGGGAGTAGATCGCTTACGCGGTGCGAGGGTTCGAATCCCTTCTTCTCTGCCAGAAATTGGCCCGTTGGTCAAGTGGTTAAGACACCGCCCTTTCACGGCGGTAACACGGGTTCGAATCCCGTACGGGTCATACTAAAGAGATAGCATGTGATGCTATCTCTTTTTTTATTTGTCTTGTAGTGATTAATAATGTATCCTCGATCTTACTTTCACTTTCTCATAAATAATAATGTTAAAGTACAATTGCATCAATGCGTTCGCAATTAACGAGGACAATGCGCCCACTATTATTTAGAAATGTAGCAAGACCTGTGCTAAAGTGAAACCCTGCAAAATTTGAAACGGTTAATGGCACGCCATTAATTATAATTTCGTTTACTTTTTTTCCTAACTGAAAGGTGTTTAAAAGGTAACAAATATCTTCAAAATATTTTTCTTTATTTTTTATATATAAAGATTGTATATCTGTATCCTTTACTAAATTTGGGTTAAATATTTTAGGGCTAGCAATATGGTTTATGAAAATTGACATGGTTCTTTCCCTCTTTTTCTTTTGTATATTTCGGATGGAACTATATGTTGAAATGATAAAAGAGAGCTTCAAAAAAGCTCTCTTTTATCAACTAGCTTGCCTCAATTCGAAGCGCTTGAATATCGCGGCAATCTATAAGGATTACGCCGCCTGCTTCATCTCCTTCTGTATCTACAAACGTTGCACAAAAGTTCTGAGGATTAAAATTAACAAAAGTAACATCATCTATAAAGTTTCCATTTAGAAAAATATCTACTTCTGTACCAGGCTGTAAAGTTTCGAGTTGCTCACAGACGCATTTTGTATGCTTATTTATATCAATCAACGCCTTTCAAAATAAATTTTTAATTCAATATATAATATATTTCTAAGCTGAAAAAAGGTGTGGACAAATTATATACAGTTTTGAAGGGAATAGTATGTGAAATTAGGCGTGTATAGATGAAATTGAGATGGATTCCACATTTGATACAATAACTTTCCCCTATCTGTGAAATAATTCACAAATAGGTCAAAAAAATGTGAATACATTCACAAGTAATCGTGCTACAATATGAATGTAAACAAGATAAACAACATAAAAATAGTATTTTAATTATTAACTTAAATGACAATGATAATAATGAGATTGGAAAATAGAGAGGGGATTTTACCATGAAAAAAGGTATTAACCGCGTAGTATTAGTAGGAACAGGAGCTGTAGGCTGTAGCTATGCATATTCTATGATTAACCAAGGTGTAGTTGAAGAGTTTGTTCTTGTTGATGTAAACGAAGCAAAAGCAGAAGGCGAAGCGATGGATTTAAGCCATGCGGTTCCATTTGCGCCAGCTCCAACAAAAGTTTGGAAAGGTAGCTATGCAGATTGTAAAGATGCAGATCTTGTTGTTATCACTGCTGGATTACCACAAAAGCCAGGTGAAACTCGCTTAGATTTAGTTGAGAAGAATACAAAAATTTATAAACAAATCGTTCGCGGTATTATGGATAGTGGATTTGATGGTATTTTCTTAGTTGCAACTAACCCAGTGGATATTTTAACTTATGTAACTTGGAAAGAATCTGGATTACCAAAAGAGCGCGTAATTGGTTCTGGTACAACTCTAGACTCTGCTCGTTTGCGTTATATGCTAGGTGAGTACTTAGAGGTAGACCCACGTAATGTGCATGCGTATATCATTGGTGAACATGGTGACACAGAGCTTCCTGTATGGAGCCATGCTACGATCGGCGTACAAAAGCTAGAAACAATCTTAGCGAACAATGAAAAGTACAACCAAAGTGATTTAGATGAAATCTTTGTAAATGTTCGAGATGCTGCTTATCATATTATTCAACGTAAAGGCTCAACTTACTACGGTATCGGTATGGCACTATTACGTGTAACGAAAGCGATCCTAAACAACGAGAACAGCGTATTGACAGTATCTGCATATCTTGAAGGGCAATATGGACAACAAGATGTTTACATAGGTGTTCCAGCAGTTATCAACCGTCAAGGTGTTCGAGAAATTGTAGAGCTTGAATTAAATGCAGAAGAAGAATTGAAATTTGATCATTCTATAAAAGTGTTAAAAGAAACTATGGCACCAGTACTATAATTCAAATTGTATAAATCCCTTTCCGGCCTCCCCTATATCCTTTTTGCCGGAAGGGGTTTTTTTATGTTTTATTTGAATGGAAAGTAATAACAAAATAGAGCAGTAGATCTTTTTCTTCCCCACTAAAAAATTATTCTAAAATAAAGCGTTTACAATGAATATTCGCCAAAATTCGATATTTTTCGGTTAAATTTCATGAAATTATCGCAGATTTCTATAAATAAACGAATGTTTTTTTATAAAATCGCAAGGATATTTCAATTTACTGAAGAATAGTAATAACGTATTTAAAATTCTGTCATCATGTGAGGTGAACATAGTGATTGAGACGAAATGTAATGTGAAAGACATGTTATTGTTCCATGAAGAAAAGTTTTATGATAGCTACGAGATTCTTGGTGCTCATTTGACGATGGAAAATGGAATGGAAGGTACACGTTTTTCCGTATGGGCACCTCATGCACAAGCTGTGAGTATTGTGGGAGATTTTAATGAGTGGAATTGCGAGATACATGAAATGATACGAGTGACTGAGAAAGGGATTTGGTCTTTATTTATACCGAATATTTCTCAGCAGGAATTATACAAGTATGCCATTCAAACACGAGAAGGGCATACGCTTTTAAAAGCAGATCCGTATGCAATGTGTGCTGAAGTTCGGCCCAATACGGCATCCGTTGTTTACGATATAAAAGGATATGAATGGAAAGATCAGAAGTGGTTCCAAAAAAAGAAACGAAAGTCCATCTATAACGAAGCAATAGCCATTTATGAACTTCACTTTGGTTCGTGGAAAAGGAAAGAAGATGGGTCTTTTTTTTCTTATAGAGAAATGGCAGATGAACTTATTCCATATGTAGCGGAGCATCAATTTACTCATGTGGAAATTATGCCGCTCGTTGAACATCCATATGACCGCTCTTGGGGATATCAAGGAACGGGATATTATGCGCCGACTAGTAGATACGGAACGCCACAAGATTTTATGTATTTTGTCGATGAATGTCACAAATATGGGATCGGTGTCATTTTAGATTGGGTACCGGGACATTTTTGTAAAGATGCTCATGGGCTTTATTTGTTTGATGGAGAACCGACGTATGAATATAAAGATCTTGATGTGCAAGAAAACCGTGTATGGGGGACGGTGAATTTTGATTTAGGAAAACAAGAAGTGCGAAATTTTCTTATTTCAAATGCGCTGTTTTGGATGAGGTTTTATCATATTGACGGTTTTCGGGTAGATGCGGTTGCGAATATGTTGTATTGGGAGCGAAGTGGGGGGCAGGAAAGCAATGAACATGCGGTGGCGTTCTTGCAACAGTTAAATGAAGCTGTATTTAAAGAAGATCCTACTTTCTTAATGACTGCAGAAGATTCAACAGCATGGCCGCTTGTAACAGCACCGACGTATGAAGGTGGACTTGGCTTTAATTATAAGTGGAATATGGGCTGGATGAATGACATTTTAAAATATATGGAATGCGCGCCGGAGTATCGGAAATATATTCATGACAAAGTAACATTTTCGCTGCTGTACGCGTATTCTGAGAACTTTATTTTACCTTTATCGCATGATGAGGTTGTACATGGGAAGAAGTCGCTGTTAAATAAAATGCCGGGTGATTATTGGTCCAAATTTGCGCAGCTTCGTTTATTGTACGGCTATTTATTTACACATCCAGGGAAGAAGCTTCTCTTTATGGGTGGCGAGTTTGGACAATTTGATGAATGGAAAGACCTTGAAGACTTAGATTGGAGTTTACATGACTTTGAGATGCATAATTGTATGCATGATTATTTCAAGGAGCTCATAGCATTGTATAAGCGCTCCAAGCCGCTTTGGCAGCTTGACCATACACCGAAAGGATTTCAGTGGATTGACGCAGATAATCGTGAACAAAGTGTTTTTTCATTTATTCGACAAGGCGAAAGAGAAGAGGATCTTCTCGTTATCGTTTGTAATTTTACGAGCGCGGTGTATGAAAGCTATAAAATTGGTGTACCAGCATTTCGTTATTATAACGAAATTTTAAATAGCGATAGTTCTACATATGGCGGTTCAGGAAAAATGAATAAGAAGCGATTAAAGGCGATTATGGAACCTTATCATAATCAGCTTGCACATGTCGAAATGACAATACCACCATTTGGAATATCAATTTTACGACCAGTGAAAACACGAAAGGGGAGTAGTAAACAAGATGGTTCAAAAGCAGAAGTGCGTAGCAATGTTATTAGCAGGAGGAAAAGGTAGTCGTCTAAGTGCATTAACAAAAAATTTAGCTAAGCCAGCTGTTCCATTTGGGGGGAAATATCGCATTATTGATTTTACATTAAGTAACTGTGCGAACTCTGGTATCGAAACAGTCGGGATTTTAACACAATATCAGCCGTTAGAGCTGCATAGTTATATCGGTATTGGAGATGCATGGGATTTAGACCGTGTAAATGGAGGAGTTACTGTACTGCCTCCTTATGCAGAGTCTTCAGGTGTGAAGTGGTATACAGGAACGGCAAGTGCCATTTATCAAAATTTAAACTATTTAAAGCAGTATGATCCAGAACATGTTCTCATTTTGTCTGGAGATCATATTTATAAGATGGACTATGCCAAAATGCTTGATTATCACATAGAAAGAGAGGCAGATGTCTCTATTTCTGTTATTGAAGTGCCTTGGGATGAAGCGAGCCGCTTTGGCATTATGAATACGAATGAGGCGATGGAGATTGTTGAATTTGAAGAAAAGCCGCAATTTCCAAAAAGCAACTTAGCTTCAATGGGAATTTATATTTTTAATTGGGCTATTTTAAAAGAGTATTTAGAAATGGATGCAAGAAATCCGGAATCTAGTAATGACTTCGGGAAAGATGTGATTCCACTTTTACTAGATGAAGATAAAAAACTTGTTGCATACCCATTTAGCGGGTATTGGAAAGATGTTGGAACAGTGAAGAGCTTATGGGAGGCAAATATGGATTTGCTTCAGGAAGATTCATCGCTTAATTTATATGATCTTGATTGGAGAATTTGTTCTGTAAATCCGAATCAGCCGCCGCAATATATTGCACCATCAGCGGAAGTGGAAGAATCGTTAATTAATGAAGGCTGTGTTGTTGAAGGGAATGTGCAGCATTCTGTATTGTTTCAAGGAGTAATTGTAGAGGAAGGAAGCCGAATTGTCGATTCCGTTATTATGCCAGATGCTAAGGTTGGAAAGAATGTTGTGATTGAGCGGGCTATTGTTGGACCAGGAATGGTTATTCAAGATGGGACAATTATTCGGCCGGAGAAAAATATAGAAGATGTTGTGTTAATTGCAGAGGAAATGTAAGGTGAGATGTTTGCTGTACAAGTGAAAAAAGACTTGATACCCCCCCTTTCTTTTTAGGGGAGCAAGAGCGTCTGGCCGTGTGTAGTAGCGGTCACAACGGATTTATATATAAATGGTTATTGGAAACAATTTAATTTTTTATGGACGGTTATTTTACTTTCTGTTAGAGCGTGACGAAAAGGGGATGAGATGAGTGAGAGAATCAATGTTAGGAATTATTAATGCGACAGAGAATTTCCCATCATTGCAGCAAGTAACGAATCATCGTTCGGTGGCGGCATTGCCGTTTGGTGGACGTTACCGTTTAATAGATTTTATGCTTTCGAATATGGTAAATTCTCATATTCATAGTGTAGCTATTTTCACAAGTCATAAAAATCGTTCGCTCATGGATCATCTCGGTTCTGGGAAACAGTGGGATTTAGATCGAAAACGCGACGGCTTATTTTTATTTCCTCCAAATTGTCAATGTGCTCAAGATGAGTTTGGATCATTTGCACATTTTAGCAGACATATTGACTACTTTTTACGTAGTAAGCAAGAATATGTGGTCATTACAAACAGTCATGTTGTCACAGCGCTTGATTTCCAATCTGTATTAGAACGTCATTTATATACAAACGCACATATTACGGAAGTATGTCACCGTGGTCAGTCGCTTCAGACATATATACTAAAGAAGGAGTTATTGCTACATTTGTTTGAGACGTATCAAGAGACGGGCTATTATAGCTTACTTGACATTGTCAAAGAAAAACGAAACACTTCATTGCGTATGGAAAGTTATGAGCATACTGGTTATGTGGCAGTCATAGATTCAATTGAGAGTTATTATAAACATAGTTTAGAGATACTGCAGCCGCACATTTGGAAGCAACTCTTTAAAAAAGAGGCGCCAATTTTTACGAAAGTAAAGGATGAGCCGCCAACAAGGTACGGAAAAGAGGCAAGTGTACATAATGCGATGATAGCTAACGGCAGCATTATTGAAGGGGAAGTAGAAAGTAGCGTTGTCTTTCGTTCTGTAAAGATTGGAAAAGGTTCTATCGTTCGTAATAGTGTTATTATGCAAAAGAGTCAAATTGGAGAGAATTGTATACTAGATGGTGTCATCCTTGATAAAGATGTAAAGATTGAGGATGGAACAATATTAACAGATGCAAGTGATCCAGTGGTTGTAGAGAAAGGAAAGACTCAAAGTAGTAATGTAACAATTCATTAAGATAAGAATTGAGAGGAGGAATCTGCATATGCGGCATAGGGAAATGTTTTACCTATGCTTAGCTATTGCGGAGAGACAATTACAGTGAATATTTTATTTGCAGTATCAGAGTGCGTACCATTTATTAAGTCGGGCGGATTAGCAGATGTAGCCGGGGCGCTTCCGAAGGCATTACAAAAGCTTGGGATGAACGTGCGTGTTATGCTTCCATATTATAGTTTAATTCCGAAGCATATAAGAAAAAAATGTGTGCTTCATAAAGTGATTACGGTTCAGCTCGGTTGGCGTAATCAATATTGCGGTATTTTGAAAATGAAACAGGAAGGAATTACGTATTACTTTATCGACAATGAGTATTACTTTAAACGTGATTCCATATATGGTCATTATGATGATGGCGAACGTTTTTCATTTTTCTCAAAGGCTGTATTAGAATGTATTCCGCATTTAGACTTTGAAGTAGATGTTCTGCATTGCCACGATTGGCATACAGCGATGGCAAACTTTTTATTGCGAGAAAAATATCGTGAGCAGCCATTATATGAAAAGATAAAGACTGTTTTTACGATTCATAATTTGCAGTTTCAAGGTGTGTTCCCGCGCGTTGTTATGCATGATTTGTTAGAGCTTGGTGATGAGTATTTTCATAGTGAACAACTTGAGTTTTACGGCAACATTAACTTTATGAAGGGCGGAATTATTGCTTCTGATATCATTACAGCGGTAAGTCCGACATATAAAGAAGAAATTCAATATTCGTTTTTCGGAGAGAAGCTAGATGGTTTATTGCGCAAATATAACGATAAACTTGTTGGGATTGTAAATGGAATTGATGATGTGTTGTACAACCCACAGAATGATCAAGCGATAGCGGCAATGTATGATGCAAATTCGCTTTATAAAAAAAGAAAGAATAAACGCGCTTTGCAGCGTTATTTTGGATTACCAGAAAAAGAAGATGCACCAATTATTGCAATGGTTACACGTTTAACGAAGCAAAAAGGATTAGATTTAGTACGCCATGTTTTTCATGAAATGATGCAAGAAGATGTGCAGTTTATTGTGCTTGGATCGGGTGATAAAGAATATGAGCAGTTTTTTGAACAAATGGCATATGATTACCCAGATAAAGTGAAAGTATATATCGGGTTTCATGAAGAACTGGCACATCAAATATATGCCGGCTCCGATTTATTTTTAATGCCATCTTTATTTGAACCGTGCGGTCTTGGGCAACTTATTGCTCTTATGTACGGTACGATTCCAATTGTGCGGGAAACTGGCGGTTTAAATGATACCGTTCAATCGTATAATGAAGCTACAAATGAAGGAAATGGTTTTAGTTTTACGAACTTTAATGCGCACGATATGCTGCATACAGTGCAGCGTGCCCTGCATTATTATCACGACAAAAAAGTATGGCAGTCTCTTATGAGACGTGCGATGACAGAGGATTATAGCTGGAAGCAGTCTGCTGAGAAGTATAAGGAGCTATATGAAAGCTTGTCTACTATCAATCAAGAACCACCAGCTAAGAAGGAAGAAAAGAAGAGTAATCATAAGCAACCAATTCTTTCTGTTATCAAGTAGTAGGATAGAGCTAACCAGCAGTGGAGAAACCATTACTGGAAGTTTCACTTTGGAAGAGGTGAGAAAGTTGTTCTCAAACACAGAGAATTTTAAAGCTGCGTTTTTAGAAAAGCTAGAAACAATGTATGGAAAAAGTTTTAAAGATTCAACTGTGCAAGATCAATATAATACGCTCGGTCATATGGTACGTGAATATATTAGTCAGCGCTGGATTGGGACGAATGAACGGTATCGAACAGATAATCAGAAGCAAGTATATTACTTATCTATTGAGTTTTTATTAGGGCGTTTGTTAGGAAGTAATATATTAAATTTAGGAATACGCGATGTATGTGAACGAGGATTAGAAGAGCTGGGAATTTATTTGCAAGATCTTGAAGAAATGGAAGCGGATGCTGGACTTGGAAATGGCGGCCTCGGCCGTTTAGCAGCCTGTTTTCTTGATTCACTTGCTTCATTAAATTTACCAGGGCACGGGTGCGGGATTCGCTATAAGCACGGTTTGTTTGATCAAAAAATTGTGGATGGTTATCAAATTGAGTTGCCGGAGCAATGGCTGCGGCACGGGAATGTTTGGGAAGTGCGAAGACATGACCAAGCAGTGGAAGTTAGTTTTTGGGGACAAGTTGACACATTTCAGTCTGGTGAGCGTCTTGAGTTTCGGCATATCAATACAGAGACGATTATGGCTGTACCGTATGATGTACCTGTTGTTGGGTATAAGACAAGTACTGTCAATACGCTACGCCTTTGGAGTGCGGAGCTTGTTCCATTTCCGCCAAACTGCAAGGATTTATTGAAATATAAACGGGAAACAGAAGCAGTCTCGGAGTTCTTATATCCAGATGATACGCATGATGAAGGGAAAATACTTCGCTTGAAACAGCAGTATTTTCTTGTGTCGGCAAGCTTACAAAATATTGTGCGGTTGCACCGGGAACGAAATGGTACGCTTTGTAATCTACATGAGAAAATTGCCATCCATATTAATGATACGCATCCAGTTTTAGCAATTCCAGAATTAATGCGTATTTTGCTTGATGAGGAAAAGATGAGCTGGGAAGATGCGTGGTACGTTACAACACATACAATTTCTTATACAAATCACACAACCTTATCGGAAGCGCTAGAAAAATGGCCAATTCACATTTTTGAACCGTTATTACCACGCATTTATATGATTGTACAAGAAATTAATGAGCGCTTTTGCCATGAGTTATGGGAACGCTATTCGTATGATTGGAGCCGCATTGAAAACATGGCAATCATTGCTCATGGGCTTGTGAAAATGGCGCATTTGGCGATTGTGGGGAGTCATAGTGTGAACGGCGTTGCGAAAATTCATACGGAAATATTAAAGCAACGAGAAATGCGTTTGTTTTATGAGTTTTATCCAGAGAAGTTTAACAATAAGACAAATGGAATTACGCATCGGCGCTGGTTATTAAAGGCAAATCCGCAACTATCGAGATTAATTTGTGACACGATTGGAACGGATTGGGTGAAAGACACGGAGCAACTGCAAGCTTTAGGAAATTATAAACACGATACAGCGTTCTTAGTTGAGCTTTACAATGTAAAACAAGTGCGAAAAGAATTGTTAATGAAACGGATTGAAAAGCAAACTGGTATTGTTGTGGATCCGTATTCTATTTTTGACGTACAAGTAAAACGTCTGCACGCTTATAAGCGCCAATTGTTAAATGTCCTGCATATTTTATATTTGTACAATCGTTTAAAAGAAGATTCTAGTTTTTCCTTTTATCCGCGTACATTTATTTTTGGTGCAAAGGCATCGCCTGGTTATTATTATGCAAAAAAAATTATTAAACTCATAAATGAATTGGCGCGAAAAATAAATGATGATCCGTATGTTAGACAATATATGAAAATTATTTTTCTAGAAAACTATCGCGTTTCACTTGCTGAAGATATTTTTCCAGCCGCAGATGTGAGCGAACAAATTTCAACGGCAAGTAAAGAAGCGTCAGGAACTGGAAATATGAAATTTATGATGAACGGTGCGATAACGCTAGGTACATTAGACGGTGCGAATGTTGAAATTAAAGAGGCAGTTGGAAATGATGGTATTTTCATTTTTGGCTTAACGGCTGAGGAAGTACTGCATTATTACCAAAATGGCGGATATCGTGCTAGCGATTATTATCATCATGATATGCGTATTCAAAAAGTTGTTAATCAGTTGACGAATGGCTTTTTTGAAAATGCGGGCGATGAGTTTGAAGCCATTTTTGATTCTTTCCTTATTCAGAACGATGAATATTTTGTTCTTCGGGACTTCGCACCATATGCAGATATGCAAGAAAAAATTGGAGAAACATATGAAGATCGAAAAAAATGGTTGGAAATAAGTACGATGAACATTGCAAAATCTGGTCATTTTGCAAGTGATCGAACAATTTTGCAGTACAGTCATGATATTTGGAGAATTACAGAAGAGATGAGGGCGAGATAAGGGTAAACTTCCAGCAGTAGGGAGAGTGCCTACCGATATATCGGCGCTTCGACACGATTTAAAGACCCTTCGACGTTGTTCGGCATAAAAAACGACTTGGAATTTTCCAAGTCGTTTTACTTTATCAGAGAAATAGAATATAGACCCACTTTGATTTTCCAACATATAAAGTGAAACTTTAATCAGTGGGGGGGTTCTTCATCCCCCACTGATTATTAGTTGAACCAATCGGGCTTTTACGGGCAGTTTATCTCCCGCCTAACTTCTTTGCTTTTGCTGAATTTTGAGGCGGGAGTATTACTGCCCACGAATAGCGGGATAAATCGCTTCTATGCATGGCCAGTTGCTCTCGCCCACCTACCGTTCCGCGCTTGAGGTGGAGGTCTTCTCGCCAGATATGATAAAAAGTTTACTACAATTCTTTCAATGTATCTCTCTGGAAATGAGAAGAAATTGCCATTTTGTACGTAGTAATATGATGGTTTTTTATAAAGGAATGCATATTTTTCGTAAATGTCATACTGCGATGGGTATGGGAATATTCCCATTCATTTTCTTCAAATTGTACTTTACGGGGTGGAAGAAGCGGAACAACATCAAATAAATTTACGAAGCGAAAACTATTGGCAACTTGCATTTTATAATAATTTCGAAAGGCGATATCACCGACTTTTGGAGAGCCGAAATTGTAGAGTGTGTAATGAGGAAATGAAGTGTTTACACGGGCATCTAGTATGTGCAAAGCGGCAAGAGCTCCTCCTAAACTATGTCCTGTAACGAAAAGGGCTTTTGAGGAAGGCAAGGAAACGAGGGTGTCCATAATTGTATCTCGGCATGATTCATAAATAGAAAGAAATCCACTATGAACGTTCCCGCTATTTGCGGTAAATGGGTACGGTTTTTGTTGGACGATAGAATCAGCAATCCAATCACGATCTGATTGTGTTCCGCGAAAGGCTACAATAATTTGATCGTCTGATTCTAAAATGAATCCAAACCATTCTGTCATTTGAATAGCGGTTGCTTGAAAGCCTTGGACATACCGAAAGCCTTTCGGAATAGTAAAAATGCCATTTTGATTATATTGCTCATATGTTAATTCACAGCAAGTAGCTAACAATACAGCGGTATCCTTATGGAAGGATACGGAAGTTGGCATAGAAAAATCCTCCTCATGTTGAAGCGTAATTTATATAAATATCAATTGAAAATTTGCAGAGAGCGAGAGGATCTGGCCATACATAGAAACGGTCAGATCCTCTTCTTGCCATATGCCAAACAAAACAAAGAGAGTGTAAGTTACTTTTCGTTTTGCATAGCAATGACTTCATGCTGAAAAATTAGAATGAATCTATATAAATATATGAGGAGGATGTATGTTTCATTCTGTTACAAGATTATTCGTTCCCATCAAGAATGCGGCCGATTCCGCCAAGGATGCTACCTTCTCCAGAGTTAGTTGCTCCTGATCCCACAATGCGCTGTGCTAAGCGGCTTAATGTTAAGGATTGAACCCAAACTGTTCCAGGGCCTTGTAATGTTGCGAAGAATAGACCTTCGCCGCCGAAGATTGCGCTTTTCACATTCCCAACAAATTGAATATCATAGTCAACATCTCTTGTCATAGCAACAAGGCAGCCTGTATCAATTTTGAGTTTTTCTCCTGGCTTTAAATCACGCTGATAAACTGTTCCACCAGCATGCATGAACGCAAGGCCGTCACCTTCAAGCTTTTGCATAATAAATCCTTCGCCCCCGAAGAAACCGCTACCCATTTTCTTTGTAAATTCAATACCGACAGAAACACCTTTGGCAGCGCAGAGGAAAGAATCTTTTTGGCAGATTATTTTTCCTTGATATTTCGTTAAATCAACAGGAATAATTTTCCCAGGGTACGGTGCTGCAAATGAGACGTGACGCTTTTCATATCCTGTGTTTGTAAATACAGTCATAAACAAGCTTTCACCTGTTACAAGACGTTTCCCAGCACCAACAAGCTTTCCGAAAAATCCACCTGTTTGGGCAGAACCGTCACCAAATACAGTTTCCATTTCAATATTGTCTTCCATCATCATCATAGCGCCGGCTTCAGCAACTACGCTTTCCTTTGGATCTAATTCAATTTCAACAAATTGCATGTCATCGCCATATAATTTGTATTCAATTTCATGTGCTTTCATCAGTTCACCTCAAATAATAAATATGTATTAATACATCTATATTGTACCGAAAGATTTCAAAATAGAAAATACAAGTTTTGTTAATTTTCAAATAAGACATTTCTGTTTTGTTTGACGTTTTATTTCGGGCATGGTATAGTAAAAGTACTATTGAGCTGCATAATGTGGTACGGAAATAAAGCGTGTTCGTTTCAAAGCATTAGCTTGTGAGGAAATCATGATGTTTATCTCGACCGTTGTATGTAGTTTCCAATAGATAGATTTCTTTTTTATTTAGGAGGTACATGCAATGCAAACAGGAAAAGTAAAATGGTTTAACGGCGAAAAAGGTTTTGGCTTCATCGAAGTTGAAGGTGGCGAAGATGTATTCGTACATTTCTCTGCAATTCAAGGCGAAGGCTTCAAAACTTTAGAAGAAGGTCAAGAAGTTTCTTTCGAAATCGTTGAAGGTAACCGCGGACCTCAAGCTGCTAACGTTACTAAAAAGTAATGACAGCAAAAAGAAACATTCCTGAATAAGGAATGTTTCTTTTTTTTATCCCGCTCTAACGGGCAGTAAAAGGTAGGAAAGAAGCGGGAAGGGAAAACTGCCCGTAAGAGCCTGATTGGTTTAACTAACCATCGGGGAAAGGGCACCCTGGTGCAAGTTTCACTTTATCCCGCATTAACGGGCAGTAATACTCCCACCTTAAAATTCAGCGAAAGCATTGTCCAGCTCTAGCGGCTAGAATCTTCGGTCGTTTCGCCCCCTCGGACGAGGCCAAAAGCGCCTCTCTGTCAGGGGCGTGGGCGTCCTGCGATTCTGAACGAGCCGCTTCCGCTTTTCTTAAGAAGTTAGGTGGGAGATAAACTGCTGGCATGCGCCCGATTGGTGAGGGCTGATAATCAGTGGGGGATGAAGAAAACCCCCACTGATTAAAGTTTCAC
>Ga0102589_1001741_pt1 | contig 27768 bp, 22 predicted proteins | sample AraplaMF_Col_mLB_FD_76858 | JGI IMG/M metagenome (GOLD analysis project Ga0102589, IMG submission 76858) | Arabidopsis root microbial communities from the University of North Carolina, USA - plate scrape MF_Col_mLB | ecosystem: Host-associated > Plants > Roots > Endosphere | place: USA...
ACTGTTCCCCAGTTATGTGAAATATGTAATACGTCTAAGTAAGGAATAATTTTTTCATAACGTCCAAAATCTAATGTAAGATTTGAATTGATCTGTGTGCGAACACCGCGTTCATGAGCATACTTTAATAATGGTACAACATAGTTATCAACCATTTTGTTTGAAAGCATCGGTTCACCACCAGTTATACTAATACAACGTAAATGATCAATTTCTTCTAAACGATGTAATATTAAATCGATGGGTAATGCATTAGGATCTTTTGGCTGTAATGTATATCCTACCGCACAATGCTCACATCTCATATTGCAGATGGTTGTCGTTGTAAATTCTACATTTGTTAGTATGTTTTTCCCATACTCCTCTACATCCATATATGCTTCCCAAGGATCATAAATAGGTGTAATTTGTTGCAATACATTTTTCATAAAAAAACTCCTTCAGGTGCTTTTGCACCTATCAGTGATAAATATATAAATTGATTTTTCCTCAACTATTATAAGTAAGAAAAGTGAGGATTGTATAGAAATAAATTTAAAAAATTGTCGAAATGCTACGATATATAGACAGAGAAGGGTATAATAAATTGTAAAATGTAGAAAAAGGAGTGTAGATACGTGGCAAACTCGGTTGAGCAATTATCATACATTAAAGAACGTTTTCATTCAGTTATGGAAACAATCGAATCGTTAGAAGCAGAAGAAATTAGTTTAGATGAATTAGACCAATTATTATCAGTATTAGATGATATCGAAAGTAAATGTCGTGAAGTAAATCAAGTAGATTAAGTCCATATCAATGGGCTTTTTTTCATGAATGGAATGTTTTATACAACCGTTTATAAGAAATTGTATTATAATGAAAAGGGGAAAATTCTTTCTTTTTTATAAAGGGTTGAGGGGGAGCAGTATGCAACAGTTACAAGAAAGTATATATCAGTTAATTGTAGAAACATCAACGAACCTACCAAAGGACGTACGTAAAGCTATTCGACAAGCAAAAGCTAATGAGAGCGCTGGTACGAGAAGTGCAATCGCATTGGAAACGATTACAAATAATATTATGATGGCTGAGGGTGACGTTTCACCGATTTGTCAGGATACTGGTATGCCTACATTTAAAGTAAAAACTCCAGTTGGTGTAAACCAGCTTGAAATAAAAAAGGCAATCTTTGCAGCAATGGAACAAGCAACAAAAGACGGAAAGCTTCGTCCAAATTCAGTTGACTCGTTGTTTGGTAAAAACAGTGGAAATAATTTAGGACCAGGCACACCTGTTATTAAATTTGAACAACATGAAAATGATTATATTGATATTCGTTTAATCTTAAAAGGTGGCGGATGTGAAAATAAAAACATTCAATATAGTCTTCCTTGTGAATTAGAAGGACTTGGTAAAGCAGGTCGTGATTTAGACGGTATTCGTAAATGTATACTTCACAGTGTTTATCAAGCACAAGGACAAGGCTGTAGTGCAGGATTTATTGGAGTAGGAATTGGTGGAGATCGTACGAGTGGGTACGAACTTGCGAAGGATCAACTATTCCGTTTAACTGATGATGTGAATCCAATTGAAGAGCTTAAAGTAATGGAAGATTATATTTTAGAAAATGCTAATAAGCTTGGAGTCGGTACGATGGGCTTTGGTGGAGAAACCACTTTACTAGGCTGTAAAATTGGTGTAATTAACCGTCTACCAGCAAGTTTCTTTGTATCTGTGGCTTATAATTGTTGGGCTTTCCGTCGTTTAGGTATGAAAATTAATGCGGAGTCTGGTGAAATGTCAGAATGGATTTATCGTGATGGAGAAGAAATAAGCTTCATTAACGAAACGAATGAATCAGACGAACAACCACGTGAAGTGAAATTAGTTGCGCCTATTACAGAAGAACAAATTCGCGAGCTTCGAGTTGGCGATGTAGTTTCTATTAGTGGCATGATGTACACTGGCCGTGACGCAATCCATCATCATTTAAATGACCATGATTCTCCAGTAGATTTAAATGGTCAAATTATCTATCACTGTGGACCTGTTGTTGTAAAAGACACAGACGGAAATTATCAAATAAAAGCTGCTGGACCAACAACAAGTATTCGTGAGGAGCCATATCAAGGTGATATCATGAAAAAATTTGGTATTCGTGCAGTAATCGGTAAAGGTGGTATGGGCGCAAAAACATTAAAGGCATTAGGAGAACATGGTGGTGTTTATCTAAATGCAATTGGTGGAGCAGCGCAATATTACGCACAATGTATTAAAGAAGTAAAAGGTGTCGACCTTCTAGAATTTGGAATTCCAGAGGCAATGTGGCATCTTCAGGTTGAAGACTTTAAAGCGGTTGTAACAATGGATTCTCATGGAAATTCATTGCATCAAGAAGTCGACCAAGATTCTCTTCAAAAGTTAGCAACTATGGCTGAAAAAGTATTTTAATATGTATTGATAGAAAGCAATGTTATTCGATTGAATAGCATTGCTTTTTTGTATTGGTAGAAACTAAAAGGGCATATATAAGTATCTATTTGGTTTCCAAGATAAAATGTTATTTCTTTCATATTTCTAACGTATTTACAAATACTACAAAAAAGTGAGGTGAATGAATTGAGAAAGTTGGCAAGCTATGTTGCTTTAAGTATCGCTTTTTTCTTGGTAACACCATTATCGACGTTTGCATATAGCAATGCGCCACAGCATTGGGGAATTGCTCGTACAAAAAATGAGGTACCTCCAGATGCAGGCGCAGCATTTAATAAAATGCTAGAAAACACCGGATCGGTCTATTTAGGCAATACATCTAAAAAGGAAATTTATCTAACCTTTGATAATGGATATGAAAATGGTTTTACACCAAAATTTTTAGATGTGTTGAAAAAACACGATGTACCAGCAACATTTTTTATAACAGGCCATTATATTAAAACGAATCCGGAATTAGTCAAGCGGATGGTGAATGAAGGTCATATTGTCGGTAACCATTCATGGAGTCACCCTGATATGACAACAATAAGTGATGATAAAATCTTGCAAGAATTAGAACAGGTGAAAATGGCATATCAAGAATTAACAGGACGAGACGATATGAAATATTTCCGTCCTGCTCGAGGCATTTTTAGTGAACGTACATTATCAGTTGTTAACAAAGCAGGGTATGATAATATATTTTGGTCGCTTGCTTATGTAGATTGGAAAATCGATCAACAACGTGGATGGAAATATGCTTATGATAATGTAATGAAACTTATTCACCCTGGAGCAGTAATCTTAATGCATACTGTATCTAAAGATAATGCAGAAGCAATGGATGCAGTCATCACCGCCTTACATAAAAGAGGCTACACATTTAGAAGTTTAGATGATTTAATGATGGAACGAAGCGGATTTAATCCATATTTTTATAATCCCAAATAAGTTACTTTAAAAAATTTTCATCCAATACATTCCCTGTAATGCAGTTTCAAAAAAAGCTTGGTTAGTCCCCAAGCTTTTTTGTCGTAGTTTTTTATTTATCTGAAATTTCTTCGATTGTTCACCATGTGCTATAATACTCAACAGAGTATTAAAGGAGGAAACGGAAAATGTGGAAGGAAGAGGTAGCATTAAAAACACCGTATCAATGGGATGAAGTTCTAAAAAGATTAGAACATGAGCCTACTTTCTCAGTCTATTCGGCAGAGAAACGGTTGAGTATTCCATTGTATATAGATGGTGATTATGCAGTTGTAAAGGTTAAAAGGATAAGTGATGAACCAGTATTGTTTGAAATAAATAGTGGGCACCATAATAAAGATAAAATTCTTGAAGAGGTATATACTATTTTGCAATTGGAAACTCAATTTGAAGAATTACATCATCATTTAAGTCAGACTACCATTTCACCTCTTATAGACCAATTCGCACACACACCAATTACCGTTTCTAATGATCCTTTTGCATGTTTGATTTCGTGTATTATTCATCAACAAATTCAACGAAGCTTTGCGATACAGGTAACAAAGAGATTTGTTCGAATGTATGGAGAACGAGTTGAAAATGCTTGGTTTTTTCCCTCTCCAGAAAAAATTGCATCTTTAACAATCGAAGAATTAAGAGATTTGCAGCTTAGCGTTCGAAAAGCTGAATATATGATCGGAATCGCAAAAGCCTGGAGTGATGGAACTTTGAGGCACGAAGAATATAGAGACCTACCTTCTGAAGAAATTGGAAAAGAGCTGCTTAAACTAAAAGGAGTCGGGCCATGGACGGTCGAAAACTTTCTCCTATTCGGTTTAGGAAGAAAAGACATTTTTCCAGTTGGTGATGTAGGTATCCAAATAGCACTTCAAAAACTATTAAATTTAGATGAAAAACCTTCTAAAGAGATAATGGAATATGTAAAAGAGCAAGCTTCACCGTATGGAAGCTATGCAGCACTGTATCTTTGGAAGAGCATAGAATAATGGAGTTGTAAACAATGAGTAATCAATTAACAAATAAATTAGAGGTTGGACAAAGCTTTCCTATTACGATTAAACGAATTGGTATTAATGGGGAAGGTGTTGGATATTTCAAGCGACAAGTTGTTTTCATCAAAGGTGCTTTACCAGGTGAAGAAGTAGTTGCTGAAGTAACAAATGTACGAAATGGTTTTGCAGAGGGTAAAATTCAAAGAATCCGAAAGGCATCAGCTGATCGAGTAGAACCGACTTGTAAAATATATGATAAATGCGGTGGTTGTCAAATTCAGCATGCTTCATATGAAGGTCAGCTTGGGTATAAAAAAGATATCGTCATTCAAGCGATGGAAAAGTACGCGAAGGATTTATTAGAAAAAACACCAATTAGAGAAACAATTGGAATGGAGCATCCATGGAATTACCGTAACAAAAGCCAGCTACAAACTGGATTGGAAAAAAACAAAATCATTGCTGGTTTGTATTCTCAAAACTCGCATAATGTTGTAGACATCGGTCATTGCCCAATTCAACATGAAGATTTAAATAAAGTGACTGGTAAAGTGAAGAAAATTTTAACGAGATTAAATATTCCTGTTTATAATGAACGAAAAAATAAAGGTGTAATACGTACAATTGTAGCTAGAGTTGGGTTACGTACAGGTCAAATTCAATTAGTTTTAGTTACTGGCGCAAAGGAATTTCCTCAAAAACCTGAATTAATTAGTGAAATTAAAAACAGAATGCCTGAAGTAACAAGCTTAATGCAAAACATTAACAATCAAATGACTTCAGTTATTTTTGGACGTGAAACTGTTTATCTAGCAGGAGAAGAAGTCATCGAAGAAAAACTTGGCGATCTATCATTCGAACTATCAGCTAGAGCATTTTTCCAGCTGAATCCAGAACAAACTGTAAAACTATATGATGAAGTGAAAAAAGCAGCGGCTTTAACCGGATCAGAAAAAGTAGTAGACGCTTATTGTGGTGTTGGAACAATTGGACTATGGCTAGCTAAAGACGCAAAAGAAGTTCGCGGTATGGATATTACAAAAGAAGCCATTATTGATGCGAAACAAAATGCCTTGAGCCACGGTTTTACAAATACACATTACGAAGCTGGACATGCAGAACAAGTTCTACCGAAATGGCTAAGAGAAGGATGGAAACCAGATGTAATCATAACGGATCCACCTAGAACTGGCTGTGATGAAGAATTTTTAAAGACAGTAATAAAGATACAACCAAAGAAACTAGTTTACGTATCATGTAATCCTTCAACATTAGCTCGTGATTTAAAGGTGTTAAGTTCAGCGTATGAAGTGAAATATTTACAGCCTGTTGATATGTTTCCGCATACTAGTCATGTAGAATGTGTAGCTCAACTTGTTTTAAAGTAAGGCAGCAAGCCCTTATGGGCGCTGCCTTTTATTTCATTCATTAAGATTTGTAAAATGATACTGAACTACTATTGGAAGTAATGTGATTAACTAAAATGTTAAGGAACTTATATTGGCTCGTACGTTTTAAAGCGTATGGGAAATAAAAGTGGAGGAAACACTTTCATTAATTGAGAATCGGTACAAAACTAATGAATCTGTAAATGATAGTTGGAAGCGTAAATTTCCTACTTTGATACTTTTGGAATAAGGGGATAACTTGGTATCCCAAAATGAGAGGATTTGAATGTAAAAATGAGTAATAATTTTTGGCGTGATTTACCACGACCTTTTTTTGTACTGGCGCCAATGGAAGATGTGACGGATGTTGTTTTCCGTCATGTCGTGAGTGAAGCAGCCAGACCTGATGTATTTTTTACTGAGTTTACAAACAGTGAGAGTTATTGCCACCCTGAGGGGAAACAAAGTGTGCGTGGGCGTTTGACATTTACAGAGGATGAACAGCCAATGGTAGCCCATATCTGGGGAGATAAGCCTGAATTCTTTAAGCAAATGAGTATTGGTATGGCGGAACTTGGATTTCGAGGTTTGGATATCAATATGGGCTGTCCCGTACCTAATGTGGCACAGCATGGGAAGGGAAGCGGTTTGATCCGTCGTCCAGAACTTGCAGCTGAATTAATCCAAGCAGCAAAAGCAGGTGGATTACCCGTAAGTGTAAAGACAAGACTTGGTTTCAGTGAGGTAGACGAATGGCGCGACTGGCTAACTCACATATTGAAACAAGACATTGCCAATCTGTCTATACATCTGCGAACAAGAGATGAAATGAGCAAAGTAGATGCTCATTGGGAACTAATCCCGGAGATAAAGAAACTTCGTGACGAAGTGGCACCAGATACACTATTGACGATCAATGGGGATATTCCTGACCGTCAAACTGGTTTAAAGCTTGCAGAACAATATGGTATTGATGGGGTTATGATTGGGCGTGGTATTTTCCATAATCCATTTGCCTTTGAAAAGGAGCCAAAAGATCATAGCAGTAAGGAATTGCTTGATCTTTTAAGATTGCATCTCGATCTTCATGATCAATATTCACATTTGATAAAGCGTTCGTTCAAGGCTCTTCATCGCTTTTTTAAGATATATGTCCGTGGATTTCGAGGGGCAAGTGAACTAAGAAATCAATTAATGAACACTGAGTCAACAGACGAAGTGCGTGCAATGTTAGACAATTTTGAGTCAAGAAATCTTGATGACAGGGAAGAACAGTAAATAGAAATGGGCAATGAATCAATATAAGATTCATTGCCCATTTTCATTGTCTGTTAATGTATAAACTATTTATTTAATTGAGCTAAAATATGCTTAATTAGTTTTTCTGAAGAATAGGATAGGCCTTTAGATTTCGAGTAAACTGCCCATATATCCTGATAAATATAATCGGAGTCACTTGTCATTTTAATTGGAATAATTTTTAAATCACCTTTTTGAACTAGTGAATAATTTTTTATTGTAAATTCATGAATAAATGTAAAGGCCGTACTTTCTTTAATGAAATTTAAGAGTATTCGAGGATTATTAGTCGTCATAATAACTTGGTTATCAATATCTTTAGAAAGCTGTTTAACATAATAATTATTGGTTTTTTTTAATAATACTAGTTTTTCATTATGTAAATCAGTTGGTGTTACTGAATCTAAATGAAATAAACTTGAGTTTCTTCCAACTACAATGGATATGATCCCTTTATGAATTAACTGCTTACCTAATTTATCAAGTTTATCCAAACTTTCTTTTTGGCCTGGAAGAAAACCTACATCAAAATTTTCATTGTGAAAGTTTTTTAACATATCATCAGCAAAAAGCTCCTCAATATCGATCGTTCCATGTGGATGTTTCAGATTAAAACTTGTAATGGCTTCTTGGAAAATATCAAAAAAAGCAGGCGCAATCGTTATTTTTAAATGTGAATGAATTGGTTGTTTAAGTGAATTTAGTTCATCATGTAAGTATTGAATATTTGCTAATATATTCATCGCTTTTGAAACGACAATATTACCTTCAGGTGTTGTTGTAGTTCCTAATCTTGAACGATTAAATATTGTTATATTTAATTCTTTTTCTAGTTGAGTAATCGATTGGCTGATTGCAGAAGGAGATATATATAGCTTCTCTGCAGCTTTAGAGATAGACTTTTCATTGGCCACATTAACGATGTAATCTAATTGTTCAAAATTCATCTTTATCTCCCGTTATTTCAAATTTTTAATGTAGAAATTTTCATTGATCTCTATATAACATAATGGATTTTGCGACTACCTATAAAGTATCTTGACTACAAGACTATACCAGTATAATGTTTCGTTACATTCATCCGAGTCTTAATTTTAATGAAAGTAAAAAAAGTTACCACTCTTGGTAGCTTTTTTCGTTTTATTTCATTATTTCATTTTTAAGGATTTCTATTAGTGCTTTTAATGGTTCGGATAAACCTTTTGATTTTGAGTATACTGCCCAAATCTCTTGTTTAATTGGTTTGTTTTTTTTGATTGGTATGATTCGCAGAGCACCACTTTTTACATATTTTGAGTTTTTTAGTGTGAACTCATGAGTATAAGCAAATGCATCACTTTCTACAAGCATTTTTAATAGAAATTGGTCTTTGTTTGAAGAAAGAAGAACTTGGTTTGTATTATTTTTAGAAATCTCTTGTATTGCTTGGTTATTAGTATTTTTATAGAGAATTAAATTTTGATTATTCAAGTCTGCTGGCGTAACGTAATCATATGAAAAAAACTTAGAGTCCTTACCGACAATAATACATAGATTTGCATGATGTAATAGTAAATAGCCGCATTTTTCATCTTTTATTAGATCTTTTTCATCTGCCGCCAAAAATCCGATATCATCATTATCACGCTCAAAATTTTTCATAATATCTTCAGGTGATGATTCGACTATTTCATAGGTGATATGATTGTTAATTTTATTTAATTTAACAATTGCGTCGGGTAGAATTTGAAAAAACGTTGGAGATGTTGATATTTTTAGATGTGTTTTTTTTGTATTTTTATAAAGACTTAATTCATTATTTAACTCTCTTAAATTGCTTAAAATGTTAATGGCTCTAGTAATGACAACTAATCCTTCATTTGTAGGTGTTGTTCCTGCTCTAGAGCGATTAAAAATGGTTATATTTAATTCTTTTTCTAATTGAGTAATAGATTGACTGATTGCTGACGGAGAAATATTTAATTTTTTTGCAGCATTTGTAATGGAATTCTCACTGGCTACAAATACAATATACTCCAATTGTTCTATATTCATAAAAACCTCCGAAACTGCTAGAAAAATCTATATTGATATAATTTGATAATTTCGCATATTTTTATTTTTAATAATTTTTAATAAATACTACCTTACTTTTTCAAAAATTGATAGTAGTAAACCTTGTTAATAAAATATGGAATCATCTGCATTTATTTAGTATTTAATTGATTAGGAATAATTAATACAACGCGTGATTAAGTAGAACTTAAAATGTTCTTAAAAATGATTAAATATATTTCAGTCCACAAAGTATGTAAAATCATATTGTTACTTAAAAAATGTTTGGTTAGGGGGACAATAGTGTTAACGGATGTGGTCATTAAGCAACTAAATAGAAATAATATTGTTATTTTTGTAGAGAATTCACTATTTGTTTCGGGTATTCAAACAATTTTGGAAATCAATCACCTACGTGCTCAAAAGATTAATGTAGATGAACAGTGGTATAAACCCGATCTTTATAATTCTCTTTTAATTAGTCAAGTACCTTCGGAAGAAATGGAAAAGAAAGTTCAAAAATTAATGCGAATCGATGAATCGACAAAAATCATCATTATTAAAAATTCAATCAAATTTGAAGAGATTGAACGATTTATTCATATAGGTATAAAAGGAATTAGCTTAAGTGATGTAGACGAAAAATATCTAGTTCACATTGTGAAACGAGTTAAAGAAGGTCATATTATGATTGATGGCCGTTTTACAACTGAATTTTTTAAACAATATAGACATTTTAGGGAGCTTAGTACACAATATAGTCCACCTGACGATACGTATTTAAAGGATTTATTAACAAATAGAGAGTTGGAAATTTTACATTTGCTTGTTAAAGGCTATTCGAATATACAAATTGGTGAAAATTTATTTATTTCTAATAAAACTGTAAAAAACCATGTAGCTAACGTACTACAGAAATTGGAAGTCAATGATCGATTAAATGCTGTGATTAAAGTATTAAAAAACAACTGGATCGGATTGAAATAAAAGCCTCACATAATGAAACAATCTGACTGTGACGCTAAGACCACTTATTTATAAGTGGTCTTTTATTACGTAAACACATGTTTTTGTTAAACGAACGATGACGCAATTTTGTTTGTTAAGTTGTACTTAATACATAATTTAATTATTTTAAATAAAAAAGATATCGAATAAACACGATAAAAATCGATATAAATGATAGCCTAGTAAATTTTAATATTTTTTTTACTACTTTAATAAATATAAAACTACTTATCTATAAATACATCTTAAGGAATGGTGTAAAGCTGTCATACTAAAATGACTATTTTGAATGAGCTACGTGAAGAAGGGATCAATTAGATTTTTCGTATGGTATATACGATAAAAGGTTCTTCAAGAGTCATGAACGAAATAAATATAGCTTCAATTTCCCCAAACATGGAGGAGTTATTTAATCATCCTATTATTACTAAAAATTGTAGAAGAAATGGGAGTAATGAATATAACCTTGATAAGAAATAGTAAATAAATTTGAGAGGTAAAATATGAGGTATAGCTCAAAACTGAAAAGTATCCCACCTATGATTTGGTTACGAAAAAGTATATCAAGAAAATTAAATTTTCTAATTCTAATTACCATTTTAATTTTTTCAATTGTAACTGGTTACGTTTCATATAAACAAACAAAAGATATCATTATAGAAAACACCGAAAAAAATTTAAAAAACCAAAGTGAATCGATTGCTTTACAAGTAAATGCCATTTTAAAAGAAAAAGGTACAATTGTTAAACAAATTCGAACAAACCAAAATATCGTAAATCTGTTGAATTCAGCAAAATCTAGAAATGATCTATTTGAAAATAATGAGTATCTTTCATCTGAGAACGCTCTAAATAATATATTAAAAACTGATTCTCAATTAGCTTTAGTATGGGCAGCGAGTGAAGAAGGGAATTTCTTTATTGGAAGTAATCATCATGTCTCTAAAGAACAGTTTAATTTATACAATCGCCCTTGGTATTTGTATGTTAATCAATCATCTGGCTTATATTATACGGAGCCATATGTTGATGAAGTAACTGGTAAAGTTACTGTTAGCATTATTGAAAAAGTTTATGATGGATCAAAAATAATTGGGTATGTTGGTATTGATATGCTATTAAGTGTTATATCAGAAATGATGAATTCTTATAACATTGGTCCAACTAGCTACTCATTTCTCTTGTCTAAAGAGGGAAATGTTTTATACCATCCAGATGAAACTTTGATATTAAGTCAATCTACTAACACAGGTAATCAAATAATTGAACAAGTAACTTCAAAGATGCTGGGCAATCAGTCTGGATTTGAGTTTGTTACATCAGATCAAAATGATGAGTTCTTAGGGTATTCTTTTGTACCAATTAATAATTGGTCTGTCGGAGTAGCCATTTCCAAGGATGACGTTTACATTCCAATCATGAAAGTTGAAAAAACGATTATGATCTTAACAATTGTTATTAGTCTATTATTAATCATCCTTATTCACATATTTTTAAAGTTTACTTTAAGAAAAATCCCAGCATTGGTTACGAATTTGAACATGATTAAAGATGGCAATCTAAGCATATCATTCAAAAATCGTTCGATTGATGAAGTTGGACAAATTACACAAGCTATTCAATTGATGCTCGACCAACTAAAAAAAAATATAGATAATATTAATTATTTAGCAAATTTTGATCAGCTAACTGGACTTCCAAACAGAAGATTGATGAGTGAAACGCTAGAAACAGCAATAAAAATGTCTGAAATATATGACTCAAAATTTGCACTTGTTTTTTTAGATTTGGACGACTTTAAACAGATTAATGATACAGAAGGTCATACTGTTGGAGATTTAATATTGAAGGAGTTTTCTAAGAGATTACAAGGCTCTCTTGGAGCAGAAGCGACGATTACAAGATTCGGCGGAGATGAATTTGTCATTATTATTCATCAAATCGATCATAGATTAAGTATCTTAAAATATACTCAATCAATACAAGATACATTAGAAAAACCAATTATTATTAAAAATAAAGTCTATCATTTAAATGCTAGTATAGGTGTTTCTTATTATCCTGAACATGGAAAAACGATTGATGATTTACTTAGTAAATCAGATATAGCTATGTACCAAGCGAAAGAAAATGGTAAAAATAAATTACAATTTTTTCACTCATCTATGATGGACAATATGTTGAAAAAGTCAAAAGTAGAAAGCTTACTCCTAGGAGCTATCGAAAGAGGCGAATTTCTATTGCATTATCAACCTCAATATGTACAAAAAACGTTAGAGATACGTGGGTTTGAGGCGTTAATTAGATGGGAAAGCTCTGAATTAGGATTTGTATCACCTGACGTACTCATTCCGATATTAGAAGAAACAGGTTATATCATTCAAGTTGGAGATTGGGTAATTAGAGAAGCTTGTTTAAAAATCAAAAAATGGCATTCTCTATTGGACTATAAGCCGACTATTGCAGTAAATGTATCGCCGGTACAATTAAGGGATGAAAATTTCGCTGTGCGAGTGAAAGAAATCATTAAAGAAACTGGAATCGATCCGTCATATTTAGAGATTGAAATAACTGAAAGTATCTTAATTGATTCATTTGACCGGGCAAAAATTATTTTGCAAGAACTTCATGCACAAGGTATAAATATAGCATTAGATGATTTTGGAACAGGTTATGCTTCTATTTCTTATTTAAAAAAATTACCAATTCAAATATTAAAGATTGATAGACAATTTATACAAGGTATACATAATAATAATGAAAATCGAATTTTTGCTTCCGCAATGATCAGACTAGCACATGAGTTAAAATTAATGGTCGTTGCAGAAGGAGTAGAATCAGCTGAACACCTCGATTATTTAGAATATTGGGGATGTGATTATTTACAAGGATACTACTTTGCAAAACCACAGCCAGAATCTGAAGTTCTGAAACTAGCAAAGTCTAAAATAGTACATGAAAGTTAGAGAAAAAAGAATGCTTATTTATAATAAAATATAATTTAGCACTCAAAAAGAGAGAACTTTTTAAGTTCTCTCTTTAATTTGTTTAAAATGATAATTAAAATTCTGCTACTTTAATAATGTATATCCTTTATATATGAGAAAAAACGCTTACATTATAGTGAAAGTAATTTTTATGCGTTTATTTTTTGTGATTGCAAAGGAACCATTCTGAGTTCATCGGCTTCTTCTTTAATTGCAAATAAATATGCAATTAAGCCTAATAGAGCAGTAATGATTAACATGATGATTGAAGTACTGAAATCTCCTCCTGATAAATCACGAAGCCAACCCATAATATAGCTTGAAAAACCGCCCATAAGGTTTGTAAATCCGATTAAACCTGCTGCTCGTCCAGCTGTTTCTTGGGTAGAATATTTTACTAAGAACATATTGCTGAGATGGAACACACCACCTTGACAGCCCATAGCTAGCCCCATACATATACCTGCTAAAATAGGATTTGGACTAAAAACGGCTACAGTCAAAAAAATTGCAGTCATTGAGAATAAAATTGTTGCCATTAAACTTGGACGTCTCGTTTTATCTGCAAGAAAACCACATGCGAGAACAAATCCAAGTGCAAATAACCAAGAAAGGGAAGTAATGCCAGTCATTCCTTCTCGCGCGAATCCTTTTGCTTCGATGAGATAAGTTGGTAACCATATACTGATTCCAAAGAAAAGGAAAGAACATACAAGCATTCCGAACCAGACAATCCAGAAACGATAATCTTGAATAAAATTCTTATTATTATTCGATATATTTACTTTTTTCTGATTATCATCTGTTTGGTTAATAAGAGCAAGTTCCTCTTTACTAATCTTTGGATGCTCTGCAGGTGTGTTTCTCGTAAGAAAAATAAACATAGGAATATTAATTATTAAGTTAAATCCAGCGAGCATAAAGAAAGCTGCTTGCCAATGAAAAGATGATATAACCAATACTAGTAAAATAGCTCCAATAGCTGGACCTAAATAATTCCCTGTAAGCCATGATGCTTGAGCGCGTCCTAGTTCACGTTTGTTAAACCAGGCAGATATGAATTTTCCAGAAACAGGGATCATCATCCCTTCTCCAAATCCAAGAACAATGCGACTTATAAGGAACATTTCATATGTATTGGAGAGGCCGGAGGTAATCATAGTAAGAGACCAAACAAATAATCCGACAATGGCGGTTTTACGAGCACCAAATTTATCGATAATAAAGCCCCAAAATAAATTTGAAACACCATATGCAATAGTAAAAACAAATGAAAGTAGACCGATTTTTGCATTTTTGTCAGCGCCTGTCATACCGAGTGCATGTAAGAATTCTGGGTCTGTTTGTATTACTGAAATGCCAACTTTATCAATTTGACCGAAGAACCAAAAGAAAAAGATCGGTAAAGCAATAAATAGCCATCTTTTTTGTCTTTGTAGCATAATATCCTCTCCTCTTTAATTATCAATGTTGTTTATACTTGGAAGGAAAAAGTAGAATATACGTTTACCTATTGAATCTGCATGCCAAATGAAAGGTTCTCAAAAACATTCACTCTAATATTATGGCAAACCTACTATTCGTTCACTCCTTTCCTCATAATTTCCGAAAAATGTTTCGTATACAAAACAATGTTTCTGTTTTGTGGTAAAAGCTCTTTTAAACATAAAATAATTAGAATTGTTTGTCAATTGTGCATTTAGTATAAATTCTAATTTTTTTTATAGAAAAATCTATTTAAAGTTAGTTTTAATAGAAAAGTATAAAACAAAAGGGAATAAAGCCGAAGTTATATTTAGTTATCCTGAAATATTGACATTAAATTCTGACAAATTTATAATTCAAATTAAAAAAACTGTGTTTTTTATATGAAACGATTTTGTTGTCGAAAATGTGTTTTATGAATACTAGAACCAATCATTTGTAAAAAGTGTTCGAACCTATCACATTATTAGAATTCGAGGTCAGGGGGATTTTGTATGCCGTTTTGTCAGTTAGATGAATTTTTGATTCATTATCGAGAATCAGGTGAGGGAAAAGTACTCGTTATTTTGCATGGTTTAGGAAACAATTCACAATCATGGAAACATCAGTTAAATGAATTGAAAGATCAATTTAAAGTAATTGCTTGGGATGCGCCAGGATATGGGGAAAGCTCTGATCCGAAAAAAGAATTTCAGGAGTTTTCTCAGTTTGCAGATGTCTTGAGAGAATTACTAGAAAATCTTGGGCTAAACTCAGTTTATCTACTTGGGCATTCAATGGGGTCAGCTATTGCACTTGATTTTACTCTCCGTTATCCTGAAATGGTTGAGGCACTAATTATTTCAGACGCGACACGTGGTGCAGCAGGACTTAGCCCTGAAGAGAATACTAGAAAACTTCAAAATAGATTGCACTCTATTAATACGTTAGAGCCTTCTGAGTTAGCAAGAAAAAGAGTGAAAGCTTTATTGTCACCTTATGCACCTTATGAAGTAGTAAAAGAAGCGGAGCGTGTTATGTCTCAAGTTCGTCCGCCAGGATATCGCTCTGTTTCGTATTCTCTATCAAACTTAAATCAAATTGAAAGCCTTTCTTCTATTTCGGTTCCAACACTTGTTATGTGTGGGGAGTTAGATCAGGTAACTCCTGTTAGTGAATCGAAAATTTTTTACGAATGTATCCCAAATGCAGAACTTGCTATCGTTCCAAATACGGGTCATTTATGTTATCAAGAAGATCCCAAGACATTTAATAAGTTTATTACAGACTTTTTGGAGAAACAATCGTTAAAATAGAAATAAAGAAAGCAATTACATATTTATTTACATAGTTTTTGACCAAGCACTAAAATAGAAAAGTAAATATTCTAGGAGGAAAACTGCAGTGGAGAATACAGAAAAAGAAAAGTATAGTGCCAATTCATTAGTAAGAGGATTGGAGATTATTAAACTATTTAACGAGGAACATCCTAGCTTGTCACTTGCAGAGATCGCAAAAAAGTTAGGGGTAAGCAGAACTGTTCCGTACCGATTATTATTTACACTTCAAAGCATTGGGTATCTAACTCAAGATGAACATACAAAACAGTATCAATTAACACCAAAGGTTCTGGAGCTAGGTTTCAGTTATTTAAATAGTTTAAAATTTCCAGAGATCGCTCAGCCTTATATGGAATCATTACGAGATGAAATTGGTGCTTCTTGTCACTTATCAATTTTGGATGGACATGAAGTAGTTTATGTAGGGAGTGCGCCTATCAGAGGAGTTTCTGCAGTCAATGTAAATATTGGCCTGAGATTACCAGCCCATGCTACTGCCAATGGGAAGTTACTTCTTGCTTATGAATCAAAAGATAGTCTAACACAAATGTTTCAAATATCTAATTTAACTCCTTATACAGATAAGACATTGACAATTCCGAGTGAGTTTCAGCAACAGTTAGAAAAAATTCGACAAAATGGTTACTCTGTAACTAGTGGAGAATTTCATCCAGGTATCCGTTCTGTAGCAGCACCAATTTATGGAAGAACTGGTAAAGTATTAGCAGCGTTGAATGTTGTTGCAACAGAATCAGCCTATCAAGAAGACTTTATGGATAAAATCGCATTACCAAAAGTAATGGAAGTTTCTCATTTACTATCGAAGTATATGGGATATAGTGGGGAAATGCCTTCAAGTTACTAATCAAACGGATTTATAAATTAGAAATACACTTTGTTTCGTAAAAGTGAATTTAAAAAAGTGTGGTTACTTTTTAAAAAAAGTAGCCACACTTTTTTTATTTGTTAATGAAAGGCAAAAAATGCTTTCATACCGATTCCTAACCATTAAAAACTATTTTTTCAGTATTTAGATATGTATAAATTTTCTAAAAATTTTATTGACACAAAAAAACTTTCGTTCTAGAATTGGTTTATAGGTAAAACACTGTTTCATATATAAAACAAGACAAAGCTAAAACACAAAAAAATTTAGAGAGGGTTTTAAAAATGACAAAAGAAAATTTCTCGATTCAAGACTTTGAAAAAAAATATGTGGCTCGATTAAATAATCGATCACTTGATTGGAACGTATTGAAGTTTCAAGAGGAAATTGATCCAGCTTATAGACGTGCACAAATGCGATATATTGGACGCGGTGCAACTGCGAATAATGATTCAAATGTAATTACAGCGGAACACTTTACATTAAGCACTATGGTACTACCTCCAGGATGTATTGGTCCTTTACATCTTCACGATGATGTAGAAGAAGTATTCTTCATTCTTGAGGGTGAGGTTACTGCACTAATCCAAGAAGATAGCAACAGTGAAGTACATGAAATTAAGCTTAGTGCAAGAGACTGTATAAGCAGCCCTCCTGGAGTATATCGTGGAATCAGAAATGATGGAGATAAAGAAGCGCGAATGTTAGTTATGCTTGGTGCAGTTAAGCCTAACTTACCAACTTATCCAGTAGGTAGTGCACTTGAAGATCTACGAATTCAACGTGCAAAAGAAAGAGAAGCAATCATTAAGGGCTAATCGATAAATTTTAAAAAAGACAGCTGCATTAAGAAAATTAGTGCAGCTGCTTTTTTCAATAGGATTAATGATGGAAATTGGTATCTCTCTAATGGGATATGCATTTAATTGGAGGTTTTAAGAGATGATTGGAATTACTCATTTAAGACATATTAGTTTGATATCTCCAAACATAGAGGAACAAGCAAATTTTTATGAAAAGATTTGGGGGTTAGACCGAGTAGATGGTACGGAAATTGAAAATGAACCAATTTATTTTCGGGGAGCTGGACCAGAGCACCATATTCTAAGCCTTAACAAAGGAGAGGCACGTGGGTTACACCATATTTCATTTGGAATGGTTGATAAGAATGCAGTTGATCGAGCAGCGGAAATCTTACATTCAAAAGGTGTTCGAATCATCCAACAACCAGGTTATCTTCAGGAAGCCGGTGGAGGGTATGGGCTTAGATTATTAGATCCAGAAAATCGCGTCATAGAGCTTTCAGCTTGGGTCGAAGTACAAACTTCAATTTGGAGCAATAAAAATGTCGATCCTGTGAAACTAAATCATGTTGTATTAAACACTACAAACATTGATAGAATCGTAGAATTTTATACTAATATACTTGGCTTTAAGGTGACGGATTGGAGCGAGCACCAAATGTGCTTCTTGAGATGTAATCGAAAACATCACTCGATTGCATTCAATCAAAATGAACATGCTTCAGTAAATCACATGGCATACGAGGTAGAAACTGTTGATGAATTAATGCGTGGGATAAGCAATGTTCGTAAAGCCGGCTATAGCGAGTTATGGGGACCAGGAAGACATGGACCAGGAGATAATATTTTTTGTTATTTTCAAGATCCAAGTGGTTTCGTTATGGAGTACACTTGCTACCTTGAAACAATTGAGGATGAGGCTGAATGGAAAGCAAGAGTATGGAAACGTGTACCACATTTAATGGATCAATGGGGAATCGCTGGGCCACCTACTCCAGAAGCTCGCAAAGCAATGAGTGGAACTGCTGATTTAGGCTGGGTAGATGGAGCTGTTAATATTCGATAAGGGTAGAGAATACCTTCAGAACTAGTAAGCTAACAAATTATAGTCATCGATTTATGAATCTATAACAATATAACAACTAATGAGAAGCAATGGACAAAAGGGGTGACGAGATGGATTTAGGTCTAAAAGGAAAAGTTGCTGTTATTATGGGAGGCACGTCTGGTGTTGGAATGAAAACCGCAGAAACATTTCTAAGAGAGGGAGCAAAAGTCGCAATCTGTGGAAGAAGTAAAGAGCGTAAGGAACATGCTTATCACCAGTTACTTACAGTAGGAGACCAAGAAGACATTTTTGCTTCGACTTGTGATGTAACGTGTAAATCAGACGTAAATTCTTTTATTTCCAAAACAGCCGAAAGATTTGGTGGAATAGACATCTTAGTAAACGCTGCTGGTCAAAGTGTAATGGGTTACTTTTTTGATATTACAGACGAACAGTGGGAAGAACAAATTCAATTAAAATATTTTGCGATCATTTATGCGATTCGAGCTGTTCATCCATATTTAGTAAAAAAAGGTGGGGGACGAATTATTAATATTAATGCAACACTAGCGAAAGAACCAGAGCGACATATGGTAGCAACTGCAGCTACAAGGGCTGGTCTCTTAAATTTAAGCAAAACGCTGTCGCAAGAACTTGCTGTAGACAATATTTTAGTGAATTCAGTTAGTCTTGGGTTGATCCGTACTGATCAATGGGAGCGCAGAAGAATAAAAAATGCGCCTGATATGGATCCAGAAGAATATTATAAAGATCTTGCTAAAAAGAGGAATATTCCTCTTGGACGTGTAGGTGAAGCGGAAGAAGTTGCTAGTGTTATCGTTTTTCTTGCATCAGACAAAGCAAGCTATGTAGCTGGTTCAACAATTGAAACCGCAGGAGCTATTGGTAAAGCGCTGTAATTATATAACTTAACAAAGGTAGGGTATCAAAATGAAAAAACAAGAAGAAATAGTGTTTACAACTGCAGATGCCATTGTAAAAGAGCTAAAACAAACAGGAGTAGAAGTAGCTTTTGGGATTGTCAGTATTCATAATATGCCTATCTACGATGCAATTTTAAGAGATGGTAGCATTAAACTCATCTGTTCACGAGGTGAGAGCGGAGCTGTTAATATGGCAGACGGTTATGCGCGTGCGACTGGTAAGCTAGGTGTAGTGATTACTAGTACTGGAACAGGTGCTGGTAATGCAGCAGGTTCATTAGTAGAAGCTTGGGCAGCTGGTGTCCCACTTTTACATATTACAGGTGAAGTTGCATCTGCGTATCTTGGAACAGGAAGAGGATACATTCATGAATGTAAAGACCAGCTTTCTATGATGAGTGGGGCATGTAAAAATGCTGTTCGACTTAGAAAGCCAGAACAGACAGCTGCAATCATAAGAAAAGCGATTCAAGAAGCATTAACTGCGCCAACAGGACCAGTATCATTAGAAATACCGATTGATTTCCAATCTGCGATTATTGATGATCTTACAATTGATAGTCAATATATAGCAGCTACAAAGGAACAACCATCGATTTTTATACCAGATGAAGTAGTCACAAAAATAGCGAATGCTCGCCGTCCAGTAATTTGGGCAGGAGGAGGCGTTATCACTGCAGATGCTTCAAAAGAATTAACGAAAATGGCAGAAGTTCTTGGCGCTGCAGTTATTACAAGCCAATCAGGAAAAGGTTCAATTCCCGAAGACCATGATCAATGCATAGGACATTTTGCAGCATATGGATCTACAAAAGAGTTTTTGCGCAATGCGGACTTGTTGATCAGCGTTGGCGTTCGATTTAGAGGGAATGAAACATCTAATTGGAAAGTTCCAGTACCTGAAGAACATATTTCGATTGATGCAGATTTGCAGGCGATTAATCGTAACTATAAAGCGTCACTTGGCTTAGTAGGTGATGCAAAAGTAATATTGGAAACGCTTGTACAAAAGCTTGAAGAGAAATTTATTTCTACAATTCCTGTATATCTAGATGAAGTACGTTCTCTTAGAAATGAAGTACGTGCACAACTCCGTGAAACGCTTGGACCTTTTGAGCAATTTGTAGATAGCATGCGAGAGATATTACCTCGAGATACGATTTTAGTTCGTGATGTAACTGTTCAAGCAAATGTTTGGGGAAGCCGATTATTTGAAATTTATGAACCAAGAACATCTATTCATGCTTCAGGTGGCGGAATTGGCCAAGGACTTCCAACAGCGATTGGAGCACAAATAGGATGCCCTAATAAAACGGTTGTGCTGATGGCAGGCGACGGTGGATTTATGGTTAATGTTGGGGAAATGGTGACTGCAGCTGAAGAAAACTTACCTATTATCATCGTATTATTTGATGACTCAGGTTATGGTGTTCTTCGAAATATCCAGGAGGCAGCATATGGGCGTCAAGTTGCCGTTAATTTATTAAGTCCTGAATTTGTAAAGCTAGCTGAGGCAATGCATTTTGAAGCAACAAGAGTTGGTTCTGGTAATGAATTTGCTAAAGAACTAAAAAAAGCAAAAGAAAGACGTAAACCGACTATGATCGTAGTTGATATGGAAGCGGTTGGGCCGATGGCAAAGCCATTCGGTGGACCTCCAGGCGCAGCGGAAGCATTTAAACCAAAAAGAATTGAGGTTTTAAGATGATTTCAACATATCCGGTTATTTCAGGAAAATATTTTGTAAATGGAGAATGGAAAGAAAATAAATATACAACGAATGTAACAAATCCTGCAAACACTTCAGAAGTAGTAGGGCAAGTCGCGATTTGTTCAGAAGAAATCGTAATTGAAGCAATTAATGCAGCTGAAAGAGCTTTTGAGACATGGTCCCGTTCTGATATTCATGACCGTATTGCTCGCATGAGCGCGGCAGCAGAGAATCTAAAAAATATAATTGAAGAAAATGTAACATTATTTGTTCGAGAAAACGGGAAAACACTGGTTGAAGCGAAAAAAGATTTACTTCGCTGTGTAGATGTCATGAATGGCACTGCAACTGAAATTCAAAATTGGTGGAAGCCAGAAGCACTTTCGGGAACTCAAAAAGTTCAAATTAGAAGAAGAGCACGAGGTGTAACAGCAGTCATCACACCTTGGAACTCTCCGATGATTTTAACATTTAAACGAGTAATACCAGCAATCCTTGCAGGAAATACAGTCGTTGTAAAACCTGCAACAAATTGTCCATTAACGATAATGAACTGTTTAAAAGTTGTAGCTGAACATTTCCCACCAGGTGTAATTAATATCGTAACAGGTTCGGGTAAAGTAATTGGAGACATACTTTGCTCAGATGCTCGAGTACGTACGCTTGCATTTGTGGGGAGTACAGAAACTGGTAAAGATATTATGAAGAAGTCTGCTGGAAAGCTTCAAAAAGTATATATGGAACTCGGAGGCAATGATCCAGCTATTATTTTGAAAGATGCTGATTTAGATGAAGCTGCAATGAAGCGTTTACGAATGAGTATTTTACGAGCGGCAGGGCAAGTGTGTTCAGCTGTTAAACGGATCTATGTCCATGAATCACGATATGAAGAAGTGGTAAACAAATTAACAAAAGAGTTTGAACGAGTTGTTGTTGGAGATGGTATACAACCTGATGTAACAATGGGTCCGTTAAACAATAAAGTGCAGTATAACTATGTAAATGCGCTACTTGAACGTACGAAACAATCAGGAGCAAATGTGATCACTGCTGGCATTAAACTTAATCCAGAAAATTGGGATCAAGGTTACTACATGCTACCTTCAATTGTAACGAATATCGATCAACAAAGTGAATTGGTTCGATCTGAACAGTTTGGACCTATCATTCCAATTCTACCATTCTCTGAAATTGATGAAGTAGTCATGCTAGCAAATGATAGTGAATTTGGTTTAAGAGGTTCAGTTTGGACTGAAAATGAAGAATTAGCAATAGAGTTAGCAGACCGTCTAGAGGTGGGTGCTGTTTTCCATAATAATCATACTGTTTTCAGTGATTTGACGCTTGATTTTCCAGGCTTAAAAGAAAGTGGTGTGTCTCGTGAAACAAGACATTGTGGGCTGGAATTATTTGCAGATTCTTATGGGTTTGCTAATTAAGGAAGGATACTGACATGAAAATAGGGTTAATTGGATGCGGAAATATTGGTCGTTTTTTGCTTCAAGCTATTAATATGGATGGACTACTTCAAGGCGGAAAAATCGTTGCGATTTATACTCGAAGTAAGGAATTAGGAAATAGGCTAGCTGAGGAATTTTCAACAAATTCATTTAGTGATGTAGATTCTCTCTTAAAATCAAATGTAGATATTGTCATTGAAGCTGCGACAATTGAAGCGGCTAAAGAATACGCAATAAAGGTACTTGAAGGTGGTAAAAATCTTGTATTAAGTAGTATTGGCGTAATGGTTGATGCTGCTTTTGAAGATAGTATTCGCGAAGTTTGTACAAGGAATAATGTAAACGTTTTCCTTCCGTCTGGTGCGATTGGAGGATTAGACATACTTAAGTCAGCTAAAGCTATTAACGGACTTGAAACTGTATCGATTACAACAAGAAAACCTCCTAGTGCATTAACAGGTGGTGCTGACATCGAAAAAGAAACGATTTTGTTTGAAGGTACCGCAGCGGAGGCGATCAAACGATTTCCTAAAAATATTAATGTGGCGATCGTATTATCACTGGCAGGTCTCGGGTCTGAAAAAACGAAAGTGCGAATTATTGCAGACCCAACAGTGTTGAAAAATAACCATTTAATTGAAGCGACAGGTTCTTTCGGAAAACTAAAGCTTGAAATTGAAAATGATCCGATGCCAAACAATCCTAAAACTAGTTATTTAGCTGCGTTAAGCGTTTTAGCTACTTTACAAAATAAAGATCAATCTGTGAAAGTCGGGTAGTGGTTTAAGTTAAGCATAGGGGGGAACTAGTATGTTTACTATTGAAAAATCGTTAGATGAAATGTCAAAGGAACAAATTGTAAATTTTTTAAAAGAAACAGTGAAACCATTAGAAGGCGTAATTCCCGCTTATCTTCTTGGAGATCAAACTGTTTATGATATTGAGCATCAAAAAGTATTTTTAAAAACTTGGGTATTTGTCGGGCATGAATCTGAAATTGCGAATAAAGGTGACTTCATGACACGCGATCTCGCTGGATATTCGATTATTATTTCACGTGGTGATGAGGGAGAAATACGTGGTTTTTATAATATGTGTACACATCGTGGCATGAAGCTTTGTCGTGCAGACAAAGGTAACAAGTCTTTATTTACATGTCCATATCACGGTTTTAATTTTAAAAATACAGGTGAACTAGTTGGTGTTCCACTTCAAAAGGATATTTATGGTGGGGATCTTGATCGATCAAAACTGGGGCTACACGAAGTAAAGCTTAGATCGTATAAAGGCATGATATTTGGAACATGGAATGAAGATGCTGAACCACTTGAAGATTTTCTAGGAGATTTTAAGTGGTATTTGGATATAGTGATTGGCCGTGCAGAAATGGAAGTGATAGGGGCTCCACAACGATTTGTTGTAAATTCTAACTGGAAAGTCGGTTCCGATAATTTTGCTGGTGATTCATATCATACGATGGTAACACATGGTTCAATTGCAAAGTTAGGAATGGTACCAAATGCAACATATTCGAAGCGTGGATTTCAAATCTACACAGAAAACGGTCATGGGCTAAATCTAGGAACGCCAAATCCAGACTTTGCTTTTCCAGAAGAACTGAAAGACGAATATAAAAGTAATTTGTCTGAAGAACAATACGTAGTATTATCAAACTTAAAAAATATGATAGGGAATGTATTTCCGAACTTATCATTTTTAATATCTCATACAAAAATTAAGGGACAATTAATCTCAAATACTTCTATTAGAATGTGGCGACCAATAAGTCACGACAAAATGGAAGTTATTGCATGGATGCTAGTAGAGAAAAATGCGCCTCAAGAATGGAAGGATCGCTCAAGGGATTCATTTATCTTAACATTTAGTCCTTCTGGAATTTTTGAACAAGACGACACAGAAGTATTTACTGATATAACAGAAGCAGCTCGCGGTCCAATGCCTTTTCAAAAGAATTTAACTTACAACTATACAATGGGTCTTCATCGGGAACCAGTTGATTTTATCGGACCTGGTGTTGCATATGATGACAAATTTACAGAAGCAAGTCAACGTAATTTCTACAATTATTGGCTTGAACTAATGACAAAGTGATTAGCGGGTAGGTGGAGAAAATGAACTTTGAAAAAATGCTGGTAAAATTTGAATTTGAGCAGTGGCTAGTCGAAGAGGCACAATTACTTGATGAAATTCAGTTTGATGATTGGTTTAACTTAATGCACACAAGCTTACGATATCAAATGCCTGTACGTGTCAACAAAGAAGGAACTGAGCGTCCAGACTATTCAACAGAGATGTTTACTTTCAATGATGATATCGAATTATTAAAGCTTCGTGTAGAACGTTTGAAAACAGACTATGCTTGGGCGGAAATACCTCCTTCAAGAACACGTCGGTTTGTTAGCAATGTTAGTGTTAAGGAATTTTTTGAAGGTGAACGAGCAGTAGTTAGAAGTTATTTATTAATTTACCGTAGCCGTAGTACTGATATTCATCATGATTTAATCTCTGGCGAACGAAACGACGAATTTTTATTCGAGGATGGGAAATGGAAACTTTCAAAGCGGACATTCATCGTAGATCAAACAACAATTAATACTAGAAATCTTGCTATTTTCGTATAAGAGTTATTTATGTTTAATTTTTCTGGCTCTGTTACTGTTTATTGTTGACATTTGCGTGCATCCTGAAGTAGAAAATTAATAATATTTTCTTTATATAGAGCCCAATTTATAAGAGGAGTTGAGTACAATGCTTTTAAAAGATAAAGTAGTTTTCATTACTGGTGGCGCTTCAGGGATTGGAGAAGCAGTTACTCGACGTTTTATTCAAGAAGGAGCAAAAGTTGCAATTATTGGAAGATCAAAAGAAACGTTACATAAAATGAAATTGGAATTTGGAGATAACATTCTTACTGTTCAGGGGGATGTAAGTAAATATGAAGACAATGAGAGTGCTGTCCAAGCTACTGTTGAGCAATTTGGAAAGTTAGACGTTTTTATCGCAAATGCCGGTGTATTTGATGGATTTGCTAAGTTTGCTGATGTGACTCCTGAGGCTCTATCTGAAGCATATGATTATCTGCTTAATATAAATGTAAAAGGTTCATTTTTTGGAGCGAAAGCAGCACTTTCAGAGTTGCAAAAAACAAATGGTAATATAATCTTTACTGTTTCCGGTGCAAGTTTTTACCCTGATGGAGGTGGCGTTTGGTACACGGCAAGTAAGCATGCTCAAATAGGTTTGATGCGTCAACTAGCTTTCGAACTTGCGCCCAATATTCGAGTAAATGCTGTAGCGCCAGGTGGTACTTTAACAGCACTATCGGTCATTCCGCCATTACAATCATTTGTTAAAGTCATTGATAATGATACGAAAGCAAGTAATATAAAAAAAAGAAATCCCCTTCAACTTGCACAAATGCCAGAGGATCATGTTGCAGCGTATGTACTATTAGCATCTGATCAGTCACGTGCTATTACTGGAGAAGTTATTTCTAGTGATGGTGGTTTGTCAGTTCGAGGACTTGGTTAAGTGAATCTAGGGAATAATGCTGCTTTGAATGATGAAAAGCATGGCTTTGAAAGAGTTTATCGATATACTATTGCTAAAATTCTAAAAATATAATATATTAGATATGGATATAGGGTTTATGCTCTATTCTATTTAAATAATGTATATATTAATTCATATTTTTCGGTAACGAATTCTAGAATTGTATGCTAGATTTTAAAGCCACAGTAAGAAGTAGGTTCAGTCTGCTCTTATTGTGGCTTTTTTTATGTCATTTAATTAAAAAGAGGGGGGCTTCCTTATCGCTATGAATGGAATCGACCGAAAAAGTGTTCTTTTGAAAGAATTTAGAGATAGAAAAATGGATAAGGACTTCTTCATTTTATCTGAAAATCATGATGCATTTTTATTAATTGATTTAAAAGGGAATATTGAATACGCCAGTGAAAATTATGAACAACTTTTTGGCTATTTAAATATGGAGTTACAACAAACATCATTACATAATCTATTTGTCACAGCGTTTTTAAATCAAACACATACCTTTTTTAAATGTAGAGCACAGGAGAAACTCGATAATTTCGATGCTCAGCTACAAGGGAAAGAAGGGAGTATCATTGATGTTAACATCACTTCTATGCCTATATATTTTGAAAAGGATTTGATTGGTTCATATCTAGTTTTGAAAGACATCACATTTATAAAGAAACATAAACTTTCGATTGAACGTGAAAAAGAATATCATACCTTAATTAATCAATTATCTCGTTTGTCTGAAAAACATGCGATTGCTGGTCAGTTAGCAGCAGGAATTGCACATGAGATACGAAATCCAATTACAGCCATAAAAGGATTTTTACAATTATTAATGGGAGAAAACGATGGTAATAAGTTCTATTATGATGTCATTTTTTCAGAGATTGATCGAATTGAAGTCATCTTAAAAGAATTAATGGTGCTTGCTAAACCAACTAAGCAAAAATATGAAAGAATACATCTTCAAGATATTTTAGATCATGTTGTTACATTAATGGTTCCTCAAGCAAATTTAAATAATGTTCAAATAGAAAAAGAGTTCAATTTTACAAATACGTGTATTTTAGGTGACAGTAATCAATTGAAGCAAGTTTTTATTAATTATATAAAAAATGCAATCGAGGCGATGCTGGACGGGGGAGTTTTACGAATAGATGGAAGCCCCATTGCTGGAGGACAAGTTAATATTAGCTTCATTGATCAAGGACCTGGTATTCCACTGGAGATACTTAAACAAATTGGCCAGCCATTTTTTTCAACAAAAGAAAATGGAACAGGGCTTGGCATGTTAGTTAGCAGACAAATCATAAAAGAGCATAGAGGAGATATAAACATAGAAAGCGATTCTAAAGGATCCTCCATCCATGTAAAGTTGCCTATATGTTCA
>Ga0102589_1001743_pt1 | contig 27685 bp, 28 predicted proteins | sample AraplaMF_Col_mLB_FD_76858 | JGI IMG/M metagenome (GOLD analysis project Ga0102589, IMG submission 76858) | Arabidopsis root microbial communities from the University of North Carolina, USA - plate scrape MF_Col_mLB | ecosystem: Host-associated > Plants > Roots > Endosphere | place: USA...
CGTAAGGAGTATTTGCTCCCATTCATTTTTCAAAAACTCACCAACTTTTGAATATCCAATTTTTAATTCTTAGTGATCACTTACATATATAACAATTGTAAAATAAAAAAGTATACAACCTTTTTAAGGTTTTTTAAAAAACAAATAATAAACTGTTTAATCAATACCAAATGATTAAACAGTTCTTCATTTGAATATAGTTAATATAAAATGTGTTGCTCCACAATCTGGCCCTTTAAAAGAACAAGACGCGTTCCTAAATAAACGCGCCCGGTTACTGAATAACTTTTAACTTCTATTAGCTGGTTTAATTGAATAAGGAATTAGTATTTATTACTTTTAATTAGCTAATTTTCTTTTAATCACCCCAACCCATTCACCTCTTTTGAAACATATAGCACGGAACCACAAAATGAATCAACCTTTATACAAATAATTCATCAGGCTTAAAGACCCATTCTTACTACCAAGGTATTTTGATAAAATCAAAAATATATTGTTAAACTACAATAAATATGCTTAAAGTACGGAGTGAAAGAATGAATACCTTTATAAAAGTTCTTTTTACTATACTTGGGGTTTTTGTATTATTGATCGCAAGTATCGCGTTATATTTTAGTGACTTTTCTGAAAAACGAAAAGTTAAAAAGTATGCAGAAGATACATATGGCTATGATGTAGAGATTAAGCAATTATATAGAACAGGGATTGGTTCTGATTATGAATACGTTGTCTTTCCAAAAGATCATCAACATTTAGAATTCAAAATCATACTAAATCCTTATTCAGATACGATAACAGATAATCATGCAAGGGCCTTGGAAGCGGATAAAGCATTGCACAAATTGGATAAAGTGATTCCAGCTATTGAAGACCTCGGGTTTCAAGGTCCAGACTATACTAATAAGGAAATCAGCATACTCTTTTCGGATGAAACGAAAAAGCATGCTCTTTATTTATATACTGCTGCTCCAATTGAAATGGCTACCTTTGAAAAAAATGAATTGGACCGTTTCTTTGAATTGCAAAATTTAATAAAACAAAGTGGCGCTCCCATTACCTATGTGGTCGTCGAAGACATGCGGGGACCTGCTGATAGCAACTCCATTTTGTTCTATATGAAAGATGTACAAAGTACTAACACGAAAGAAGCTTTCTTGTTACAGTTAAAAAAAGCTAACCTCGGTTTGAAGTGAGGTAAATACTATTTTACAACAGTCCTTTTTAGAAAAAGATATTAACCACATACGATTGTTTACTAAATAGACATACTCACGAAATGCATTACCTAAGTTTCTTCTAAGAAGTTACTTGGTAATGCATTTTTTTAAACGTTGGTTAGCTTAGTATGTAAGCTAGACTGTCCTTTGAACATCATTATCTAGGTCGGTCCATAAACTATTTCTTGGGTGGTATTGCTCCACAATATGGCCCTTTAATGAAAAAAGCACTTTCCTTATTCCAGGAAAGCGCCCGTTAGCCACACATGTCGCGTAAAATCAACACTACACCACAGAAAATGAAAGATCATTACGTTCTTTCATGTCTATGTTTCCAATAACTATCTCAACTTCAGATAAGTGATAAAATGTACTTGTAGTTTCAAAATTATTTACTTCTTCATTCGGTGAGTAAAGATATATCTTATTGTCTTGTCCAAGAGCTATCCAATTTCCCTTGTTGACCTATTTTCCTTAAGTCTTTAAACGATGAAGCTCTGAAGTCAAATAGACAAAAAAGGACCGGGCAACTTTTTGCCCAGTTTTTCTTATTCGTTTATAATTTCTTCATACCCAGTCATAGTATCCATATGGCTCGCAATCATGGCGATAATGGTACTTGCCTCTTCTTTTTTAAATGACAAGGTACTTTCATCTTCGAATAGTTCCCCGTCTTCTGTCCAGATCCGATTGACTCTTCGCAGAACGCCATCTCCATTAGCTCTATCTACCCCAAACTGATAGGTTACTTCAAGATTATCTTCAATTTGATAAGCCGTGACTTCCGGAGTTTCCCATTCCACATCAATTTCTTCAAGAGTAATTTCATCATCTAGAACTTCATATTCTTCTTCATCATCTACATAAAAGACTTCACTATCTTCGTCAATAAATTCATGAAAACTTTCATGAACAGCTTCAACCACATCAGTAATATCATCCAAAATAATTCTTGTAGGTTGTTGAAGCGTCATATCAAAGCTTTCTAAGTAAAATTCTTCATTATACGGATCAAAGAGGAGGGTGCAAAAGTAAACCCTGTCGTCATCTTCTGTCGACATAAAAAATTCAATTCGGGGATGTTTTGAACCTCGATTGATATTCATATGACCGATTTGGTCATATTCTTCGCAAATCGATTTCAAATGATCTTGAAGCTCACCAGTTACTCTGTTAAACCATTCCATAGACATGTCACTACCGCCTCATTTTCTTTTTATCTAGTCATAATTTTTTTCCGTTTATTCATGCTGATTATATCCATTTATCGTGAATTATATTCTTTACAACTTAACGTGAGGACCTATTACTTACAAAGATTTGTTTTTGAAGAAAATTCCACTTATTGCACTGAATATTTTTAGTTAAATCGGGGACGATAAATCTTGTGACTTTATTAAAAAGAAGGAGGAAGTATAACGGAGAAAAGTGATACATTTACTTTTCTCCGCTTTTGAACGTTTCACAGTGGTTACTTTACATACTTTCAAACAGTAGGACGACGACTATTCAAAAGTGGAGACTTATAAATTACCGCGATATTGTTAGCCCTTATGTTATCTAAAAATGTAGAGGGTTTTCGTATAAAAGGCATAGGGAAAATCAGTATATTACATGTTATCTTCCTATCTCTGACGGTCATCGGTTTAAAAAAATCATGTTCCAGGGGGCAAGCATCAAGCCACTTCCACAAAATGTGAGAAAGGCTATATAGGTTTAGACAAAAAACCAAACTCTTTTGAGCTGGTTGCCGTTTTCTTCATGTTATTGATTAACTGCGTAACTTTCCCGAAACCTATACTAATTAAGAATTACAAAGATGAGTGTTGGGGATTCTTAACACTATTTCGTAGAGATCATCAACCACTATTTATTGGGCAATCGCTCTCCGTTAGTTAAAGTATGATTCTTCACAAATTCTTGGTTATTCGTAATAGGTAGAGGATTACCATATTTATTAATTTCCTCATATTGTTCAGTTAATATCTATGCTTCAGCTACTTCCCTCGCTGCGGCTTTTTTATGTATAGATAACCTTAAATTGCACATATTAATATTGAGTGTATCGCACGCACTTAGCTGCGGCGCTAGTTGACAGCTGCAGCTTTTCTTCAATTTAATCCGCAACAGCTTGGCGCCAAACTATTACGCCTTTAATAAAAATAAAGGTTGGCTAGTACCCCCGCCATTACATGTAGATCATCCAGAAAAATAATAAGTATTTATTAAGCCTGATTAAACCGTCAAATAATTTAGTTCCCCAGTATAAAACTGGGGATTTTTCAATATGACTGAGTTTCTAGGAAATATCTTTACTGCACATTTTTTATCAAAAATTCATTCAATATAGAGATGAAATTTAAAATTCCACTTTGGTATATCTGCTTAAAATAATCTTCCACTTCTTCAACTAAACTGCTCCGTTAGCTTAAGTACATTGTTTCACAACTCACATCAAGATTAACATAAAATCTTATTTTTAATTTAGAAGTGTTATTCAATTAAATGGCCCTTTCATGGATAAAGACGCTTTCCATATTACGGAAACCGTTAGCACAATAAGAAGACTATGCCCTTAGTTAGTCAGTAATAACATCTAAAATTCGTCCCCACCACTGTGAATCTTATATTCAATTTATCTTATTAAGATATGGACCACACATTGATTCATCTGGATGAGCATATGTTCAAGTAAAGTTTTTATCAAATATATATATATCTTGTTGAGTATCAAAATCCCTTGATATCACTTCATTAGCATTTGTATAAAGGAATATTATTGGTGAACCTTGATACATTACATAAAATTCTTCTTTAGATAAAGTATCAAATGCTTTTCTGGCAACTTTTTTCAAGCATTCTTGCTTCTCATAACTAAAAATATGCCATTTAAAGCCTTTCCCACTTCCTATAACAATTGAATGAATAATTATATATACGTCATATCATTCATATGGTTTCGAATAAATTTAGCAATTAAAATATTCCCTTTGCCCCTCTAACATAAGTACATTCCTTCAAAATCTCCACCTGTTTATTAACACAAGAAGCGACTGCTCTAATTGAACAATCGCCCCTGTTAGTTTAAGTGAATTTTCTCAAAAATGTATGATATCATACAGTTGAATAGAAAGACCAATTAGAATTTGGAGGTTCAATATGAAAAGTGAAGATAAACAATATGCTTTAACTGTTATTACTAATATATTAAAAGTAATGCACAGTAAAAAATATGAAAACATTTTAAATTATGTAGATGAATCTGAAGTGGATGATATTGGTGAGTTATTCTATTATGTCCAACAAACATTAAACTTAAATGGATTTGATTCATTTGATGAATATGGCGCTCCATGTAATTTCCACCCAAAATACGAATATTCACAAATCAACTTCTATGAATTCAATGATAACAGTGGATTTGCTGTTGATTATGATTTAACTTCAAATTCTAAATTGGCAGATATGTGTTTACAAATGGAGTTTTTATATACGGATGACGGATTAAAAAGTGTTTTTATCACAGTCGATCCACAGTAAAAAATAATTCGAAAGAATCGCTAGAATATAGATGATGAGTTTAGGGAATTATTAATAAAATAGTATGACTCATCTTACTGCAAGTTTATTAGTAGATATGAGATATTCAAATTCAGTGTATGAGCTTATTAAAGATTCAGAAGTTAGACTTTTGGTTGAATTAGAGAATAAATAAAATCAAGAATTAACAACTTATAAATCTAAATATTAAAAGGAGAACATATGGACATATACAATATTAATTTGAATATTCATTATTCTGCCCCACAAGAAGTTTGGGATAAGTTGGAGCGTTTGTATAGAGAAATGCCTAACTGGAACAACTTTATAAACGGCTGTCCACAATGGTATGGTTCAGATGGTAAATTGATAGAAGCTAGTATTGAATCAAGTGGATTACAATTCTATGCTAAATTACCATCAGAAGAATGGAATGAATGGATTACATTATTTAAGAATAGAGCTACAAAATTATTTGGATATGAAGTTGGCGAACCAGAAGACGGTTTTGAATTTCACTATTATGATTAACCCTACAAATTCCAAGTTGTCCATAAGCTTAATTAGATAATACATAAGACACTTCGGTGTCCAGATGGTTATTGTAATAAAATCTACATTGTGGCAGAGAAAATGTAAACACATCCGATAATACTATTATGTTTATTCTAAAAACCCGCAATGATGTCTATTAAGTAAGGAGAGATTTTGCATGTATATTCCTAAGTATTACAAAATAACTGATTTAGAGGAAATTAAAGATTTTATTAAGGACAATTCCTTTGCAACAATTGTTTCCATACGAAAAGGAAAACCAATAGCATCCCATGTACCATTATTATTGAATAAAATTAAGGATGAATATTACCTCACAGGTCACATTGCATATGGGAATCCTCTTTGGAGGACTTTTGAGGATATAGATGAAATATTAGTTATATTTAATGGTCCACATGCGTATATTTCTTCTTCTTGGTATGAAAAAGAAAATGTGCCAACTTGGAATTATCAATCGGTTCATGTTTATGGAAAAGCAAGTCTCATGGAAGGATGTGAGTTAGAACAGGATTTAACTAATTTACTTGAAAAATATGAGGAATTCCGTGAAAATCCTGTATTGTGGGATAAACTTTCTCCTGAAATGTTACAACAAGAGATAAAAGGAATAAAAGGATTTAGAATTAAAATAAATGAAGTTCAAGCTGCCTATAAATTAAGTCAAAATCGTAATGCTGCTGATTACGCAAATATTATAAGCGAGCTTTCTAAAGAAGAAGATCTTAATGCTTCTGCCGTAGCAGAAGCCATGAAGAAAAATAGAAAATGACTAAAAAGCAGAAATGTTGTTATATCAACGTTTCTGCCTCCTTTTTTATAAAAGTGTTTTTGTCATGATGATATCAATTTGCTCTTCATCACCCATAAAAAAAGAGTGAGCTCCAGTTTGGATAAAACCTATTTTCTCGTAAAAACCTATGGCATTATTATTCTTTTCCCAAACACCTAACCAGATGCTTTTTTTGTTTTGTGCTACAGCTATTTCCATCGCTTTGTTGAACAAATGTTTTCCAAGCCCTTTTCCTTGATATTTATTTCTAATGTAAATTCTTTCAATTTCTAGTGAATCATCCCCCATTTGTTCAGATTGAGCCTTAAATAGCCAGCAGTTTCTTCGTCGTAATAGATATAATAAAATTCCGAATTTGGATTGGACAATTCTTTCTCCAGCTGTTTAGTATTAAATGCTTTCTTCAGGTGTATTCTGATCTTTAAATGTGTCATAAAATGTTTCGATACTGATTTCTTGTAGTTTTATTAAATCTCCTATTCTACTCCTACCTAACCCTACTTTCATTGATTACACTCCTTTATAGTTAACTCTCTATAAATTGTATATTGCAAATGCAACATAAAAAGTATGTATTCAACTTAACTTATTTTTATTGTATTTACAATAAAAATAGCTAAATGAAGTCTTAAATATGAAATATGCATTAACTATGGTAGGCATTTTAATCTTAACATCGAGGATATCTTTCTTGATGTACTTTTGATAGAACTCCCTAAAATATGCTCTATTATACTAGAATGTTTTACACTTCTTTTTCCTCCTATCTCCTCTACTCAAAAGATACGGCACGGGTATAAACAGTGAGATCCAATGAAATACTCTATTATGTTACTTGACTGTTAGCGAAACAGTCCTTCTCTAACAAATTTAAAAACGTACATAATGTAAAGGAACGTTGGATTTTTGCCAGTAATCTTTACTTAAACAAATCTCCCCTTATAGCCATATGGAGAAATTCCTTGCCATTTTAGAGACTAAACATCCATCCCCCTTCATACTAATAGCCGTGTTTGTTCATATTATTTTAGAAAATGTACCATCAATGTTTTTTAAGAGTAATTAATTATCCATGCTAGGTATTAAAATAAGTTTGAATATGAATGATTTATTCTGTAATATAAACAAGCCTCATAGTAAAAGGAGTTGATAGATGATGGCACAATTAATCAACATATTAGTTGTTGAAGATGACAATGATATAAATCAATTATTATGTAGTATCGTTGAAAAAAGTGGATATGCTTCACAGCCAGCTTTCTCAGGAACAGAAGCCATGATTTACTTGGAGAAGCAAAATTGGGATATGGTATTACTAGATCTAATGCTTCCAGGTATGAATGGAGAAGAAATATTGTCAAAAATAGTTGAACAAAGTAACACGCCAGTCCTTATTATTTCTGCCAAGCTGGAGCAGCAAACTAAAATTGATGCGTTAAGATCGGGTGCAGATGACTATATTACGAAACCATTTGATATAGATGAAGTATCAGCGAGAATTGACTCCCATTTGAGAAGATATCGACGTATGCAGGAACTTCCGACGAAAAAAGAATTGAGGTACAAAAACATAGTGATTGATACGGAAGCTAAAAAAGTAGTTGTTGAGGGGAAATCACTCGCTTTTACTGCTCGTGAATACAATATTTTAGTACTTCTAATGTCATCACCTAATAAGATTTTCACGAAAGAGAACTTGTTTGAAAATGTTTGGAATGAACCATTTTATGGTGATGATAATACCATTAATGTTCATATGAGCAATTTAAGAAGTAAGCTCTCTAAGGCTAGTCCTGCTGTTGAATATATCGAAACGATCTGGGGAATGGGCTACCGTCTTAAATCTTAAGGTTTTCTTTAGATTTAACTTAAGCTTCTCTTATGTTCTTCTTACTATACTAAGTATATCAAGTAAGGGAGGTAAGTATATGAAAGAATATGTACTTAAGACAAATCAATTATCGAAGCAATATAAACATCAAGTTGCTTTAAATAAAGTGAATCTATCGATTGAAAAAGGTTCAATTTACGGCTTTATTGGGCAAAATGGTGCTGGTAAATCCACGCTAACTCGTATAGTGGCTGGCTTAGCAATGCCCACATCGGGTACGGTAGAACTGTTTGGAGAAACGACTGAAAGGAAGTTAATTCAAGCTAGAAAGCGTATTGGTGCTACGATTGAGCAACCTGCAATTTATCCACATATGACAGCTGCTGAGAATTTAGAAGCACATAGGCTTTTAAAAGGCGTCCCAGGTAAAGAATGTGTTCAAAAAACATTAGCGCTTGTTGGTCTTCATGATACAGGTAAAAAGAAAGCAAAGAATTTTTCTTTAGGTATGAAGCAAAGACTTATTCTTGCAATTGCTCTTTTAGGAGATCCAGAATTTTTAATTCTCGATGAGCCCATTAATGGATTAGACCCTATGGGTGTTGTAGAAATAAGAGAGTTATTAAAAAAGCTCAATAGTGAAAAAGGTGTTACTATACTGATTTCAAGTCATATTTTAAGTGAACTTCATTTGTTAGCTACTCATTATGGCTTCATTCATAAGGGAGAATTGATTGAACAAATGACACTTCATCAGCTAGAAGAGAAATGTCAGCAATATTTCCATATTAAAGTAGATAATACCGAAAAAGCTGTAACTATCATTGAAACTGTGCTTTCTACTAATGATTTCGAGGTCATGCCTGATGGTGTGATTAGACTATATACGTATCTTGATCAACCAGCCAAAGTTTCTACAGCATTAGTTAACGCAGGGTTAATCATTGAACAGTTTAAGTCAATGGGTCAAGATTTAGAAAGTTACTTTACAAAGCTTATTGGAGGAGTTCAGCATGGATAATCTATTAAAATCAGAACTATTTAAATTAAAAAAGGATAGATCGTTTAGAAAACTGACACTAGCATTGATGATAATTGCTGTCCTTTTCCCCCTTATAGCAACTATTAATGGAACAGAGCAATTAAGCGTTAATGAAGTATTTTTAACTATCATTGGTAGAAACAATTACGTGTTAAAATTAATCCCATGTCTTTTAGCTGGTTATTTTATCGCTAGTGAATATTCTTTGGGTACAATGAAAAGTATTGCATCTTCGGGCAATAGCAGAACTAGAATTTACATCTCCAAATTAATGGTATTTTCATTTGGAGCAATCATTTTTTCTGTAATATTACCAATTGGTATGACAGGTACTGGGGCTATTCTTTCTCAATTTAACGATATGCCTGATTTCAAATACTTTGCTCAAATAATTATTTTTACCATGTTATATGCAGCAGCATTTGCATCAATTATGATGGCATTAGCAACAGTGTTTACGGATAGCGGAAAAACAATTGGCTTGTTAATCTTAATATTCCTTTTATTTGATGGTGTCATGTTCATGTTAGCTAGTAAGATCACTTTATTTGAATATATTTATAATTATTCGGTATTTAAGTTATCATATGACTTCATTAATATAAATGCTTTGGAGAACATTGAAGTATTTAAATTAGCAATCGTCCCGATTGTAACTTATGTGATATTTGGATTACTAGGAGTATTTGCATTCCAAAAGAAAGAAATTAAATAAATAAAAAAAGAAAGGCGCGAGTGAAATGATGATCTATATAGTAATTATATGTGTTATAGCTGTATTTTTTATCCTCATTCGCTTTTACTTATTGAAACTGGAACTAAAACGAGTTACTCGACAATTGAATCAGTTAAACAATAAAGTAATCTCAAAGAAAATAGACCTAACATTTTATGACAAAGATCTTGAGAATTTAGCAAAAAATATTAATGACCAAATTGATTTAACGAATGAAGCAATTTTTGAGAAATTAAGAACTGAAAATGAAATGAAGCAGGCAATTGCAAATATTTCGCATGATATTCGTACGCCAATGACGTCTATATTAGGTTATATACAATTTTTAGAATCCGATGAAATAGGTCCTGAGAAAAGGATAAAATACCAAGAGAACATAAAAAATGGAGCACTGAGATTAAAAGTTTTATTAGATGAGTTTTTTGAACTATCGACTATTGAATCCGCTGATTATCCATTAAAGGTGGAAAACATCAAATTAAATAAATTGCTAGTTGAAGTGTTAATTGGTTTTTATGATGATTTCAATAATGCACAAATAGAACCATCCATCCTTATTCCTGAGGATGAAATTTATATTACAGGTGACTCGTCGGCTGTTAAACGTGTAATTGAAAATTTAATTTCCAATGCGATTAAACATTCGAGTGGAAATGTTACTATTCAACTTGTTAAAAATTCGTCATCTGTTCAGCTTCATATAATGAATCCTGCCAGAGAATTAAAAGAACAAGACCTCCCTCTTCTTTTTGATCGTTTTTATAAAGTTGATCAAACAAGAACAAAAAGAAGTACGGGTTTAGGATTGTTTATTGCAAAAAGCCTCATGATAAAGATGGATGGAAATTTATCAGCAGACTTAATTGGAGATCAATTACTGATGAAATGTGAATGGAAAAATTGATGTTTCTTTATTGTGTTTATGTAACATTTAAATCAAAAAGATAAGCTGATTGAAAGAACAGTTAACTTAATGGTTAACTGTTCTTTTTTTACATCGGACTAAAAAATCTTTCAAATGACGATTGAAGATGTTTGTTGTTCTTATGTTAAATGATGCCTAAGTAATTAAATTGACGGCGCTCCAAATCTTCCATTTCATTTCCAATGAACCAGTTTATGATATTTGTCTCATTTTGAAACATATACGCATTTTTATTTATCGCTTTCCCCTAATGCCCATGATAAATTACTAAACGTATCTAGGTTACAATTTAATTTTGATGATTTCGCACAATTAAATTTCTTAGTATACATTCGTGAAAACAATATATAAAAAGGAGTTTTTAAAATGAAAAACCGAGTGAATCCAATGTTATTACCAGGGTTAGAAATGTATCCAGATCAAGATTTACGCCCAGAATGTATACAAGCAATGAGAGAAGAAGCTTCACGAGTCTTCCCACCTACCGTTGTTGATGAAACCCTTTCGTTAACAGATGAAGTCATTGAAGGACCTGATGCGAATCTATTACGATTAAAAATTTATCGTCCAAAATCAAAAAATGAAGCCTTACCTGTCCTGTTATGGATACATGGTGGAGGTTATATCTTAGGGTCTATAAATGATAATGAAGATCTTTGTGTGAAATTTGCAAAAGAGGCCAACTGTGTGGTCGTTTCTGTAGACTACCGTTTAGCTCCTGAACATCCTTATCCAGCTCCAATTGAAGATTGTTATGCAGCATTAAAATGGATTGCTGATAACGCAGAGGCATTAAACATTGATTCGAATCGAATTGGTGTAGCAGGAGTGAGCGCTGGGGGTGGACTAACAGCAGCACTAACGTTATTAGCCCGTGATCGACAATACCCTTCTATTTGTTTCCAAATGCCACTCTATCCAATGATTGATGATCGTAATAATACGCCTTCTGCGAATGAAATTAAAGAAGGATTTGTTTGGAATCAAAAGTCCAATGAAGCTGGCTGGAAAATGCATTTAGGAGAATTACATGGAACGGATCATATTCCTGCTTATGCAGCCGCTGCTCGAGCAGAAGATTATCGTAATTTACCACGCACCTACACATGTGTTGGTCAATTAGACCCATTCCGTAGTGAAACATTAACTTATGTAACAAAACTTGCAGAAGCTGGTGTTGATGTTGAATTCCATTTATATCCCGGAGCTTATCATGGATTCGAAATGATGCATCCAGACGTTGATATATCTATTCACGCTTTAAATGATTATGTACGAGCAATTAAGACTGGCTTCACAAGAAAGTAACTAGTTTAGCGATTCAATGTATAAAAAAACACCAAAATATCGGAGGGTTTTTGATGAAAAATAGAGTTCATCCAGAATTAAAAGAAATGTTTTCTGTATTACCACAAATAGACAATAGTCCTGAAAATTTCCAACAATATAGAAAGTTGGCTAATGAAACTTATGGTGCAACTGATTTAACGTCGAATGATGAAATTACCGTATCCAATCGATTAATACCTGGTCCTGAAGGAGCACCGGAAGTTAGAGTTCGCATTTACGAACCAACTAAAAACACAAAAGCTTTACCAGGGGTTCTCTGGATTCACGGTGGTGGATACCAAGTGGGATTACCCGAAATGGATGATAGACTTTGTGAAAAATTTGTATTGGAAGCCAACTGTGTAGTGGTTTCAGTTGATTACCGATTAGCACCAGAAAATCCATTCCCTGCACCACTCGAAGACTGCTATGCAGCTTTACAGTGGGTTTCTAATAATTCGGAAGATCTTGGTATCGATTCTTCTCGAATTGCAATTGCCGGAATGAGTGCAGGGGGTGGACTTACAGCAGCCCTTGCTCTTTTAGCAAGAGATAGAAAGGGACCTTCGATTATATTCCAAATGCCGCTATGCCCAATGATTGATGATCGTAATATTACACCTTCTACTTTTGAGATAACGGATCCAAAAGTATGGAACAGAGAAGCTAATATTATTGGCTGGAAAATGTATTTAGGTGCAGCTTACGGTGAAGAGGTATCTCCACACGCTGCACCAGCTCGTGCAACTAACCTTACAGGACTTCCACCAACGTATACGATGGTGGGTGAAATAGACCCATTCCGCGACGAGACAATTGAATATGCGAATAGATTAATGCAGGCTGGAGTACCAACAGAATTTCATGTTTATCCTGGTGGCTACCACGGATTTGAACTAATAGTACCAAATGCTGAAATTAGCCAAAGAGCTGAGAAAGAATATATTGGTGCATTAAAACAAGCATTACAAAAATCAGAAGTTTAAATGAAAAAAACACGCACAAAAAGTTACCCTTAAAAGTTAGACACGGTTATTTCATTAGCTAGCGATTTGAGCATGAGTTCGATATTGTATCGGGCTCATGCATTTTTTAATATCCTTTTATATTTTAATAAGTTATATCCCACTCCTCATTTGGTGTTCAACTATAAATTTTCGATGATTCGGCTCAATTTTACCTAGTGTCCCTATTTATACTTTTTCATACGTACAAGACACTTTAAACCAAGTTCTTTTCATGATGCGTTGAACCATATTATGATTCACTTTCTTCCCGCGATTCGCTAATTCGCCACGAATACGACTTAACCATAACGACCTTTATGCTTATTGTAATTAGATTGGATTTCCTTTTTTAAATCTGCAACAGAATTAGCTGTATTTAAATTTACGTATATAGTAATAGTAACTGGCTTTGAGGAATTTTCTGCTTGATTTACTAATGCTTTCACCGGAAATTAATGCCTTAATTCATATACTACTTGTGCTTTGTCTTCTTTGGTGATTTTTCCTTGTTTTGAACTAAGGCATTCAACTTTTTAAATACGCATTTTCCATTTCAAGTTGTTTAATTCGTATTTCGATTGCCTTCATTGATTTTTTTCTTGGATGGATGCCCCTTTTTTTTGCTTCAAGGCCATCGATTCCTTGTGTTTTCAGCTGTCTTTCCCAAACAAGAATCGTTGAAAGGGCAGATAATGAGGATAGAACAATACAAACAGTGTATGTAAATACTCGAAAAAACTTTTTGGGGAAATCGAAGGTATAACTTGTTCTACGGCTTTAAAAGAGTTTAGCCCTCCATTCTTTGCCTCAACTAACTTTTCTGTGCTACTTTTTTAGCATTATATTTGTTAATAGACAACCGTAGAATAAAGAGTTAGAAGGAGTCAACTGCTCCCAGGTAACGTAAATAATCAAGCTTTTATCAAAACGAAACTTAAATATGCTAGAAAAAAATCCATTTTAATCAATGTTAAAATGGATTTTTCATACTTAGTATATAATAGGTTCAATTATCTACAATTTGATTAATGTGCACCACTTAATTTAACCAAAATTTTTGCTTGAGATTTATCATTAATTAACGCTTCAAAACCTTGCTCAACGATATTATCTATATCAATTTTACTTGTAACAATTGATTGTGCGGATAATTTACCATTAGCAAGTAATTGAATGACTTCATTATAAGTTTCATTACTGTATCCCACAGATCCCATTAATGCTACCCCACTAAAGATTAAGGAAGCAGGAGCATTAAATTGGAAATCTTGTGTGTGGAAGCTGATAACCATCATTGTGCCACGAACTTTAGTTGATTGAATGGCTTGATTAAATGTTGACTCAACACCTGCAGCTTCAATTGTCACATCTGCTCCATTTGGGAATAATTTACGAATTGCTTCGACAGGATTCACATCTTTAGCATTAAAGACATGTGTCGCACCCACTTCAGTTGCTTTGTCGAGTCGACTATCAAATAAATCGATAACAATAATATTAGAAGCGCCTGCAGCTTTCGCACCTAAAACAGCAAATAGTCCAATAGGACCTGCGCCATAGACAACGACAGTATCTCCTTCTTTTACATTTGAATCCTTAATTGATTGGAAAGATACAGCAGCTGGTTCAACCATTGCTGCTAATTCTAATGATAAATTATCTGGAATTTTAAAAATCGTTTTTTGTGGAAGTATCACGTATTCAGCAAACCCTCCGTCGATATGTGCACCAACTGCGTCCAAAGTGATGAAGCGTTCCGTTTCAGCATTTGAAGGATCTTTAAGCATCATTGGATAGATACATACTCTGTCTCCTTCTTTAAATTTTGTTACATGAGAACCAACCTCTGCAATTTCACCGGAAAATTCATGTCCGATTACCATATTCTTATTCATTGGTACTGAATCTGGATGTAAGTATGCGTGTAAATCAGAACCACAAATACCAGCCCACGCTACTTTAACCTTTACATCATCGGGTTGTAATTCTTTCGTTTCTCTTTCCTCGATTCGAATATCTCTTTCACCATACCACACTGCAGCTTTCATAAATAATCATCCTCCATTATATAGGTATTTGGAATTTAATTTTGAGTCCTATCCGAACTCAATTTTATTAAATACCTTACTCATATTTCATTTCCTATGTGCATTAATCTATCATAGGTGTTAGAGGAAAACGATGTACAAAAACTTATATATGAAGCATTATGAGACATTTAAATCATTTTGATTCATTTATAAGAAAACTGTTAACGATATGAATAAGCTCTTCTTTTGAAAATGGATATTCATTATTTATCCACTTTTTAATAATTTCAAAAAATCCACTACAGTAGAAATCACATAGTACTTTTGGGTAATCAGAGTTTTGGATTTTTTTAGAAATCGAATCATTAAATTTCGCAGAATTTTCATATAAATCCCTTGCGCCAAATTGAATCATTTTTTCATATAACTCAAGGTTATTATTTTTACTGGTAATATTAAAAAACAATGCACGATTAGCATCTATGTATTCAATTATTTCCTCAAACAATTGATGTTCTAGATTCAAACTTTGATTTGTCTGTTCAAAGAGGCTTATCGCAATAGCATTTGACACATCACTAAACAGCACATATTTATCTTCATAATGACGGTAAAATGTACTTCTGTGAATCATTGCTTTTTCACAAATACTATCAATTGTGATGGATGAGAACGATTTTTCTTTTAATAAGGCAATAAACGCATCCTTTATTATGGTTTGTGTGCGTAAACGTGTGAAATTACTCAACTCAAGTGCCCTCCTATATTTAACTCTTAAGTAATGCTTGAAATTACATAGTAGTACTTTTTTTCTTTAAAGTATTCCTTAATTAATTTATTAAAATACGGAATTTTCAACTAAATATAATACTTTTCATGAAACAATCGTTTCAAAACGACCATTATTATTACCCTGGCTTAAGTGAGCCTTATAATTGGATGGCAAAAACCTAGATATGTTCATAGAGAAAACATAATATAATTTACCCCTCAATTTTCTCAATTTTCAAATTGCCATTTAGCCATTTCTGATTAAAGATATGGCTCTTTTTTCGTCCTTTTCACTCATATTTATAGTCGTATTAATGTATTTAAATACTAGTACATACACTTATTTTGGGATAGCAACCTGTTGCATTGCATCGCCCCAAGTTGTTATTGCACTGCGCTATCCCACCATATACTTTGAAATTCTGGTGTTCATGAATGTTTTCCACAAAATTTCATTAATTAGAAGGGTATTTTTATATATTCCATAATGATTTTATATTTAACAAACAGCTGGACAAAAAAACATACGATCAATTTTATTTTTAGTAAAAGTCAATAGTTAAAGGATTATCTTTAATGACCTGTTCTTTATAAAATGTGTAACATGATAATAAGGAATTTTTAAGCTGAACTAATTCAAACCAACTAGTTCAGCTTTTTTTATGAGCAAAAATTGAAATTATGATTAGAGCATTATATTTACTAATGAAATTCACATCTTTTATTAACCTAATCAATTCTTCTACTTGTGATTTAACTCTTATACAATAAATAAATTTGATTTGCTATATAGTCTGAACTATAGTGTAAGCCTTTTCTGATCCACCACATAATAACACCAATTAACGAAGCAGTTTTAATATCAATTGTTACGTAGTTTTCCGGGAGTATTTGCTTACTATTTTCCCTTCTTATCATTACAAGTTGTTGGACAAAAATAAATAACTTTTCTTCGAAGTCATCATTGTCAAATAATATTAATAAGTATTCACGGTGACTATATAGGTTATCTAATAGTTTCGTGATCTTCTTTTTTATCCGCAGACATTTATTCACTCCTCTGTTCATCATCTCTTACTTCATCGACAGCAAATTTATTATTGTCGACTACTGAACAATTTGAAAAAAATTGTTTATGGTCAAGAGATATTGCTTTCTGATACCATTTACTTTATCGACAAATTGTCGATAATACAAGCATCATTATAAAGGAGTTTACATGCAAAACGAATTATCAGAAAGAGCAAAGAACATTTTATTGATCGTATTAATAATGGGGTGTTTTTTATCTACATTAAATCAAACATTGTTAAATGTTGCACTTAGTAACTTAATGGATGTGTTTCAAGTAGATGCGGCTACCGTCCAATGGTTATCTACTGGATTTATGCTTGTTAATGAGGTACTTGTCCCAATTACTGCATTTTTAATGAAGAGGTTTACGACGAGACAACTGTTTATAAGCTCAATGGGCTTTTTATTAATCGGTTCAATTGTTTGTGGGAGTGCCATGAATTTTGGCTTACTATTAAGCGGCCGTATGATTCAAGCTGTAGGAGCCGGCATAATCGTACCACTTATGATGACGGTAATTTTATATTTATATCCTGCTGAAAAGCGTGGATCTGTAATGGGGAAAATAGGATTTGCAATGATATTTGCACCTGCTATTGCTCCTACACTTTCAGGTTTCCTCATCGAATATTTCTCATGGCGTTGGTTATTTTTTGGACTAGTTCCATTTGTAATTGTTGTTATCTTGTTAGCAAATAAATATTTAATGAATGTCGCAGAAACAATAAAAGTAAAATTGGATATGTTCAGTATTTTACTTTCAACAATAGGCTTTGGCAGTATTCTATTTGGATTTAGTAGTGCCGGAAGTAAAGGCTGGGATGATGTAACTGTTTTAACAACGACTATTATTGGTATTATCATTACATCCATGTTCTGTATCCGACAAATCAAGTCAAAGGATCCATTATTAAATTTAACTGTTTTCAAATATAAAATCTTTACATTAACATCAATTATTAACGTCGTTATTACGGTGATTATGTATGCAGATTTAATTTTACTACCTATTTATTTGCAAAATGGTCGTGGTTTTACAGCGTTAGAGGCAGGATTACTGCTTTTACCTGGAGCAGTCATTAATGCCTTTCTTTCTCCAGTTACAGGGAAAATGTTTGATAAATATGGGGCTAAACCTTTATTTATAACTGGACTAGTCTTTATTATTATTTCTATATGGGGCGTCATAGATTTAACCTCATCTACAACTTTTGTTTATCTCATGATTCGAACAATTATTTTACGAATAGGCTTAAGTTTTATTACGATGCCACTTAATACAGCTGGCTTAAATGCACTTCCACGAGAATTAGGGTCACATGGATCTGCTGTTAATAATACAGTTCGCCAACTTGCAGGTGCTATTGGTACAGCCGTTGTGATGACTATTTATTCAATTCAATCAACTGCTCATGCCACGGTACTTGTAACACAGCAAGATATTCATGAGAATATCCGGCAATTATCGTCTATTTTGAGTACTAATGACGCATATTTAGTTATGTTGTTATTTGCGATTGTCGGATTAGTAATTGCATGTTTAATGCCAAGAGTGCAGAAAAACCAATAATTTCAAAAAGTTATAATACGAACATAAACCGTATAATAGCTTATAGGTTTTTGCAGAGCTACTAATCAATAACTAAAGATTATTTAGATGAATCGACTGTAATAAGATTTGCAGAGTTATATTCTTCGTAAGCATAAATTTAGTTAAAAAAATATGAAATAAATAGCAACCTCTTGCATGCCTCAAACTGTTATCGCACGTGCATTCCCCTTCATTATCCCGAGTGACTCTTATAGCATCTTTAACAAAAATGATACTCTCAATAAGATAAAATTTGGTTAATAAATTTACGGATACTAAAGCACCTTCTGTACAAACTACTTTCGGGAGGTGACTTTCAATGTCAAACAACAATCAAAACTTTAACTCGAAAACTCCAAATGCAATGAACGTAGAATTTGGAAATGAGACAGATGTTAATCAAATTAGACAACAAATCCAACAGGCAGAAGCTAACAAAAAACAAGCTTCTGGTAAGAACTCGATGAACGTAGAATTCGGAAATGATACTGACGTTAATCAAATTAGACAACAAATCCAACAAGCAGAAGCTAACAAAAAATTTGCTTCTGGTCGATTTACAAACGAAAACAGTACAAAATAAGTTTTAATAAGTCATCACCCACAACCAGCAGCCTTTGTCGGTTTTTAGTTTCCACAATATGCATCCCTTTTAATAAAGGTTTCCCCTTTTAAAAGTGCATAAACCGATTCGAGCTGTATTGTGTGACGACACTGCTTCTTTTTTATGTATAGGATACCTTAATCTGCACACATTAATATTAAGTGTATCGCACGCACTTATTAGGTTGTGGCGTTGGTTGACCGTCACACCTCCCTCATTTAATACTCAGGGTCACTTTCAACTCGGTGACCCTTTTTTATTTCTCTTATACGTATTTTATTTCATTTTACACTCATACTATCCCTGTTTGAAAATGGCGAAAAACTAGAAAAGGAAGTGTATATTATGGGAATACTTAGTGGAAACCCGAACGACGAACCGTTGCATTATGGTGAAGTATTTAGTGTTTGGTCAGGTTTAATTGCAGACTATGGCATGATTGCTGGATATCAAACGTTTTATAATCACGCTGGTGATGAAGATCTAAAAAAAATTATTGAAGATATCATTGATGTTTGTAGAGAAGAAGTAAAACAATTAGAGAAAATTCTTAAGACTAACGGTATTGGTTTACCACCTGCTCCACCCGAAAGACCTGTAGCAAGACTGGAAGATATCCCTCCAGGCGCAAAATTTAATGATCCAGAAATAAGTGCTGCGCTTACTGCTGATGTAGCTGCTGGATTGGTTGCATGTAGTCAAGCAATGGGCACTTCCACTCGAGAAGATGTTGCATTAATGTATGGCCAATTCCATACAGCAAAAGCCCAACTCGGTGCTAAACTACTACGTCTTAATAAAACTAAAGGTTGGTTAGTGCCACCCCCATTACATGTAGATTATCCAGAAAAGTAAAAATGATTTACCTGACAAACCGTCTCCCCAGTATAACACTGGGGTTTTTTTGTTTCCTTTTTTATCTTCAAATTTCTGTACGATTATTTTTTAAAATCAATAATAATTTTCGAAACCTTCTCCTGCAATACTAAAAAATTCATTTGTATCTTACTTTAGGAGTACCGAACGCCAACAAAAGAATCTTTTGTATACATAAAAAATCAAAGCTATATTCATACCTTTTCTTTCATTGAAAACCTTAAAAAGGCTAAGCCAGTTATTTCAATTGCCTATAATTAGATATATGTTCAATATTTATTTACGTGCAATTGCACAAATATACAAAAAACCATTCGTATCATTGCGGTTTGAGGATGGATGGAACGATTTCAGGGCGTTGGTACGTATTATTTGATAGTTACCTTTAATGGTATCGTTGGCTTGAGTTACATAAAAACTTGGCATTTGAAAAGCGGGTAGAGCAGGTGCTTATTTCAACTTGTCAAAAATCTAACTATTTCACAATTGAAGCAAAAAGAGGTTTTCACTGAATTAATATGGTTAATTTTATAAAAGGTGGAATTTTTTATTGTTTCTTATTATAATATACAATATATAAGCGTGCGTTTTTATACTATTAGATTTTTTGTAAGTAAAAGTGTGGGGTGGTTAATTGAATTTTATTACTTGGTCAATTATTGCAGCAGAAATTGGTTTTTGGATTGTAATAATACTCGGTCTAACTTTACGTTATGTATATAACTTAAAAAAAATGGGCTCGTTCTTTTTACTTCTAACACCCTTGATTGATTTGTTTCTGTTAATCGTAACTGCTTTAGATCTATTAAAGGGTGGAAATGCAACTACGTCTCACGCAATTGCTGCTATCTATTTAGGTGTGTCGATTGCTTTTGGAAAGAGTATCGTTCGTTGGGCTGATGAAAGGTTCTTATACTACATAAAAAAAGAGGGAACAAAACCTGAAAAAAAGACTGGTTTCGCATATGCTCGTAATTCTTTGAAAGGGTCTTTTCAGCATTTATTTGCATATATCATCGGAGCAGGATTTTTATTAATATTGATATACTTAGTAAATGATGCGGACCGTAGCTCTAAACTTTTTGAAACACTAAAAGTATGGTCTTTAGTACTGGGAATTGATTTTATCATATCTATTTCATATTTCATTTGGCCACAAGGAAAATAGTTATTTTACATAGAAGTAAGTTATTTATGTTTTTTCTTCAACTAACCAGAGCCTTCGTTAAATTCTCGATTCACGAAATATCAAACCGAAAAGACAGATTTATCCTACACATTTTGTAGATTAAATCTTTATTTAACAGCAACAATCTTTGAGAAAATCCTTATTTTTTTAGATTTTTAGACCACCCATCACGGAGTGGTCTTCTGTTTAATTTATATTTATTATTAGTGTTGAAGAAATAACTTCCCCACCAATGATCTCAGCAAATTGTTGACTTTTAATCAGCATCCCCTCACCCTTTACTTGATAATATAAGCTACTACCTTCTACGTCTAACATTGGCTCTTCAATCACCTCGAATTTAACAAAAGACCAAGATAGCATTATCTTGATCCATAAAACATCTATTCAAACATACTAAAACTACACGCTTTTGTATTACTCATATAAAAAGCAAAATATGACTAATGGTTATTATCTTGATGATCATTTTGGTTTTGATCTTCTTGTTGTTCAGAAGGTTCTTCAGTTGGATCTGGCTCCTGTTCATCATTAGGTGTACCACATCCGAACAATAAGCCCGTTGATAGTATCGCTGTAAATGTACCTAATTTTACTTTTTTCATGTATTTACCTCATTAATAGAAATTTTATTCCCCTTTATTATTGTCCAAATTATTTTTCTCATACGATACAACACTTATTAAAACTTTTATTCAAAAGATTCATGGTAACCATGGAATATGTTGTGAGTCTAAATTACACTAACAATGTAAATAGTTAATTATGTACTTACCATTCGTTTTGAAGTTCCTAGTCTGATTTTCACAAGTCTCCCAAAAGCATATCGATTGGTGCTTTTTAATTTATGTATTAATCTATAGACCAAAACAATATTTGTTCAGGTCTATAGAGATTGAACTTATACCTTATAGTTTAGATGAATTACTAGTCAAATTTTTAGTTACAGCTTGTAAAGGTTACTTCATCTGTTGTGACGATTGATTTGTTTGCTGTTGAAGAGTACCATTTTGCAACCCTCTAGCTACACCAATAATAGCTACTCCTATTGCACTCCATGCAAGAAATCTCACTTATGTAAACCTCCTTCCAAGATTTTCGAAACAGGTTTAGTATTGGGAATCATGCTAATACTATACTGAATATTTTTCAAGGTGTATCAAGAGTCGTATATATATTTTTTAAAACAAATAATTGTTTAGTTTAAACTTGTTGAGTGGATACCAAAATATGTTAGGGAAAATCGCTATGGGAACATCTGTTGATTAAAATTGATTTTTCATGAGTTACTCGTCACCATAGTAATGATCATTTTATTTTAGATTGAATAAAACGATCCTCATATATGTTTTAAACAGCCTTATACTATATTTGTACCAACTGCAACGCCTTCTTAACCTCTTGAACATCTTTTGCTAATACGCTCTTCACATCCGACCCGAACCATTCCAGTGACGCATTTACCTCCATGTTTGAATCTACTTCTGCTAGGAATTCACCATAATCAACTGCACCTTCAAATAAGGGAACCATCCCTTCTCTAGACCCAGCTGCAGCATACACATTGTTTGGAGCAAAAACACCCAGTTGTGCACGTGAGGTAATATTTTTAAAGTGAAAATGTGAAATATAAGGACGAAGTTGCTTCATGGCGACAATAGGGTCCATCCCTGATTCCCATATATGTAGAACGTCAAAGTTCACTCGTAAACTTGAGTGATTCGCTTCTTCGAGTAACTGCATTGTTGAAGGTAGGTTATCTGTCAATGTGTTCGGATGCGTTTCAACAAGCAAATATTGCCCTTTTGATTCTAGATAATCACAGAGCATTCTAAGTCTAAAAATAAGTTCTTCCCTTTCTTTTGTACTCGTATCTGAGCTGCCCTGCTTTCCTACAAATGTACGAATCTTATTTGTTCCCCAGCGCATTGCAAGTGAAGATAACCTCTCTGTTTCAGCCATCATCTCAGAAACTGGTGCATCTAATGGCAAATAATCACTAAGCATGCTCGTTTCCAAACCGTAAGAGCTTAGCCAATCTGCTCCATAATGAAGTTCATCTTCCAAGTTCTTTGCATGAACACCCCAGAGCTCGATTCCTTGAAAACCTTGCGTTTTTGCAAATTGGGCTAATTGGTCAATCGAGTGGAGATGGTGCCGAAACGAGATTGTACAGATAGATAGTTTCATACTATAACCTCTTTCTTGTGCTGTAATGTTAACCATGCTTCAAAACATTCTTGTAATCCTTGCTTAATCTTGAACTCAAGGAGGTTTTGTTCTTCTAACTTCACAAAAATATCTTCCACTACTATCAAATCTTGCGTCATCGCTAGCTTCATCGCTCGATACTGAATCGTTGTATAACCATTCACTAGACGCTCAATGTCATCACACCATGTGTCAAAGCCTGCCTCTTCGCGGCCAAGTGCTTCCCAAAAAAATGCAAACGCATGCTCATATGCATATTTTCTAATCGCTATAACTGGCAATTGTTTTAATGCAGTCGGAAGTTTTGACATACTTTTTTGTTCTTTTCCTGTAATATACTCGTTAATAATTTCGGTAATTGCGTCTGTCAACGGATTGCAATGAAGCTTTATACATGTATTAAAATAGGCTTCAACTGTCTCTGTAGTGGGAGCAATAATCGTCTCAGCATCAAAGTAATAGCCACCTCCGACAGTTGGCTCTTGGATTGCAGCTACAATTCTCTCCTTCGGCAAAATCCCTTCCCAGCGAAAATCTGGGTCATACATAAACCATTCTTCTTCATTTTCTGTCGATTCCAGCATCACATAATGAGGGAATGGACGTTGATGAAATTTATTCTCTCGCTCTGGAAGCATCGATAAATCCAGCATCACCATCACATGTTGATGTGGAGATTTATTCTTTACTAACCTTTGCAGTTTGTTTGTATTTTCTTGTTTCGATTGCTTTTCGTCATACCATTTGTAAAGCTTGATTCCATAGAGCATCTCATACCAAGTTTGAAAGAAATGATGATCAATTTGATTTGAGTGATATGCTAGCACTCCATTATCGAGCACATCAAAATCTGCGTCCCATACCCCAAAATAGTAGGGCCTATGATCAACGCCTTTCGTTTTCTTAATAACCTCACAAACACAGCTTACAAAACAATGAACTTTTATCATTTTTAGCCTCCGCTTATTCTACCTTTTGCTGTTTTTCTAAAAAGCTTGCTAGTGTTCCTACTGTTTTGAAATCTTTAGGCACGAGTACCTCATCGGGAATGGCAATGCCAAGATCCAACTCTATATGGAGAATCAGTTGAAGGACCATAATTGAATCCATATACAAATCCTCATTTAATCGGGCATCTTCATTAAAAGAAGACAGTGTCTGCAACTCTAATGAATTTTCCATAATATCATAAATGCTCTTGATCAATTGTTGGTGCGTCATACTGGTATGCCTCCAAGTTTTTTTCTACTTACTTTTCCATTAGGCAGCTTTTCAATTTCATGAACAAACACAAACTCCATCGGAATTTGATGTGGAGCGAGAAATTTCCGGCACCATTCTCTAAGTTCCATATTATCGATCGGTTCACTAGACACATATTGTGCGCATACTCGCTCTCCTGATAAGTTGTCTTGTTTCTTATATACAACCGCTTCTTCTATTCTTGGCTCATCCATTAACACAACTTCAACTTCATGCGGATACACATTCAAGCCTGCTACATTAATCGTGTCATCTATTCTTGCAAGAAAAGAAAGAACATTATCTTCTATATAGCCAAGATCTTTCGTATAAATCGTTTGTGTAGATGTTTCAATGATAATTTCACTCGGTGTTTGTTTGTTACCAGCTGTCACCTTTACATGAGGAAGGGGATAACCCATTTCTTTCGGATCTTCCACATTAGGGTGAATTGCCACACACCCGGATTCAGAGCATCCATACTGCTGTAGTACTTGGTTAGATTTCGCTCTTAATGATGTCAACCAGCTATGCGGCATCACAGTTCCTGACGTCATTACACGATCAAATTGTTGATCAATAGGTAATAATCGACTTAATGTATAAAGTAACGCTGGAGCCCCATAAAGTATGTGGTTAGGATATTCTTTTAGCTTTTTCAACATATATTTAGGATTACTATTCGTAATAATAACCGGCTTTCCACCCCTTCTTATGCAAGCTAAAACACCACAAATGAATCCATAAGAATGAGTAACCGGACAAGCAACAACAGAATTTGTCATGGAATCGACAGGTAACGTCTTCACATAACTTTCAATCTCTTCTTCCACTGAACTCCACGTTCGTTCAATACATTTCGGAGCTCCCGTTGTACCTGAGCTCATTTGAACTAATACGCCTTCTTGGTTATTGGAATGATTTGATAGTTCGATGAAAGTATCAATCGATTGGAACAACAAAAGATGACTACGTGCTGAAGAAGCAAGCCGCACAGATCCCTCTTTTGGCGTCGCTGGATGGATTGGGACAACTGACCCACCTTTTTCGCGAATGTATAAACAAAGAGCTATATATTGGAAAGTATCATCCGTACAAATCGCTATTCTGCGATTGCTACACTCCCTTAGATGAGATAAGCTTTCAAATTGCTTCTCGATATCTTCTACTGAATAAAATTGATCATTAACATAAAACATCATCATTTCCCCTTTTTATCCGCTTGCGCCAACGTATTGTTGACGATATGTCGAAAATTACCCTCTTCTTTATTTTGAAGTTTCTTTGTTAGCAAAGATTCAACATAAATATGAGTGCTAGTATGCTGAAGTTGTTCATTTCTTGAGCATAATGATGGAAAGCGCTCAAGGTGCTTCTGCAGTCCGTCCTTAACTTGGCTCCAAAAACGTGTTTCTGCCAATCCATACTGTTCTTCTAGCAAATAAGATAGTTCACTTAAATGAAACACGAATAGTGTATCCATAGCTAATTCTCGTAAAGCCTCTACCGAAGACATCCAATAATAATGATCGACAGGTGCATCTTTAAAACGTTCGTGTATTGTTTCAAATTCTGGAACGAGGCTTCTGTCTGCAATGAATTCTTCCATATATTCGATACTGTCATGGAAATCCCTCAGTACAATCCGAGTCGGCCACCCATTTTGATGTAATAAAATCATATTTTGCGCATGGGCCTCAACAGCAATACCATGAGCGACAAGTAAGTGCCACACAGGAATAACACTCACTTCGATCAAGCGTTTTACCCACTCCTCCGTTCCATATCGGCAAAGCCAATCATCAATAAATGGACGCCCATCTATCTCCATCATCATTAGTACCGTAAACGGTACCGCTTCCTCTTCATCCTTCATATACGAGCGCACATTTTCTCGCCATATGGAACCTAACTGACCTTCTAGTTTGCTACTATGTTTTTTTGTATTCGGTTCAAAAATAATCCCTGCATATTCTTCCAGTACAATAAGAGACGCTTCATTATGTAAATAGTCGTCTAATTGAATCACCTGTTTAAGCCATGCAGAAATATGAGGAGCGGCACAAACAGCATGAGCATGTAACTTTCGTAATGAAGAGGTATTCACCATATTCATCGAGCATTTTAATTGCGCCTTTTTTGGATTTGAAAAATTCCATAATGTTCGCACTGATTGGGTTGCCCTATAGTAATCTCCTTTCACATTTAGAGGTATTAGATCTTTTTGCTCCATTAATCCAGCTAGTTCATGTTTCATGTTATGCCATTGCCAAGGATGAATAGGTAAAAACGTATATTCTTCAAGTGTTCCATCGAATCCCGCTAGCGTTGCAAGAAGGTCTTCCCACAGCAAATGCCCTAGCTCTCTTTGCCAAAAATTCTCTTCTTCTTCAAGAAACGAGATTCGTACGTAGCTTCTTCTCACTGCAACCCATTGAAGGGTAAATGATTGCTTTGCCTCAGGGCCATAGTCATTATGGTCGTCGATCGTAAAACCGGTTCTGGATTTAAAACAAGGATGATATGGATGTCCTTCTATAATTTCTGATTCTAATTCTTCATAGCTCGAATTTCTTCTCGACATCGGCAGTTGGAGATGACGATCATTCCATTCACATAACTTCCTCGTTAAATGAAGTTCTTGCAGTAACCGAACTTTGTCTTTACGAGTCGAAAGTAATTCATCTACTAGATCCTCAAGAGTTGCTTCTAGTAACGTTTCATCTTTTCCTATGAGAACAATACTATCGCCCTTTATTCGGATGCGATCAAATGCCATTCTTCTTCCTTCACAACGATAGGTGCACTTCTGTCCAACAAGCGTAAAAATTGAAGTCCATTTATCAAGGGGTGTTTCTTCATATTTGATTAGACCTTCAAAAATCATTGCTTCTACAAGCTGCCTCCTTACACGTAGCTCTCCTTGTTTAGAAGCTAAAGGCTGTAGCTGCTGCATATTCTGCCTCCTCATGCTGAAAAACGAACGGATTTGGAATTTTCGTGTATACCGCTTGTTCAAGTTCGGCTTCTAGTTCATCTACATCATGAAACCTTGTTAATAAATTTGCTTTGAATGCAAGCTCTTCTTGTTTTAGAATGTTACGAACAAATGACTTCCC
>Ga0102589_1001746_pt1 | contig 27630 bp, 29 predicted proteins | sample AraplaMF_Col_mLB_FD_76858 | JGI IMG/M metagenome (GOLD analysis project Ga0102589, IMG submission 76858) | Arabidopsis root microbial communities from the University of North Carolina, USA - plate scrape MF_Col_mLB | ecosystem: Host-associated > Plants > Roots > Endosphere | place: USA...
CGTGGAGTTCTGCGCCGGACGGCCTCCAGCACGGCCCCTCGCTATCCAGTCTTCGGGCAGAGAGGAAAGCCCCCCCTCCCTGGCAATAACAGGCCGTCTCCCATGCCCGCGAGCTATCTGTTGGACGCCTAGTCGGCGCCCCCCTGGTCGCCACCCCAAGTCAGAGGAGGGCGTGAGAGGATGCTACCCCGCCCCCGGCCCTCAAGGTCCCACACTCCGCGTTGCCAATAGCGATGGGGAGAACGGAGGAGACAAGACCACCCTACCCAGGCCCATGACTCCCCTAAGGAAAGCCCCATCCCTCTACCAAGCCTTACCTAGTTCTTTTACCAGGTACTCACCAGACCACCCGCCCCACGGATAGGTATGGCCAAGAGACACCCTCCCCAATGACTACGAGTGACGGGGAGTGATAATGAAATTAATCCCCATCCAAAGCCAGTTCTTGTTCATTGGCAAGCAACTGATGACGAATTACTGGCATTTTCGCAAATTTTTCTTGACATACGCAGTGAACGCCGCTAACTATCCGAGCAGGCGACGCCTTATGGCGCAGGCCACGAGCGCCGGCCGGCTGGTGACGAACCCGAAGAGCCCGCCGCGCTCCTTTTATTGCAAACCGCCTCTTGGTCTCGGCCGGAGGCCAAATCCCTAATTCTCACGCAATCGCGTTCCGGCAGCTTCAAGGCCAGCTTTGCCCGTGCCGATGCGCATGCACCGGGACGCATCCCAGCATCACCACAAGCACGACCCGCAAGGATCATCCCACATGAAACATCCCAGCCCGTTCGCGAAGTCCGCTCGCCGCCGCGCCTATCCGCCCATCTCGCCAGAAGCATGGAGCAGGCTCGAGAAATACCTAGAGCAGGAAGAGCGCCGCCTCCAAGACCCCTCCGCCCCGGAACCTGACATCCACTTGTTGGCGGACGCCGAGCATGGGCCTTTCGTTGGCATCGTACCGGGCCTCGACCATGAGGGCCGGCCTACGGTCTTCTTTCAGAAGGCGGAGGGCACCACGCAGCCCCGTAACGCACCGCCTCTCGTCGCCCTGCTCTGGCGGGTACACCTTGCGTTCGGGGGTGGCGGGCACCCCAACGATGCGGGAAATGACCTATCTTACGTTAAGATCGGCTCCGGCAACTGCAAGGTGACGCTCATGCGGTTGGTCCTGGATGCCAAGCCCGGAGAGACCGTCAGGCAGAAGCGCGGCGTGCCGTTCCGCAGCCAAGACCCTCGCAACTTCTTCAAGACCTCCAGGCGAATGCTGACTGAGGAAGGCAAAAAGACCCGCTTCCCAGCAGCCGGCCGGCCTGAGGTGACCGCCTACTCCCTCGACAGGTTCCGCAAGCACCACCTGCGCTCGGGGATCGCGATCACTGAGGCGGAATACCTTGAGGTCCTTCGCCGGGTCTATGCAGCGATCGACGCCACATATGCAGACGCCTAACGCCTCAGTCTCAGTGCGCCAACCTTAGCCGGAGGCGGGAGACCACATATAGTTCCCTCGCGAGGGAGTGGCTGGGGGAGGAGACGTTTGTAGGATGGCTGATCTTCCCCCAGCTCCCAAGTCTGTTCCGAACCATCGGAGGAGAAGGCGGCGTGAGATAAAGGGGAGCGTTAGGCTTCCTCAATCCAGTGTTTGCAATTGACGGTCGCAGTCGGCTGGCACTGGGCGGCCCGGACGAACGCAGCGTTCCCGCCATTTGTCGAAACGATCCGCGAAAGCCAGCCGTCGTTCATCGCAGCGGTCTATCGCGGAGCCGTCGGGCTTCTCCTCAATGCACTTGCTTCGGTACTCGACATACTTCCTCCAGGTTCTCGCATCCTTTCTATCCGTCTCAAATACGAGCGTTGAGCCAATCCAGGCGACCGCCGCCCCCAGGGCAGCGGCCTTAATCAGCTTCGCATTGAAAGCCATGATCCCCTCGTTGGGGCAGTGGCCTGCGGTCCGCCCCCGCAAGCAAGCCCCTTGATCCTGGTGATCGGGGAGTTGGAAACCGAGTGGATACGGCCCTACGGCCTTTAGTTCGGAGAACCTGTTGCATAGCCGCAGGCTCCCCGACCAAAGGGTCAAGGTTCGGTGCCATTTCGGGAGACACCCACCGTCCACTCAGGGTTTCCACGCCCCGATGCGCCGCGTGAGCGCACGACATCACCGTAGTCTGACTAGCGGCCGAAGCCAAATGCTCGCCTCCGGTCGCGCGGCTTTCGGCGTGTTTGGCCAACAAGGCACCGGGCGCGTCTGATCAACCGACAGCGATGGAAGGCAGCTTATCGATCGCAGCAGCGGGGAGACGAACGTGCTGGCCACGAGGTCGAAAGCTGCTTGAGCATGTCACCTCCTCCTCACTCGGCCTTGAGATCGACCCGGGGAAATTTCCCCATAGCCAACGCCATCGCCGCCACCGTCACATCGCCGTAGTCGTCCCCCGCGGTCCTCGGGGCATGGCCCTGGATGGCGTCCACGATGCGGCTGTCTATGCCGGCTGATCGGGCCACCGTCTTGAAGCGGTGCCTCCAGCCGTGGTTGGGCATCACCAGCACGTCCTTCACCGTTACCCTGGCGAACTCCGCAAGGCGGTTCTTGAGACCCCGGAGCGGCCCCCGGACCTCGCCCTCCTTGCCAACCCGGAGGAAGAGATGCCCGGCTGGTGCATCCTCCACGAACTGCACGAAGCCCTCATCCACGAGATGCTGGTGGAGCGCTACGTCCCGCGCTTCGTCGGTCTTCACGGTGCCGGCCTCAGGTGTGATGTGGATGACCCAGTACCCCGCCTCCTGCCGGAGGTCCTGCTTGCGTAGCTGCGCCATCTCCCCGAGGCGTGCCCCTGTGTAGGCGCAGAGCCACGGCACCCAGCGCTTGGCGGCGGCAGTCTTCGGGGTCTCCTCGGCGTTCCGGTAGTCGCGAGCAGCGCGGAGGAGAGCGCTTGCCTCATCGTCGGTGAAGCCCTTGGAGCGCAACTTCTTGGGCTTGCCGAGCTTGATGGTGATGCCGGCTGCGGGATTGGACGCCATACGGCGGTTGCTGACAGCCCACGCGAAGACCGTCTTGAGGCCCGCAAGGTCGCTATCTTTCACCGTCTTGGCCGAGATGGGCTTGCCGGTGCGGGGGTTGGTGCTGGCGAGGCGGTGGTCTTTGAAACCAATGATATTCTCCGGCGTCAGCCGGCCCGCATCATCATGCCCCAGGTAGGCCACGAGCGCCGCCATCGTGTTGCGGTAGCTCTCATAGGTGCTCTGCTTGCGGCCTGTCGCCTGGGCCTCCTTCCACCAGTCCTCCACCAGCCCCTTGAGCGAGACCACGAGGGCAAGCGCCGGGGCCGGCATCGCTTTGGGTTGCTCCTCGGGCGGCACCCATTCGGGGAAGCGGGTCGCCTTGGGATCGGGGGAATAGTCCCCCTCGGCATTCCTGGCGCGGATCTCAAAGGCGTCCCGCAAGGCCTGCACGAAGGCCGTGAGCAGCAGCACCCGTGAGCGAGGCTCCACCGCCGCGATGCCGCGAGCGAGCAAGAGGCGGTCCACGATGGCACCGACCACAGGCTCCATCTCGCTGGGCTCCGGGTTGGCGTGCATGGCGGTGAGCTTCGCCGCGATGGAGTGGAAGCCCCCTGCCGCCTCCTCGGGGGAAACCCAATGCTCCACCACCCAGTCATCCCGATCCTTGCCCTTGCGGCCGGGCTTGAGGGTGATTGCCGTCGTCCGCTCCCTCGGCCCCTCTGAGGCCCACGCCCGGTAAAGCTCGCCGGCCAGCGCATGGGCCTGCCTGTTGGTGAGGGTTATGGGCTTGGTCGCCCGGAGGGCCTGCCAGACTTCCTCAAGGTGGGCAGCCACCCGGCCGTTGCGCACCTTGGCCTCGCTCGGGTCGCGGGTCCGCAGGGAGAACCGGATGGCCTTCATTGTGGACGAGATGGTGAGGTGATGAAACTCCCCACTGCCGAGCGGGATGGAGAGCTTGAGGCCCCCGGCACGCGGCAGCACATCGGCGGGAATGCGCTGGGTGAACTGGCTGTGGGAGGAGTCGCGGCGCTTCACTGAGCAGACTAGCCTGTAGAGCATTGATGCACACCGTTGTTACACGGTCGCATGGGCGCAAGGCTCTGGGAAGGCTTAAGCTCTTGAAGCTAAACAAGGCTCAAGAAAAATGGTGCCCAGGGGCGGAATCGAACCACCGACACTGCGATTTTCAGTCGCATGCTCTACCAACTGAGCTACCTGGGCATTCCCGCGAAGCGCGCTGCGCTTCGGTTGGTGCGAGGCGATATAGAGGGATGGGCGCGGGCTGTCCAGCCGACAAACGATCCTGCCGGTGGGAAAATTTCGTTCGGGCCTGCAAAGGCGTGAAAACCACGGTCAGGACGGCGGTTTTATCGTGCCGGGCTCGCCCGCGGCGCTCGCCCGGTCCCCTGTGAGCACCGTTCGCAGCGCAGGTGCTGACACGTCCTGGAACCAAAGCGTCGTAATCGGGTTGTTGTGACGGCGCCGGTGACGGCGCCGTGCCTACCGCCGATCTCGAGCAAGCCGCGGATGTACCGGCAGTTCGATCGCGCGGCAGGCGGAATTTGGGCGTTCCCGCCCACCGGATAGTCCTGGCCGCTCGCATGCGAGGGCCAGCGAATGGCCCGGCGTTCCCTCGAAAGAGGAGCGCCGGGCCTTTCCATTAGAGCAGGCTGATTTTGCTCGGAACCATCCTGGACAAGCGCCGAAGGCGCGCAGCTCCGGGATCCATCGTGGAGCTCCGAAGCTCTACGATGGATCCTGGGACGAGCTGCGCTCGCCCAGGATGACGATGGTGGTTCCGCGGGACCTCAGCGCGCCTCAGCTGTCCTCGTCGCGCCGCATCGGCGCTTCCTCGGTCTCGTCCAGCGGCTCGCCCGGAATCACGTAATTGCCCTTGAGCCAGCGCCCGAGATCGATATCGGCGCAGCGGGACGAGCAGAACGGTTTGAAGCGCTGCACGGCCGGCTTGCCGCAGATCGGACAGGGCCGCGCCGACGGGGCAGGATTCTCGGGTTGTTCAGGCGCCATATTGCAAGGTCACTCCGCCATCGACTGGAAGCTCGATGCCGGTGACATAGCGCGCTTCGTCGCTGGCGAGGAAGAGCGCCGCCCAGGCGACGTCCCAGGCCTCGCCCATATGCCCCATCGGCACCTGCGAGTCGCGCTTGGCCCACATCGCCGCGACGTCGCCCTTGCCATAGGTCTGGGCGAGCCCGGCCGAATGCTCGACCATCGGCGTCTTCATCAGCCCGGGCAGCACGGCGTTCACGCGGATCTTCTCGGGCGCGTATTGAGCGGCCGTCGTGCGGGTGAGCTGGTTCATTGCCGCCTTGCTGGCGCCATAGCTGGCATAGGGCACGCCGGTGTGGCGGATCGAGGCGATCGAGGAGATGTTGATGATCGAGCCGCCCTGCCCGCTCTCGCTGAACTGGCGCTGCATCACCGGGATGACGTGCTTCATCGCCAGGAAGCAGCCGGTCAGGTTGACCCTGAAGACACGCTCCCAGGTCTCCAGCGGCAGGTCGACGACGCTGCCGACCTCGGCGATGCCGACATTGTTGTCGAGCACGTCGATGCGGCCATAGGCCTTGAGCGTCGCCTCGACCAGCGCACGCAGATCGTCTTCGCTGGTGACGTCGGTGCGGATCGCGAAGGCCTCGCCGCCTTCGCTGGCGATGATGCTCACGGTCTCCTGGGCCGCCTCGAGATTGCGGTCGGCGCAGACGACCCGGGCGCCTTCGCGGGCGAACACGGTCGCGGTCGCCTTGCCATTGCCCCAGCCCGGACCGATCGAGCCCGCGCCCGCGACGATCGCAACCTTGCCTTCGAGACGTTTCGTCATGCCCGTGTTCCCTGCCCTGCGTGCTTACTTGGTGTGGGCGCCAGCATCGGCACTCGCAGCAGCCGGAGCAAGCGCATGGCATGCAAGCCGGCATGCGCTTGGAAAGCGCTCAGGCCAGCTGCGCGGCGGCGAGAGCGATGGCGGTGGTGAGGCCGACGACCAGCGCGAACCAGGGCCAGAGCGCACGCAGCGCCTGCCCGGTCTCGGCGGTGGTGGCCTTGATCAGGACCTGGCCCATGGTGACGCGGACCGGGCTCACCGCCGTGAGCAGGCTGCCGGCGACGACCGCGGTGGCGATGACCGCGAGCCGCGCCTCGCCGGCCGGGACCAAAGCCGTAGCGAGCGGCATCGAGACGGCGCCGGCGCCGGTGTTGGAGCCGGTGAGATAACCGCCGAGCGCGCCGGCGACCGGGACGATGCCGGCCGACCAGGAGCCGAGCACGCCGCTGACGCTAAGGCCGATCCCACCGGCGAGGCCGGAGCCGACCATGATCCAGGCCATGCCGACGAGCAGGAAGGTCAAGAGCGCGGCGCGGCCGGCACGCTGCAGCGTCAGTTTCATCAGGGCAGCGGCCTGCCCTGCCCCGCCGCGGCGGATGGCGACGACGAGCGCGATGACGATGAGCGGCAGGGCCGGCGAGAGCAGCGGCGTGAAGGCGGATGCGTCGGCGAAGGGCTTGAAGGAGGGATGCTCCAGCCGGTCATGGATCGCCGGCACCAGCCGCATCAGCGCCAGCGCGATGACGAGGGCGATATAGGGCGCAAGGCGCACGAGCAGCGCCCGGTCGAGCCCGGCCCTGCCCTTCACCCTGAGGAAGCGCAGCAGCAGCACCGGCGCCAGCGCTGCGATCGCGGCGAGCTCCAGCGGCAAGGTCAGGTTGGCGGCGACGAGCAGGGCCATCAGCAGCGCGATCAGGCCGGCCCATTCGAGGCGCTCGGCGAGCGCCGGCGGCAACCCGGCCTGCCGCGACAGGCGCCAGAACAAGGGCAGCAGCACCATGCCGAGCAGCGCCGTCACCAGCGCGATCCGCCAGATCAGCGCTGTCAGCGAAACGCCGGCGATGTCGGCACTGATCCTGGTGCCGATGCCGAGCGCGCCCCAGGGCACCAGGATCTGGCTGAAGGTGGCGAGCGCCAGCGCCGGCGCCTTGTCGACGCCGAGGCGGCGGGCGCCAGAGACGGCGACGACATAGCCGACGCCGAAGCCGGTGGAAGTTTCGAGGAACGGCCCCCGCAGCAGGCAGGCTTCGGCGAGCGAGCCATGTTCGGGACGAGCTTGGTCAGTATCGCCACTCGCCTTCTCCAGGCTGAGCGAGAAGGCGAGCCCGGCGACGATGACCAATACCGCCGGCAGGCCGATCCAGGCCCCGGCGGCAAAGTACTGCGCAATCTGCAGCGCATCCGGCTTTACGGGAGCGGCGAAGAGGGCGACGAGCGCAGTGCAGATCGTGCCCAAGAGCCCGGCGGTGAGCGCCGAGCGGCCCGACAGGATCAGCCCGAGGAAGACGATGAGCGGCGTGAGCCAGACCAGGATCATGGCTGTCTGGCGCCGCCAGCCTCAGCCGACATTCAGCCAGCCGAGCCGGATCGGGAAGCCCTCACCGCCGAGCAGGTTGACCGTCTCGTAGAGCGGCAGGCCGACCACGCCGGTATAGGAACCAACGAGCTTGACCACAAAGGAGCCGGCAATGCCCTGGATGGCATAGGCACCGGCCTTGCCGCGCCATTCGCCCGAGGCGAGGTAGTTCTCGATATCCTCGCTGGAGAGCCGCTTGAAGCGCAGGCGCGTCTCGACGATGCGCTCGCGGATCGCGCCCGAGGGCGTCGCCAGCGCGACGCCGGTATAGACGCGGTGCGCCCGGCCGGAGAGCAGGCGCAGGCAGGCGGCCGCCTCGTCGACGATCTCGGCCTTGGGCAGGATGCGCCGTCCGACCGCGACGACGGTGTCGGCGGCGAGGATATAGGCGCCTTCGAGATCGGGCCGGCCTTTCAGCCCGGCGAGCCCGGCTTCGGCCTTGGCGTGGGCGAGCCTCCGGGCGAGATCGCGCGGGCGCTCGCCCTTGAGCGGGCTCTCGTCCAGATCGGAGGGCAGCAGCGCGTCGGGCTTGAGACCGGCCTGTTCGAGCAAAGCGAGGCGCCGCGGCGAGGCCGAGGCCAGGACCAGCTTGGGCCGCCAGCCGGGCGGCTTCTGGGAGCTGAAGAGGTTCAAGTGTCGGCTCGCTGCGCGTCCGGGACGATGTCCCGCAAGGCTTTAGAGCCTGTTGCAGAATATCCCAAGCCCTCTCCTGAGACATCGCCGGCCGACTGCCCTCCCTGTCCGCGCGGCATGGGGGCCCCGCATCTCCTGTGCAATGCGTAGAATTTGAACGCCGCCATGCATCGTTCCGGATTGCACTAATTCGTTTAGCTTGTCACATCGGATGGGCGGGCGTGGCGGCGACCCGCAAGGCTTGGCCCTTGCGGCCCCCCTTCTCGTCACCGGAGAGCTTTCGCCATGGTGTCACGGACTGGATCAGGCTCGAGCGTCGCGCTCGCTGCGAATGCGCAGAGCGTGCTCACCGAGATGGTCGCGATGCAGGTCGACGCAGGGCTCACCATCGCGATGCGTTTGCCGATCCTGGCCAAGGGGGCGCTCGGCGACGCCAGGGGCCAGCGCGAAGCCAGCAAGGCCGTGGTCGAGAAGGCCGCGGCGATGGCGGAAAGCAGCTTCGCCATCGGCCATGCCGCGGCGCTGTTCTGGTGGAGCATGGCGCTCAACCCGCTGACCCCGAACGGGCTCGGCGAAGCGACGGCGAAGGCCGTCCACAGCTCGCTGGAGCCGTTCTCGCGGCGCACCCGCGCCAATGCCAGCCGGCTGGCGAGGCGACGCTAGGCCTTCGGCTCCGAGCCCGGCTCGATCGCCGGCTCAGTCATAACCGCTTCGTTGACGGCTGGTGCGGCAGCGGCCGCCGCATGCTCGCGCTCGAGCTTGCGGTAGCGCGCGACGCTGACCGGAATCAGCGCGAGATAGGCGACGACGATCAGCGCCAGCACCTCGAAGGGATAGGCGAAGAGCAGGCCGGCCACGACGACGACGGCGACGAAGATCGGCAGGACCTGGTCGCGCGGGATGCGGGTGCCGAGCGTCTTGCCGGCATAGCAGGGGATGCGCGAGATCGTCAGGAAGGCGATGAACAGGATGTAGAGGCCGACGAAGGGCGCACCATAGTCCTGCACCGGCACGCCGATGAACTGCAGATAAAGCGGCAGCATCGCGGTGATCGCGCCGGCGGGCGCCGGCATGCCGACAAAGAAGTTCTTCTGCCATTCCGGCCGGTCGGGATCGTCGATCATGACGTTGAAGCGCGCGAGGCGCAGCGCCATGGCGCAGGCCAGCGTCAGCACGATGATCCAGCCGAACGACTTCAGGTCGTGCAGGACGAAGACCCAGAGCACATAGCCGGTGGCAACGCCGAAATTGACGAAATCCGAAAGCGAATCGAGCTCGGCGCCGAAGCGCGAGGTGCCCTTGAGCAGGCGCGCCAGCCGGCCGTCGACGCCGTCGAGCGCCGCGGCGATCAGGATGCAGATCACCGCCAGCTCGAGCTTGGCCTCGACGACGAGGCGCATCGCGGTCAGGCCGAGGCAGAGCGCCAGCAGCGTGATGACGTTCGGCGCGATCAGCCGGAACGGGATCGGCTTGAAGCGCGCGCGCTTGGTTTCGACGCGCTCGGGCTCGAAAGGCGGAAAGAGGTCGCTCATATCAGCCGGAATACGCGGTTTTCAGGTGGGAGGCTAGCGCGAGGGGAGCCGACATGCCCCCTCTCCCCTTGCGGGAGAGGGCTGGGGTGAGGGGTCGCGTGACGCTTGCCGGCCTTGGCCTGCAAGAACGCAAACCGAAAACGGCTGAGCGACCCCTCATCCGGCCGCTACGCGGCCACCTTCTCCCGCAAGGGGAGAAGGGAGGGCTCAAATCCCCCGGAACGACCGGGCGGTATCGTTGCCCGAGAAATCCGCCAGCACGGTCTCACCGGCGATCGCGGTCTGGCCTTCGCCGACCAGCGGCGTCACGCCCTGCGGCAGGTAGACGTCGACGCGCGAGCCGAAGCGGATCAGGCCGAAGCGCTCGCCCTGCCCGAGCGGATCGCCTTCCTTGACGAAGGGCACGATGCGGCGCGCGATCAGGCCGGCGATCTGGACGACCGCGATGGTGCCGGCCGGCGTCTCGATCGCCAGCGCGTTGCGCTCATTGTCCTCGCTCGCCTTGTCGAGCTCGGCATTGAGGAAGAGGCCGGGCGTATAGGCCATCTTGAGCAGGCGGCCGGCAACGGGGCTGCGATTCACATGGCAGTCGAAGACGTTCATGAACACCGAGATGCGCGTCATCGGCTCGGCCGGCAGCTCCAGCTCCGGCGGCGGCACGGCGGTGGCGATCTGGCTGATGCGGCCGTCGGCGGGCGAGATCACCAGCCCCTCGCGCTGCGGCACGATGCGCACGGGATCGCGGAAGAAATAGCAGATCCACAGCGTGATCAGCGTGCCGATCCAGCCGAAGGGCGCCCAGAGCTGGCCGAGCACCAGTGTCGCCACCACGCCGATGGCGATGAAGACATAGCCTTCCTTGTGGATCGGCACGATCGTCCGGCGGACGGAATCGACGAGAGACATGGGCTTCAGTCCTGTTGCTCTTGTTGCCGCGGGCTCGCGCGGATCAGGCATGGCCTTCGCGGCAGGGTTGAGGCCGCAAGACGGGCAAGCTGTTTAGGCTTTTGCGGGCTTTTGCGAAAGGGGCGCGGGGATAGTTCCTCGATCAATCCCCGCCCCTGAAACCTGTCGTATTCTCACCCTGTCCTGTCCGACCAAGGGGGCTGTCGCGAGGCGTCGTGCGGCCGGGCGGGAGAGCGGTGTCCGTCTTGAACAGCCGTCACGGGCTGGAATGGCGGAGGGACCTCGTCCGGGCGAAACCAGGTCCTGCCCGACCTGAAGGCACGGCGAGGCACCATAAGAGAACCGCGCGCGGGGTTCGGCAGCGGCGAGCATCGCTGCTTCGACATCTCGACATCGACATTCGACATGGCGGCGGAACGCTGCCGCAACCGGCCCCCGCGCACCCCTTGGGATGGCGCTCGCCTTTCAGACCCTCGCGGCGAGAGCCGGCGGGGATTTTGGTGCGGGGACCGCGACCTGCCCCCTCTCCCCTTGCGGGAGAGGGCTGGGGTGAGGGGTCGCGCGACGCTGCCGCTTCGTCAGTTCGATACGAGCCAACGATGCCGGGCAGTGTGACCCCTCATCCGGCGCTTCGCGCCACCTTCTCCCGCAAGGGGAGAAGGGGCGCCCTACCCCACCGCCTTCGCCGCCGCCCTGCCCGCGATCCGCCCCGAGAAGATGCAGCCACCGAGGAAAGTGCCCTCGAGCGCGCGATAGCCGTGCAGGCCGCCGCCGCCGAAGCCGGCGGCTTCGCCGACCGCGTAGAGACCCGGTACCGCCTCGCCGTCCGGCCCTAGCACCCGAGCCGACAGGTCGGTCATCAGCCCGCCGAGCGACTTGCGCGTCAGGATGTTGAGGCGGACTGCGACCAGCGGGCCATGGGCCGGATCGAGGATCCGATGCGGCTTTGCCGTGCGGATCAGCCGGTCGCCGAGATAGGCGCGCGCGCCACGTAGCGCCGTCACCTGCAGGTCCTTGCCATAGGGGTTCTGCGCATCGCGATCGCGCGCCTCGATTTGCGCCCGCAGATGCGCCTCGCTGATCAGCCCGGCGCCGCCCAGTTCATTCATCCGCGCGACGAGCCGGGAAAAATCGGTCTCGACGATGAAGTCCTCGCCCTTGTCGAGGAAGGCCTGGACCGGCGCCGGCATGCCGGCCCGGGCGCGCTGGATGACCTGGCGCCAGCTCTTGCCGGTGAGGTCGGGGTTCTGCTCGGAGCCGGAGAGCGCGAACTCCTTGGCGACGATGCTGCGGCTGGTGACGAACCAGGAATGGTCGAAGCCGGTCTTGCGCAGATGCTCCAGCGTGCCGAGCGTGTCGAAGCCGGGAAAGAGCGGCACCGGCAGGCGGTTGCCGCGCGCATCGAACCAGAGCGAGGACGGGCCGGGCAGGATGCGGATCGCATGGGCCGGCCAGATCGGTGACCAGTTGGCGATGCCCTCGACATAGTGCCACATCCGGTCGCGATTGATCAGCCGGCCGCCGGCGGCCTCGGCGACGCCGAGCATCCGGCCGTCGACATGGGCCGGCACGCCGGAGAGCATGTGCTTCGGCGGCTCGCCGAGACGCTGCGGCCAGTTGCGGCGGACGAGCTCATGATTGCCGCCGATGCCGCCGGAGGCGACGATCACGACCTGCGCCTTGATCGCGAAATTGCCCGTCACCGTGCGCGAACTCGCCTGTCCGCGCTCGATCGCACTCTTCTCCAGCACATCGCCCTCGACGCCGTCGATCGCGCCGGCGCTGCGGGTCAGGCCGGTGACACGGTGGCGGAAGCGCAGTTCGATCAGCCCTTTCGCTTCTGCCTCCGCGACACGGCGCAGGAAAGGCTCGAGCACGCCGGGGCCCGTACCCCAGGTGACGTGGAAGCGCGGCACGGAATTGCCATGGCCGGTGGCGAGATAGCCGCCGCGCTCGGCCCAGCCGACGACCGGGAACCAGCGCATGCCTTGCTGGTGCAGCCAACTGCGTTTCTCGCCGGCAGCGAAGTCGAGATAGGCGTCGGCCCAGACCCTGGGCCAATGGTCTTCCTGCCGGTCGAAGCCGGCAGAGCCGAACCAGTCCTGCCGAGCGAGGTCGAGCGAATCTCGGATGCGCAGGCGGCGCTGCTCGGGCGAATCGATCAGGAAAAGCCCGCCGAAGGACCAGTGCGCCTGGCCGCCGAGCGAGGCCCGCGGCTCCTGCTCGACGACGATCACCTTGCGGCCGGCATCGGCCAGCTCGGCCGCGGCGACGAGGCCGGCAAGGCCTGCGCCGACGATGACGACATCCGCCTCGATCCCCATGCCCTCTCCCGCCACCGGATTCCCGTTGCGGTTGAGCTTGCCGAGAATTCGGCGGACCGCAAGGGCGGCGCGGGATGCTCAGGCCCCGCGCGGCAGCGGCACGCCGGCGCTGAAGCGCCGGGCCGCGACCAGGGTCAGGATCAGGAAGACGATCAGGGCCAGCGCCTGGGCGATCGCGAAGGGCGGCTCGCTCTGGGTCGGCGCCATATCGTGCAGGACGTTCACCTTGAGGAAGAGCTGGGCGATCAGCACGAAGATCAGCAGATAGAAGGAGAGCACCGCCGTGATCGCGTAGATCCGCCGCCAGACGTCGCGCAAGGCGAAGGCGTACAGCGCCAGCCCGGCGAGCACGATCAGCACCAGCGAGATCGCACCGACGATATGGGACGGCAGCACCCGGTCGAAGGGAAAGGCGTATCCGGTGGCGCTGGCCGCGAAGGCGGTCGAGAGGAAGATGCCGTTCCAGCGCGGGCTGAGATGGCCCTTCAGCAGGGCTGCCGTCATCGGAAAGCCCGCGACGATGGCGATCAGGCTGAGCCAGGTGTGGAAACCGACCAGGGTAGTGGGATCGAGCACGAACATGATGAAGCCCCCCGCTTCAAAAGCAGCACGCCATACTGGCAAATTCGATGCCATCCTGGCGAGGGCCTTATTGCATTCTCAACCGGCGGTTTCCTCTGCCTCACCTGCCGTCGCCACGCCGGCACGCTGTGCCCGGGCCGTCGCGAAATAGGAACCGGCGACGATCAAGGCGAAGCCCACCAGCAGGGCGAGGGATAACGGCTCGCCCAGAACGGCCACGCCGAGCAGCACCGCCACGGCCGGGTTGAGATAGGCGATGACGGTCGCGCGAGCCGCGCCCACTTCGGCGATGAGCGCGAACAGCAGCTGGAAGGCCAGGGCCGTGCAGAATACAGCCAGGGCGGTCACCGCGAGGCTCGCATCGAGCGTGATCCGGGCGGGCCAATGGGCCGGGACGAATGGCAGGTAGAGAACCGAGGCGACGATCAGCGAAGCGACGACCACGGCGCTCGCCTCGGCTTCGGCGAGCTTGCGCACGACGATGATCGGGCCGACGGCATAGCCGAGCGCGCTCAGCCCCAAAGCCAGCGCCGGCCAGAGCTCGACCGGCTGCTCGTCGAAGCCGAGCAGCGCGACGACGCCGGCAAGACCGAGGGCGAGCCCGGCCAGCCGTCCGGCTCCAAGCCGCTCCTGCGACAGCACGACGCCGAGGATCGCGGCGATGATCGGGGTCAGCGCGATGATCAGGCCGGCGAGCGAGCTGGTGACCCGCGTCTCGGCGGAACCGATCAGGAACCACGGCCCGCTGATCTCGACGAGCGTGTAGAGGAGCAGCCAGCCGGGCTTGCGGAAGCCGGCCATGATGCCCTTGCCGCGCAAGGCGAACGGCAGCAGCACCAGCGCGCCGATCGCCGCCCGGCCAAAGGCGACGATGACCGGGTGATAATCGGCGACAGCGACCCGGATCAGCAGATAGGGCACGCCCCAGATCACGCCGAGGGCGAGGAAGAGAATCAAAGCCTTCCGGCTCATTCCGACTTGCCTTTCCGGAACAGTCCGATCAGCCAGCGCCCGTCACGGCCGTCAAAAGAATGCGACCAGTGCAGACCGAGGCCGAGCGCCGCCAGGGAGGCGACGATCTCGGAGCGCGGCCACAGCGCCACGTAATATTCGTTGCCCTTCGAACCGATTTCGACGCCCTCGCCCTCCCCTTCCCGCAGTCCGAGCAGGAAGACGCCACCGTCGCGGATCGCCGCGACGATCCTGGCGAAGACCGAAGGCAGCGTCTCGCGCTCGACATGCTGGAGCACATAGAGGGCCACGACCCCGTCATAGGGACCGCCGAGCGGATCGTGGATCACGTCGAGGTGCTCGGCCTGGCGGCCGCGCGAGGCCTGGAAACGCACGAAAGATTCGGCCGCGTCAGTTCGCCGGACGACGAGCCCTTTCTCCTCGAGCCAGTCGGCATCCCAGCCCGGGCCGGAGCCGATTTCGAGCAGCCGGCTTCCCGACGCGACGAGCTTGAGCAACTCGACAAGCGCCGGCTGGTCGCCCGCGCCCGGCTTGGGGGCCGTCGTTGCCGCGTAGTCGACGGCGCAGCTCTCATAGCCGACGAGGCTCGACGCATTCGAGGCCGAGCGGCTCAACTCCTTGTCGTCCCCGCGCTCGTCGGATGCTGTCATCGGCCGCTCCCGTTCCCATCGCGCTCCAGCGGAATCCAGATCGTCAGGCCGCCGAGCCCGGTGCCCGGATCGAAGTCATCGTTGTGGAATTCGAGCACGGGACCGTTCGCCGCGTTGAGTCCGGCGGCGGGCAGCGCCTCGTTCCAGATCGCCGTGTAAGTGTCGAAGATCGTCGAGATGTGGTCGCGATGCTCGAAGACCGCATAGCTCCCCGGTTCGATCTCCAGGGCGGCGAGCGGCTTGCGCGGCGCGGAGAACGACATCACCTCGACGGCGCACATGTATTCGAAGCGGCCCTCCTCGTCCGGCGCGCGGCAGACGCCGATGGGAATCCCCGGGGTCTTGTCGGGGATGTCGGCATAGTGATCGCACATGAAGGCCTGCCACTGTGCCGGAATCCCGATCGCCGAGTCGTAAGAGCATGGCGCGGACAGGCCGACGAGACGCAAACGACGCAGCTCCCGCACGGTCGGGATCGGTGTCTTTGCGCAGCCGTTCGTCAATCGCAGCGGCGCGACGAGATCGAGCCCGTCGACGCTGCGGGCATTGCGGACCTCTTCCGGCGTGGTCCCGAACTGGTCGCGAAAGGCGCGGGTGAAGGCTTCGTGCGAGCCGTAGTTGAATTCGAGCGCGACGGAGAGGATGTCAGGTGCGCCGGCGGCCAGCCGCCTCGCGGCTTCGCTCAGCCGCCGCGCCCTGAGATAGGTCATCACCGGCCAGCCGCTCGCAGTCCCGAAGGCATTGGCCAGATGCGAGCGTGAGACCTTGCAGGCGGCCGCGACCGATCCCAACGTCAGCTCCCGGCCCGAATTGCGCTCGATGACCCAAACTGCCTTGTCGGCAAGCGACATGCCCCGGCTCCTCCCACGAGAGCCCCGTGCATATCATCCGATTCAGCCAGTCGCTTGATCGATCGTCCACAACCGACCGTGGAGCGGCGAGGTCACTGCGTCAGGCTGACCCTGACGCTCTCGCCCTCTTCCTGGGTCGCGCGCTGCAGCGTCGCCTTGGCCTCGTCGACCTGGCGCTGGCGGTTCCAGAGCGCGGCGTAGACGCCGTCGGCGGCGAGCAGGTCGCGATGGTGGCCACGCTCGACGATCAGCCCCTTGTCGAGGACGATGATCTCGTCGGCGTTGACCACGGTCGAGAGCCGGTGGGCGATCACCAGCGTGGTGCGGCCTTCGCTGACCCGGTCGAGCGCGTCCTGGATCTCCTTCTCCGTGAAGGAATCGAGCGCCGAGGTCGCCTCGTCCAGCACCAGCACCGGCGGGCCCTTCAGGATGGTGCGGGCGATGGCGACGCGCTGCTTCTCTCCGCCGGAGAGCTTGAGGCCACGCTCGCCGACCGAGGTCTGGTAGCCTTCCGGCAAAGACTTGATGAAGCGGTCGATCTGGGCGAGGCGCGCCGCATCCTCGATCTCGCTCTGCGTCGCCTCGGGTCGGCCGTAGCGCAGATTGTATTCGATGGTGTCGTTGAACAGCACCGTGTCCTGCGGGACCATGCCGATCGCCGAGCGCAACGAGACCTGCTGGACCTCGGCGATATCCTGGCCATCGATCAGGATGCGCCCGGCTTGCGGCTCGTAGAAGCGGAAGAGCAGGCGCGAGATCGTCGACTTGCCTGCGCCGGAGGGGCCGACGATCGCGACCGTCCGGCCGGCTGGCACCTCGAAGGAGATGCCGCGCAAGATCGACCGCTCCGGCACATAGGCAAAGTGGACATCCTCGAAGGTGACGGTGCCGGCACGGACGTCGAGCGGAGCTGCGCCCGGCTCGTCCTGGATCTCGGGATCGCGGCCGATCAGTGAGAACATCTGCTCGATGTCGAGCGTCGCCTGCTTGATCTCGCGATAGACGGTCCCCATGAAATTCAGCGGGATATAGAGCTGGATCAGCATGGCGTTGATCAGCACGAAGTCGCCGACCGTGTTGGTGCCGGCCTGGAAGCCGCGCACGCACATCACCATCGAGATGGTGAGGCCGATCGCGAAGATCGCGGCCTGGCCGAAATTGAGCCAGGCGAGCGAGGTGTAGGCCTTGATCGAGTTGCGCTCATAGCGCGCCATGGAAAGGTCGTAGCGGGCGGTCTCGCGCGCCTCTGCGCCGAAATACTTCACCGTCTCGTAATTGAGCAGCGAGTCGATCGCCTTGGCGTTGGCGTCGGTGTCGGACTCGTTCATCTGGGCGCGGATGGCGATGCGCCATTCCGTGGCCTTGATGGTGTAGGTCATGTAGCCGACCACCATCGCCACCAACACGACCACATAGCGCCAGTCGAACAGATAGAGCAGCACGGTGATGATCAGCGTGACCTCGATGATCACCGGCACGAGCTGGTTGAGGCCGAGGCGGACCATCTCCTCGATGCCGTTGCGGCCGCGCTCGAGCACGCGGGTGAGGCCGCCGGTCTTGCGCTCGAGATGGAAGCGCAACGAGAGATGGTGGAGATGACCGAAGGTCTGCAGCGCCAGCGTGCGGACCGCGTGCATGAAGACCGGCGCGAAGATCGCGTCGCGCAACTGCACGAAGGCAGCCGAGCCGACGCGGGCAAAGCCGTAGATCACCGTCAGTGCCAGCGGCGCGCCGACCAGGAAGGGCAGCCAGTTCGACAACGTCGTCGGGTTGTTGGCGAGCGCGTCCGTCGCCCATTTGAAGGTGAAAGGCACCCCCATCAGCACGAGGCGCCCCACCACCAGGAGCACGAAGGCAGCGACGACGCGCTGGCGCAGATCGGCCCGCTCCGGCGGCCAGAGATAGGGCCAGAGCGCCTGGAAGGTGGCGATGAAGCCGGAGCCGGGCTGGAGGACGGCCGAGCGCGCGAGGGGCGCCGGAGCCGGCGTGGCAGGCGAGGACATTGAAATGCTTCCAAATGGAACCGCCGATATAGGCGGATTCTCTCGGGAATGCAGGGGGCCGGAGGAGAAATTACGACGCTGATATGCGGGCGCGACGCTTCCCTTCTCCCGCAAGGGGAGAAGGGAAGCGCTGCATCCCGCGCGCGCTCAGGCTGACACTACTCCATTCCCCCAAACGATATCGGCCCGCCGACTGCCTTCGATCACCAGCCGCGCATTGGGCAGGTCGTTGCCTTCGACCCAGCCACGCGCAGCCTCCTCGCTGCGGCCGAGCTCGGTCCAGCGCGCGAGCAGGCGACGCTGCAGTTCCTCGATCGGCACCTCGATGACGATGGTGAGATCGAAGAGCGGTGCGAGCTCGGACCAGGGCGCCCGGTCGAGCAGGAGGTAATTGCCCTCGACCAGGATCAGCCGGGCGGCGGCCGGGATGATCGCCGCGCCGGCACGGGCGAGATCGGCCTCGCGATCGAAGACCGGCACCGCCACATCCCCCTCGCCCGACCGGATGCGCCGCAGCGCCGCCGCGAGGCCGGCGCAGTCGAAGGTTTCAGGCGCGCCCTTGCGGTTTCGCAGGGCCATTGCGTCCAGCACGGCATTGTCGAAATGGAACCCGTCCATCGGCACCAGTGCCGCTTCGCCGGCAGGCAATGCGGCGAGGAGACGTTCGCTCAGCGTCGACTTGCCGGCGCCGGGCGGCCCGGCGAGCGCGACGATGATCCGGCGCAGGCCACGGGCTCGTTCGACGATCCGGGCAGCGATGTCATCGGCAGTCTGCATGGTCAAAGGCTCGGAACGTTTCATGTCTTGCGCAGGATCGGGGACGTTCGCGATGCCTGCAACCGCACGCTGTTGCCACGATGCGGCACCGATCAGGCCTTGTTCTGGTCGCAACTGCGATGCCACACTGCTTTAAAGCCTTTAAGGCTGAGGCTAGGAGAAGACGCCCATGACGCTTCGACGCATTCTTCCCGCCGCTTGCGCACTGGCGCTGCTGTCTGTCGTGCCGGCCCTCGCCCAGTCGCGCCCACCGGCGCAGATCAAGATCACCAATGCCCGCACCGTCCCACTGGAGTCGCTGGAGATCACCACCACGGGCGAGCAGGCCCGGCTCGTCGCCAAGCTCAGCAAGCCGCTGGCGCCCGGCAAGAGCATCATGGTCAAGCTCAACAAGCCGGCGGGCTGCAGCTACTACCTGCTCGGCAAGTTCAGCGACGAGAGCGAGAGCGACAATGACGGCATCGACCTCTGCAAGGAGAAGTCGCTGCGCCTGACGGAGTGACATGCGAGCCGCCGGCGGCGGCATGCATGTCATGCTCGGGCTTGGCCCGAGCATCTCTGAATCCAGCTAGCTGGTCCTGAGATTCTCGGGTCGGCGCTGTGCGCCGCCCGAGAATGACGACTATCCCGCCCTACGCCGTCGCGCCTTCGCGCATCAGCTTGTAGGTGATCGAGTCGACCAGCGCCTGGAACGAGGCGTCGATGATGTTGGCGCTGACGCCGACCGTGGTCCAGCGCTCGCCGGTCTCGTCGGCCGATTCGATCAGCACGCGCGTCACCGCATCGGTGCCGCCCTGGAAGACGCGAACCTTGTAGTCGACCAGCCTCAGCCCCCCGATCAGCGACTGGTAGCGGCCGAGGTCCTTGCGCAAAGCGAGGTCGAGCGCGTTGACCGGGCCGAGCACGCTCTCGGCGACCGAGATCAGGCTTTCCTCGCCGACCTTCACCTTGACGATCGCCTCGGAGAAGGTGACGAGCTCGCCCAGCGCGTTGTAGCGGCGCTCGACATTGGTGGTGAAGCGCTCGATCTCGAAATAGGCAGGCAATTCGCCGAGGATGCGCTTGGCGAGCAGATAGAATGAGGCGTCGGCGCCCTCGAAGGCGTAGCCCTGGGCTTCCTTCTCCTTCAGCTCTTCCAGCACGCGCGACAGGCGCGGATCGTCGCGGCCGAGCGTGACGCCGATGCGCTCCAGCTCGGCGACGAGGTTCGATTTGCCGCCCTGGTCGGAGACCAGGACTTTCCGGACATTGCCGACCGCGTCGGGCGCGACGTGCTCGTAGGTGCGCGGGTCCTTCAGCACGGCCGAGGCATGGATGCCGGCCTTGGTGGCGAAGGCGGAGGCGCCGACGAAGGGCGCGTGCCGGTTGGGCGCGCGGTTCAGCATCTCGTCGAGGGCGCGCGAGACATGGGTGAGCTCGCCGAGCTCGGCCTCGCCGACGCCGAGGCTGAAGCGGCGGTTGTAGCGGTCCTTGAGCTTCAGCGCGCCGATCAGGGTGACGAGATTGGCGTTGCCGCAGCGCTCGCCAAGCCCATTCAGCGTGCCCTGGATCTGGCGGACGCCCGCTTCGACCGCCGCCAGCGAATTGGCGACGGCGCAGCCGCAATCATCATGGGCGTGGATGCCGAGATTGTCGCCGGGCACGACCTTGGCGACGTCGGCGACGATCCTGGAGACCTCGTCCGGCAGCGTGCCGCCATTGGTGTCGCAGAGCACGACCCAGCGCGCGCCCGCCTCATAGGCGGCACGGGCGCAGGCGAGCGCATAATCGGGATTGGCCTTGTAGCCGTCGAAGAAGTGCTCGCAATCGAGCATCACCTCGCGGCCGGCGGCCCTGGCGGTGGCGACGCTGTCGCGGATGCCGTCGAGATTGTCCTCGAGCGAGATCTCGAGCGCGACATGGACATGGTAGTCCCAGCTCTTGGCGACGAAGACGATGGCGTCGGCCTTGGCGTCGAGCAGCGCCGCGATGCCGGGATCGTTCGACGCCGAGCGCCCTGCCCGCTTGGTCATGCCGAAGGCGGCAAACTTCGCGCGCTGCGTCGGCTTCTGCGCGAAGAAGGCCGTATCGAGCGGGTTGGCACCGGGATAACCGCCCTCGACATAGTCGATGCCGAGCTTGTCGAGCAGCCCGGCCACTGCGCGCTTGTCGTCGAGCGAGAAGTCGACGCCCGTGGTCTGGGCACCGTCGCGCAGCGTCGTGTCGAAGAGGTGGATGCGCGCGAGCGAAGTCTCGCCAGCCTGGCGCGGCGCGGTTTCAGCCAGCGTGGAGGGAGCCGAGGTGCTCATAGCCTGGACCTCAGCCGATAGCGCAGCACCTTCGGCATCACCATGGCGAGCATGACGAGCTTCATCGCGATCGAGAGCGAACCGCGCTTGCGGATCTTGGGGGCTTCGGTGGTCATTGGTCTTGGTGTTCTTTCGAGACGTTTTCTTGGTGGATGGTGGCACCGTCGAGGTCATTCCAGAGCGTGTCGCTCACCTCGTCCGCACGATGAAGAATCTCGTCGTTCCAAAAGCGGCGCACGCGAAAACCTTGCGCCTTCAGCCAGGTATCCCGCCGCTCATCATAGACATTCTCGGCATGCTGGCCGCCGTCGGCCTCAACGATCAACCTCTTGGCCGGGCAGACAAAATCGACGATGTAGGGTCCGACCTGAACCTGCCGCCGGAACTTGAAACCGCTGAAGCGACGATCGCGAAGCAGATGCCAAAGCTTGCGCTCGGCCTCTGTCGGCTCCCGCCGCATGGTGCGGGCTCGCGATTTCAGAACCTCCCGACGCGTCGGCGCGGGCTCCCCTTCTCCCCCTGCGGGAGAAGGTGGCCGCACAGCGGCCGGATGAGGGGTCGCGCTACCGCTTCCGGCTTGTGTTTCAAGAGGCGCAAGGCCGGCAGCGTCGCGCGACCCCTCACCCCATCCCTCTCCCGCAAGGGGAGAGGGGGTTGCGTCGCGGCTCACCGCTTCACCTCCCAGGTGGTAATCAACTCGCCAGTTGCCGGGTCCTTGCCGTCCATGAGGACGATACCCATCGCGACGAGTTCATCGCGCAGGCGATCGGATTCGGCGAAATTCTTCGCCTTGCGGGCGGCGAGACGAGCGGCGATCAAAGCCTCGACAGCTATGGGATCGACACCAGCTTCCGCTTGCTTAGCCGCTCGCCATTCGCTCGGCTCATGCTGCAGGAGGCCAAGCACGCGCGCTGCTGCAACCACAACAGAGGCGGACTGCGGATCAGTGATATCCCATCCCAATGTATCACCGGCCATCATGAGACCAGCTTGGCTGGAGCTGAACAGGCCATGCAGGGCTGCAATCGCTGCCGGCGTGTTCAGATCATCGGCCAAGGGGCCGACCACATCAGCGATGGGCGCGGCCGCCGGATCGATGGCCACACCTTCCAGCCAGCCATACCAACGATCCAGCGTCTTCTCCGCCTCCTCCAGCGCCTTCACCGTCCAGTCGATCGGCTGGCGGTAATGGGTCTTGAGCATGGCGAGGCGCAGCACCTCGCCGGGCCATGTCCGCCCGCCGAAGACCTCGGTCGCCAGCAGCTCGTTGATGGTGACGAAGTTGCCGAGCGACTTCGACATCTTCTCGCCTTCGACCTGCAGGAAGCCGTTGTGCATCCAGATATTGGCCATGCGCGGCGCGCCCTCGGCTCCGCCGAAGGCGCAGCAGCTCTGGGTGAGCTCGTTCTCGTGGTGCGGGAAGACGAGATCGATGCCGCCGCCATGGATGTCGAAGACGTTGCGGGCGGGATCGTCGCATTGCAGGCCGCCACCGAAGGGCGTCAGGAGCTTGGCCATCGACATGGCCGAGCACTCGATGTGCCAGCCGGGACGACCCGGCGTCGCGATGCCGGCCGGCGACGGCCAGCCCGGATCGATGCCTTCTCGGCTCGGCTTCCACAGCACGAAATCCATCGGATCCCTTTTATAGGGAGCGACATCCACTCGTGCCCCCGCGACCATCTCGTCGAGCGAGCGGCGGGCGAGCGAGCCGTATTTCGGCGCGTCCTTCAGGCCGGCGACGGCCGGCACATGGAAGAGCACGTGCTCCTCGGCGACATAGGCGATCCCCCGGGCGATCAGGCGCTCGATGATCGCCTTCATCTCCTCGATATGGCCGGTGGCGCGCGGCTCGTCGTCGGGGCGCAGGTTACCGAGCGCGTCGACATCGGCGTGGAACTGCGCCGTCGTCGTCTCAGTGACCTTCGCGATCGCCTCGTTCAGCGGCAGGTCGGGATAATCACGCGCGGCGCGGGCGTTGATCTTGTCGTCGACGTCGGTGAGGTTGCGGGCATAGCGGACGTGAGCCTCGCCATAGACATGCCGCAGCAGCCGGTAGAGCACGTCGAAGACGATGACCGGCCGGGCATTACCGATATGGGCGTAGTCGTAGACCGTCGGGCCGCAGACATACATGCGCACATTCCGGGGATCGACGGGGGTGAAGACCTCCTTCGTCCGGGTCAGCGTGTTGTAGAGCCTGAGGGTCGGCTGCATCGAAGCGGTGTCCTGACGAGAAAGCGACAAAAACGGCGTATCCTGGCCGCTGGCCGGGGCGCTGTCTGTCTTTTCGTTGGGACGAGGACGTGAGCAGCCGGCCAGCGAAAGCTAGCGGCAAATAATGCAAATAATGGCGAGGGCTCGCGTCATCATGTCGTGATGGATGCCCGTCATGTGCGCTTACGTCAAGTGGCAGCTTGGCAACGCCTGCGCGCCATCGTCCCGCCCTCCCGCGATTTCCGCCCTCATCGCCGCAATGCCGCCACAAGCGCCAGCCGGTTTGCGCGCAACCTTCCTGACCGCGGTTCACGCGGTTTTAACCAATTGGAACCAATTTGAGATGTCGCAGGTTCAAAACCGGTCGAAGCTCAGGGACATCATCATGCGCCGCGCCGTCGCTCTTGTCGGGCTGTTCGGAATCATCGGCGCCGGCATGTCGCTCGCCATGCTGCCGGCGACCAACACCATCGCCGCTCCCAAGGCCGAGCGCACCTATCTGATCCCGGCCGCAGACGGCTACGGCGTCGCCGACTGCATTTCCAGCAAGTCCGAATGCGGCCAGATCGTCGCCGACGCCTGGTGCGAGTCGCAAGGGCACCGCCTCGCCACGGCCTACGGCGTCGCCGCGCGCGAGGACATCACTGGCTCGACGCCGCGCCCGGCCAATGCCGCGCAGACCGAGCTGCCGCTGACGATTACCTGCGGCGGCTGAGCGAGCCTCCGTTCAGACCTTGCCGGGGCGGTGGTCTTCCCACCAGTCGCATTGCCACTCCTCGTAGCCGAGAAGCAGGCCCTGACGGCGCTCTCGCGCCTCATTCCAGCCCTCACGACCTGAGTCCTCAAAGAGTTGGATGTAGGCGTCGACCCGCCACTGCTCGTCCGGTAAGGCAACATGGACGTGCCTGATACCGTCGGAGCGCTCGCCACCTGAGATGCGAGGCTCTGGAAACGGAGCATCGACGATGCGTCTGACGAACCGGCCATCAGCGACATAGGGGTCGAAGCGGGCGCTGAGCTCCTCTAACCATGCAGACGGGTAGGCATCGCTAAAGACGGCGAGCGGCTTCCTGCCCTCCAACATGAGGGCGAGCTCGTACTCCGTGTGCACGAGGTAGGGAACGTCCCGAAGCGGGCTCCACGAGACCAGTCGTACCGGACCGAGATCGCCGGGGAACGACAGGTCGAACAGGCGCGATACCGCGTCCAGCTCTGCCTCGACGAGATCGTAGATGTAATCAAAGTCAGGATCTTCGTCCGCACTGACGCCGAGCACTGTGCGAAGCGCACCAAGATCGTCGGCCCAGACACGCGCTTCCAGGATCGGGCACCCGCTCAATGGGTCCAGAGCTTGCAGAAAAAAGCAGCGCTGCCCTTCAGGATCGCCCCTCACCTCACCCATTCCGAGCATTTCGGGACATCGCCGCTGCTGCCCCAGGGCATGATCGGCACGCTCGAGGTCGAGTTCTGCGGCGAGCCGTCGATCAGCTTGTCGGTGTAGACCATGTAGATCAGCACGTTGCGCTTGGCGTCGCAGCCGCGCACGATCTGCATCTTCTTCCAGATCAGCGAACGGCGCTCGCGGAAGACGACATCGCCTTGCGAGGATTTCTCCTTGAAGCGGATCGGAGCGATCTGCCGGCAGGAGAGCGAGACGTCGGAGACCTCCTCGGCGACGCCGAACATGCCGGAGACGCCGCCCTTCTCGGGCACGGTGTAATGGCAGGCGACACCCTCGACGACTGGATCGTCGACGCCGTAGACGGCGAGCTTGTCGTCCGGGGTCAGCATCTTCCAGACCGTCGACTTCTTGAAGATCAGGTCCTCCTGCGCCACGGCCGGCGCGGCGCCGCCGGCAGCTAAGAGCAGCGCCGAGGCGGCGAGAAGACAACGACGAAAGCTCATCCAAATTCTCCCAGAGCGTTCCCGAGGGACAGCGCGCAGGATATGGGATGGTGCGCGCTCTCGCACCAGTGCAGGCGCGAGCAATCCTCGAACGATACGACAGGGCGACGACCATGCTGCCGGTGCTGGAAACCGAGCGCTTGCTCCTGAAGCCGCGGACGGTGGCCGATCTCGATTTCATCGCAGCGCTCAACGCCGATCCGCAGGTGATGCGCCATATCGCGGCGATCGGCGATCCGGCGATGGGCCGCGAGGGCGTCGCAGCGCGCAGCTTCCTGCATGCAGAGCGCGGGCTCGGCTACTGGACGGTGTTCGCCCGGGCCAATGCAAACGACCCGCTTGGTTATGTCGGGCTGATCCCGTGGCGCGCCGAGGCAGAGGCCGGAACTGTCGAGCTCAGCTATCGCTTCGCCGTCAGGCACTGGGGACGAGGCTATGCCTGCGAAGCGTCGGAGCGATTGGTGCGGCACGGCTTCGATGCGCTGGGCCTGCCGGCGATAGCGATCGTGACTCATCCGGGAAATGCGGCATCGCTGCGCCTCGCCGAGCGGCTCGGCTTCCGGCGCGAATCCGATCTCCTGACTGCGCCGATCGGTGACCCACCGGTCCCGGGCGCCTGCTTCCGCCAGAGCGCGGATGCCTGGCGACAGCGCGCTCAGCCGGCGATCGGCTTGAACGCCAGATAGTAGGCCGCAATCGCGCCGACGAAGCCGAGCCCGAACAGCACCAGCTTCAACCGGGTGAAGCCGCTGGCGAAGGCGACCGTGCCCTGTTCGACCGTCGGATAGCGATCGAGCAGGCGCGCGATCGCGAGGTTCTCAGCAACATCGCAGAGCCCGCCGAAAAGCCAGCCGCCGCCGCAGAGCGCCGCCACCCACCAGGGGTAGCCGCGCATCGAGAGACCGGCGACGATCAGCGCGCCGACGACGGCGTAGACCAGCGCGAAGGCGAGGTCCGCCGGCAGCAGCTTGTTGCGATAGACCGCCCGGCGCTCCGGGCCGTAGAGCGAGAACAGCTTCTCGACATCCTCCTTGGTGAAGCCGTCGAAATCGCTCTCCAGGGCACGATCGACCTTGAGGCTGCGCGCCCAGAGCCAGGAGAGCAGCAGCGTCAGCACCACCAGCGCCGGCCCCCAGAAGAAGAAGCCGAGCGGGATCAGGGTGGAGTAGAAGGTCGGCAGATCTTCCATCAGGCTCACGGCTCCGGAACGTCGTGAGCGGAGCCTAGCTTGCCTCGCGCGCCAGTGCCACAGCTTCGCGCAGGACCTCCTCGTCGCCAATGTGATTGGCGAGGATCAGGACGAGGCGGGCATTGAAGGCGGCGCTTTCGCGCTCGCCGAGGTCGCGATGCGCCTGGGCGAGCAGGCGGAAGGCGGCATCGGGATCGGCGAAGCGCGATTCGCGCGCGAGCTTGCCAGCAGGCGACATGGTAGCCGCGGCCTTCATCCCCTGCCCTCCATCCGCTCGATCGCGGCCTCGATCACAGCGCGCTTCGGCTCGCGGAACCGGGCGGCGACATGTCCGTCCGGCCGCAGCAGCACGGCTGTGCCGCCTTCCAAAGCGTAGCGCTGGCGCAATGTCTCATCGCCTGCCGCCGGCTCGATCGCGAGGACGCCTGCAGGAGCAATCTCGGCTGCGCCATCGCCGAGCAGGATCGCCTGCCCCATCGAGAAGGCCTCGCTCAGCCAGGCATGGGCGGCGGCAGCGAGCGGGGCATCGAGGAAGGGCGTTCCCGGCTGCAAGCCTCCGTCCCAGCTCTCGTCGTCGCTCGACAATGTCGAGCCGGCATAGGCCGAAGGCAGCGAGAGCCGGCCGGAATTGACGAAGCGCTTGGCGAAACCGGTCAGCGGCGCCAGCGACAGCGCCGCCTCGCGCAGCAGGCGCTCTCCCGGCGAGCGCGGCGCGATGAAGTCGGTCGCACGCGTGGAGTTCAGGATGTTCTCGTCGGCGGCGGCGACGCGCTCGCTGTCATAGCTGGCGAGCAGCGTGGCGGGGCTCCTGCCTTGCACGATCAAAGCGAGCTTCCAGCCGAGATTGTCGGCATCCTGGATGCCGGAATTGGCGCCGCGCGCGCCGAAGGGCGAGACCTGATGGGCGGCGTCGCCGGCGAAGACCACCCGGCCGTGCAGGAACTGGTCGAGCCGGCGGCACTGGAAGCGGTAAACCGAGACCCATTCCAGCGCGAAATCAGCATGGCCGAGCATGCGCTCGATCCGGGGGCGCACGATCTCCGGCTGCTTCTCATGGTCGGGATCGGCGTCGGGGCCGAGCTGCAGGTCGATGCGCCAGATATCGTCCGGCTGCTTGTGCAGCAGCGCCGACTGGCCGGAATGGAAGGGCGGATCGAACCAGAACCAGCGCTCGGTCGGGAACAGCGCGGTCATCTTCACATCGGCGATGAGGAAACGATCCTCGAAGGCCTCGCCGCGGAAGTCCAGGCCGAGCAGGCCGCGCGTCGGCGAGCGCGCGCCATCGCAGGCGATCAGCCAGTCGGCTTCAAGAGAATAATCCCCGTCCGGTGTGGCGATGGTGAGCGTCGCCCCGTCCTCGCGATTGTCGAGCCCTGCCAGGCGATT
>Ga0102589_1001750_pt1 | contig 27569 bp, 32 predicted proteins | sample AraplaMF_Col_mLB_FD_76858 | JGI IMG/M metagenome (GOLD analysis project Ga0102589, IMG submission 76858) | Arabidopsis root microbial communities from the University of North Carolina, USA - plate scrape MF_Col_mLB | ecosystem: Host-associated > Plants > Roots > Endosphere | place: USA...
CACTAACCAAATCTTCTTTTGGATTTTTTCGTTTTACATCAACTATATATTGAAGATATGTAATAAACTCAGATAGTTGTTTTTCGGTTTCTTTTATTTCTTCAGGTGTTTCTGGCGATGCAATGACCGCATGAGACCAAATTCTAAATTTCGCTTGATCCTCTTTTGGAATGCCAAGCATCTCACTTATTACAATAATCGGTAATGGGAATGAATAATCATCCACAAGATTTAATGTACCTTTCCGCTCTATTTCACTTATTAAATCATCCGCTATTCTCTGAATTCTTCCGTCTAATTGTGAAATCATCTTCGGTGTAAAAGCTTTTTGAACTAAAGATCGTAAACGACTGTGGTTAGGTGGGTCTGAATTTAACATGTGCGTTGTTAAATGATCACTATTGTCAACGGAAAGATACATGTTCTTTGTATCTTGAGGAAACACATTTGCCTGATCTTTTTTTAAGCGATTATCTTTTAAAAGCGGCAGAGCATCTTCATATCTTGTAATGAGCCATTCTTTACCGATTTCAATTTGATTTACAAATAATATAGGCTGGACTTTTCTCGATTCTTTATAAATTTCATACGCATCTTTTTTAAACTGAGCTGAAGCTAAATTAATGCCATCCTCTATTCTTAGGCCCACTTTGTTTTTCATTGACATTGCATTCCCTCACTCTCACTTGTTTTTGAAAATCAACCAACATATGCATTATACTCTAATAAAAACTTGAAAATTGTAAATTTTTAATTAAAATCTTACTTCGTATATTGAAAAATAAAAAAGTGAGCGAGTAAAAGTATTCTACTCGCTCACTTTTCTTTATGCGAAGCACATAAAGTTACTAATTTGTTGATATCGGTAACTTACTTTACGACGGCGACCACCTTGCCAAGTATAACCTGAAACCCCATTTCTTCTTACCTCAGTTGGAAAGAACCATAAATCTCTTCCGAAAGGACCAGGTCGATGTAAACGTAAATAGCCCCATCTTCCTAGACAGTTACACATCCATGATTTCATATTACCTGCTTGTGCTGGAGAAGCAAATGTGGACGGTAACGACGGAGCTTGTGACGGTGGTGGTGACGTTGGAGCATCTTCCGCATCATCTGGCCTGTAATCTTCTTGTTCAATATCTCTCACTTCATTTGCAGATTCATAACCGTAGTTTTGTGGATTATAATACATCCCTTGATCATATGGATAGTTTTGTTGGTTATACATATTAACAAATCACCTTCTTTTCATTTCCTTTAACATTCATATGTAATTCGTTAACTATAGGAAGCTTATGTATAGCCTAAATTCAATTGAAAAAAGTTCGCATTTTAAAAATACGAACTTTTTCATACACTGGATATATTTATTATTTTTTTAACTTCACACTATAAAAACGCATTTGATCTAATGAACCTTCATATTCAAATACTTCTTGCTTAATTAATTCTTTCAAGCGATATTCCAAAAACGTATCCCCAACCAATTGATCCGCAAGACCAAGTGCTTCACCTATTACTCTCGGAGCTTTATGAAATTCTTTATCTGCTCCTACATTTTTTGCACACTCAATAATGAATTGATCAAAATAACCTTCTTGTACAGAATGCACTTCATCGTCTTTCCAAACTCTTAAAAACTCCATGCTTTGCGATAATATATCCCACTCATGTGCAAACTTCATTCGCTTCTCTTCAGTTAAATACGGAAATTCCACAAAACGTTTTAGAAAAAGAGCTAAAATTTCAGGAGATAATTCTCCAGTTCCACGAATATCATAATCTTGTTTTAATATTTCTCTACTCGCTTCAGAAGTATTTATAACACGAATATTTTTCTTATCTTTTAATTGAGCAATTGCAAAACAAAGTCCTACATGCTCATGGGCATTATCCGCCTTCCAAATGGTAATCGGTGTTTCATTCGGAATTGAATGTAGCTCTTCTAAAGTCTCCTTAAATCTTGGTAAATACTCTTCTTCAAAATAACAATCATAAGAAGTTAAGTTATTTAATAACCACTGTGACCTTTCTAATTGACCTTCATTCGTATGTAATTGATGTATGGGACCAATTGAAAAGAATTCAGAGTATGAAACAACATTCTCCTCGTGTAATCCTTCTTGTTTCAACATATATTTTAAACATCCAGCTGTTGAATCATCAAAGGCAATATGAATGTGTGTACTTTCTTCTAAATTCTTTTCCTGAGTTGTATGACTCGTCAATTGCTTAGGGATATTCGTTAAATTTTTTAGCATATCTTCGCTATAATTCCCGTCTAATACATCTAACTGTATGAGAATACTTTGAAGTAAATGTTTTGCTTCATCTTCATACATATCCTCAACAACATTTTTAATTTTATCTATCATATAAATCCCTCTATTCATTTCTAAAATAACGTAGATTATAGTGTATCATTTTAGTCTAGATGTTTAAAAGTCTTTTTAAAGCCAAATCGTTTATTACACATATTGCTGCAACCATCTAAGTTTTTAACAAAAGCTTTCTCTATATTTCTCTCAATCTATAGATCTATAATGTTTTTTACTTTCTCCTTATCTATCTCCCAAAATCACATTAGTTGCTAAATATTTTTTAAATACTTTGTAAATCTTTTTATTTAAATGTATAATTATATAGAAAATAAAAAATACAGGAGCAATATGAATGGAGAAAGTACTTACTAATTATAAACATTATTTAAAAAATTGGAGATTTATATTTATTTGTATATTACCTGCTGTCGCTTTATTGTATACATTCGATGTCATCTTCGAACTACTGATTCACCAAAATTTCTATTTGTCTAATTTAATTATTGCTATTATATTAACCATAATATTTATTAACGTTAAAGATAAGTTTAAAATCAAAAGTTAATGAAAACTATAATTGAAACGAAACCTTTATGAAGCTACATTTTTCATAAAAAATAAGAGCACCCTGCTATTGGATGCTCTAATGTGATTAGAGGTTTTTTCTGAGTATGTAGTAGAAAAGACCTTTCTATATCCATTCATTCTTGATAGCCTACATGATTACTATTAAAATCTGCTCATATATTCATTGTACAATTACTTTATTTATAAACAAAAAACATCCCCATGGATGTTTTTTATCTAATTACCTTTAAACTTCCATAAATTTAGCAGGTACACCAATTTTTTCAACTACGGAAGATATATTAGTTGGGTTAATCATTACATTTTCAATACAAACTAATTTATTTTCTAATAATCCATTCTCTGTAGTAATAAGCTCTTCAAATCGTTCTAAAGTCATTGAGAACTTGTGCTCACTTCCACCATTCATGCTAACTTTTACATATTTCATAGTGTCACCGCCTCTCTTAATTATCTATAATTCGCTAAGAATACGCTTACATCCTTTTATTAAAACGTGGATTTATCACTTTTATTACTTTCCACTACACGTTTGAAATAATTTGCAGAAAAACAGATACTATACACCGTCTGTTCTATTTATTGAAATTATAATAAAATGTTTCTAGCATTCTATATCTTTGGAAAAGATTATATAATAGTATTGATTAAATAATAGGAGTGTTATGAATGGTTGATATAATCCGACTCTTAATCATCATACTGATTGCAATTTTTTTATTTTCATCAATTATTATGGAGTTTAAAAAACCTCAAAAAAGTATGTTTTGGTTCTCAATTGAAGTCTTGTTTCTGCTGGGAATCGTACTTTTAATGAAAGAATTCTTCTTCAAACTTTCCGCATAACCTCTTAAGTAAAACATAATATTCCATCAATAACGCAGGATAAATTATGATTTTTATTTTTTTCACTGAATTTAAGAATTTAACTTCCAATAAGTTATCCTTTATATATAACTACTTTATATGCTTCTGCTAATTACTCTTTTGTGTATTATCTATCATCGAGACTAGAACAAGCATGCCTTGTCATATATTAGATAAGGGATGTGATAACATTGGATAACAATAACAATCAATTTGTTTTTCATGTAGTCAAAAGTTCGGCAATTAAACGATTTATAATTATCGATATAATCGCTGGAACAGGAATTTATTGGACCGTAAACTTTATTTCTTCAAATGCATTACTCGCAATTATTAGTTGTATTTTAGGGACCAAAAAAATGAAGAAAATGCATCATTCATAGAAGTAATAACTAAATCCCAATTCATTTCTTTCAAATATAAACATTCTATTATCTTAATTAAATAAAGAAGCTCCCTAATAACCGATGTTTACAATCACAAAAAATAAGAGGTTTCTGATTGCACAGAAACCTCTTATTTAATATCCGCATCTTTATTTACTAAATACATTACATGATTATCTTTCCTAAGTTCACTTTATAATTGATAATAAAAAGGATAATGATAAAAATGCACAAAGTGGTATATATAAAACAGTATCCATTCTAGCAAACTGCGTACCTTTTTTTCGTTTAAAGATACCAAAATAATGAAACTCACCAATTACTCTTATGAAAAAAACAACCATACAAACCCAGGATCCCATTTGAACAAAAATATTTGGAACTGCGAAATGAACAATATTTGCTTGTTGTAATAAAATCATTGCTGCCATACTTAATAATAACGCAATGCACAATGTCATTCCTGTACCTGGTGTAAACGCCTTTTCTCCAGCTTTAGTTGGAATGACACTATTTGTCGCCCACTTACCCCCGAAAGCCCAATAAATATGTAAAAAACTAACTGAAAATAATATACAGACAGAAATATATGCAATAATAAGCATTTTGTCCTCCCATTATTTTATTTAAGTCCTCAACTTTAGAATATGCTATGAATTTCTCATTGGCAATCTATATTTAATTACATAAAAAACCTTTAATAATTTATCAATTTAACGATAAATCATTAAAGGTTTACTGAAATTTATTATGCATTATACCTATTTCTACGACGTTCCATCCTCGTTTGTCCTTGAACAGTATCTTCTTTATATTGATCTATTTGCTCCGACATTTCATATGTTGCAGCTGGAGCTGATTCTTCGTAATTATGCTTACGTATTTTTTCTGGTGTTTTACGTTTAGAACCTTTTCCACCAAACTTAAATAATTTCATCTTAAATTTCGGTAATCTTGGAAGTGGCATCTTAAATGATAGTTTTTTGCGTTTCTTTTTTTGGTGAAATAGATTTATATTTTCTTTATTATTATCCTTCTCTTTACGGTGTATTAACGTCGCAAGTAATCCACCTAATATAAGTCCTCCAGCTAAGAGTAGAAGATATACGTAATTGCTTGTCATTAAACTCGTCATACGCTCAAGTATGACTAACGACTGTACTTCTTTTATATCCCATAATAAAGCGGCCCATAATGAGAATAAACCTAAAGTAAGCCCGTATGTACGAAAGCGAAATATACAAGGTATTAAAGCGATACAGGCGGCAATTTTGGCATTTGCTATTATAGCACTTGTTGAAATATCCTGATTCCAAATAACTAACAGTAGTGTTATAAATGGTGCATATGCTATCCAGCTACAAATACGTGAATATATCTTTTTTGCAAAGTAACTACCGAAACTAGTAAAAAATAAAAGTCCTCCAATATATAAAGATTGTTCAAGAGGGATTTGCTTTAACATTCCTGCAATTGGAAAGAGGCCGCTCAGTAGCATTAATAATACATCTAATTTCTTCACAATTCCCCATTCCTTTCAAATTTCTATTAAATTTTAAAATTAATTTTCCACGTGATTCAGTTTTTGTATTTCTAAAAAACATCTTAATCCTGAATGTTTATAAAGTAAATACATAATAGAAAAGATACATGACAAAGGATAGCTATATTTACATGAACAAATGACAAATCCTAATCGGTATAACGAGCAGGATTTGTTTACTATTGTTTAAATTAGCACTATGAATCTTTCTTTTCTCTCTTTATTACATCAACATCTAATTCATCATCGAATTCTTTAAACTCTCTTGCATCTATATCAGTGGCATAACTCTTTATTACTTTAGCCATATGCATAGAATATGGCATATGCACATTTTTTTCCGGAAGTATACTTGAATTACAACACATGAAATGTATCATTTTAGCGATATATTCCCTTTCTACATGTTTTACACCTAATGGTAGAATTTCAAGTATATATTGTTGAATTGTGTCACTACAATTTAATCGATATTCACCAGTGCTATAATACATCCCTGTTTGATCCGCATATAATCCAGTTCTATCCATATCATTTTCACGCTCTATTACCACAAAGCTTGGTACATCAAAAGCAGTATTTATTCTTATAACGTTTAAATTCGGAACCTTTAACATATCTGGAATAATCTCAGGTACAATATCTATATTAATTTTTTCATTTTGCAACTCTTTAATCCAATATTTTCTCAAATTCGCATCTACAATGAAATAAACTTGTTCATTTTCCTTTTGCGTATGTTGTAGCATTCCCATTAATGTTTCAGATACAAATTCCTTAAAACGGGCACCCACATCATTTCTTTTTGATGGTTGTGGTAAAAATACATTATGTTTATTTATATGTAATAACATATAGTCGATTGGTTGCCACTCCGTATCCCCATATAATTTATATGATATTTCTTTATCTTTTATTTTTGAAATAATAGGCAAGAAATCAAACTTCGAGATTCGTTCAACTGATAAATTGACATATGTACAAGGTAAATTCCTCTTATTCCAATTGCCTTTCAAAAATCCTTTTTGTTCTAATAAATTAAAAATACTAGTTACAATTGTTTCACGAGATACACTTTGACCTATAAATAAATTAATAAATGTTGAAATACGTTTTGTTCGTGCAAACCCTTCACGAATAATTTGTTTCGGATCAATCTTCTCTCTTCCATCACACTTCTTCATTGCAATTAATGCTAACGTCGTATCACTTCGCTTACCTGCCGTAGCATGAACTGCTTTTACAACATCATCTACAAGATTTGTTTTATATTTTTGGCAATACTGCATTTTATATGGATTTTGTAACACTTTTTCCATATTAAATCTTACAATCTTTAATAATACTGGTAAATCTGCATTTACTACATAAGATGTTTCTCCTATTTTAGCTAAAACTATTTCACTATCAAATAATGCTTGTTCTATTTCCAATACTATATTTTCGGACCAAATTTCTAATGTTATGGTCTCTAATCCTTTTGGTGCAAATAAAGGAAATAATTCATTTTCATTATTTGTTGCTACCCTTTTGCATTCTGGCAGTAATGTGAAATGAGAGAATTTCCGCTGAAATTCTTTAAATAGATATCCTTTCTCCTTTACTTTTATACCTAGCTTTTTTTTAGTACCTTGCACTTTATATATTCTCTCATTATACGGAAGTAATACTCTTCTATTTGTTCCGACAATATAATCTTTCGGATATTGGACAATATGGTCTAATTCAATTTCTCCACCTATTTGAAAATCATCTTTTAATGTTCTAAATAACTTAATCCATTTCATACCGTTTGTAGCTTGTTGTACTTTTAACTTTACAAACCGCATTTTTTTATTATCTGATGCAAATTCTGAAGTAGAAATCAATATCATGCCTCGTTTTCGTCGCAAAAGTAAAGGGATATCGGGATGGTTATATTCTTGGTAGAATCTCCGAATACCTACTGTAACCTTTAATAATGGAATATTCTCACCACCACGAGTTATACATTCAAATCGGTATACATAGGCGAAAAAGTCTTGTGTTTTTTCATCTTTAATCGGCTCTGACATTGCCTCACAAATATTTTGTGATCGAAGTGGAGAAAAATAGATTTCTTCATTTTTATTCTCAATTCGTATAGGTTGTACACAAAAAACATGTGAAATTAATGCGGGTACCCATTTAGAAAACGTTTCACTATCATGTAATACTGTTACATTCGAAATCAAATCGTCATGCCATTCATATTTTGGCGGTTCCATTAATTGATTCGGTTTCCAATCATGAATGACCTCATACCAACTTTGAAATATATAATCAAGTTGTTCTTGCCTAATTGGTTCTTTTGACACAATCCATGGCGTATTTTCATTTAATACATACGGATTATGCTGAATAAACAATATATCAGAAAACATATCATACAATCTTTCATTTAAACGCTTTAACTTACTAGTTAATAAAAATGTCTTATAATGTATCTCTACAATGTCTAGCCATTCAATAGGAAAATATATAAATGAGACATGTTCCTTTAAAAGTGGCTCTACTATATTTTTAAATGTTAATAACCGTAATTTTTCCATGTATTGAGTACTTCCTCTCTTCATTTGTCTTGATTATCAAAAAATGAGAAATAACAATTACTTAATCTAATCAATTTAAAACTAACTATCTAAAAGAAGAATTTAAAACTATTTATTAGAATAATACGTTATTAAAGAAACACTTTTAAAAGTTACACGTAATTATCATATACATCACCCCTAACATCTCAAACATATTACGTACACATTATATACTATATATTTATATACTATATATTTATATACTGTATTTATATTTTACAATAATTTTACAAAAAACAAATATAAAAAAAGTATTGCCTATACTTACTAGCAATTCCTCTATTCTTTATCCAATTACGTCTCACTTTATTAAGCCTAAAAATGGTGATTTACCACGTTTAGACAAATACTTCTTCGAAAATACAGTGTTTTATAACGAACAACCGTATTGTGAATTAGTCAGCGCTCAATTTTTCGAATTAGACATTTCACCTTGTCCTACAGAATTAAACTAGCCATTTGTAACTAATAGAATTTCTTATTGTTCAAAATTGACCTACTTAAAAATTAAGTTGATGGACATGCGGTCTTACCCTTATTAGTATGACTAATAATGCTATAATCACTCATATAAATCCTGAAACCAGTAAAATTTTAGTTAGCTTCTCACATATAAATTGGACAAGCATACGCTATTGTATACCCCCCACTCATAGAAAGATAGAATGTATTAATTTTCTCAATTCACTAATGGAAAAACCTTAATAAAAATATCTTCATATTTATCGAATATAGTTTTGAATTCTTATAAACTATATAATTTTGGAGTTGGTTCATACGTTACAAAAAACTGATCGTATTATCATTATGGTCCCTCCACTTTCACAAGTGTTTGTTACATTTTTCTCATCATTAGGAGAACCTATTTCATCACAAATTTTGTCTAATACATCTCCATACCCTGTATCAATGTTTGCACTTAATGAACTTGAAAGTGAATTATTTGAAGTCGAGTTAAAACCAATACCACCGCATTAAATCCAGGTTCAATTGGACCTACCGGTAATACGGATCTACCAACATTAATTCTTACCGATAGGGTAATTGACACTGGCGTACTTACTATTTCTGGTGGAGCAACAAATACAATTACCTTTACTATCCCAATCACTTTAATAACAACCGCGACTATCGAAGTTTCAGCATTTTAATAAAATTTTATTAACCAGCCTATATTTTTTAGTACGTACACTCTCAAAAACTTATTATGGACTTCTAGATATATCGGGTATCAAAATTCCTTGAATACATTATCTATCTTTGATATCACGAATGATTTTATGAGTATTCAGTATTAGTGTTTTCTATATGATTAAGTCTATATTTGAAGGTGACATATCAGCGATATTTTTTATCTATTTCTTATATGTGTTAGTAAGTTCGTTTGCAAACTTGTTAGCACTTTTTATAATTATTCCATTAATCATATATAAGAATTTTTATAAATGAAGTAAATTTCTTAGGACATGTATTCGTTTTACAAATGAAAGAAGACATCTCCTAAAATTGGAAATGTCTCTTTTAAATTAATAAAACAATTTTGGTTGTATTTCTTTATTTTGATCAGTTTTTTCACCAATAAATTATGTAGTTTCAGTACTTGTACTACAACTTGTCGAGTATAAAATCGGTATACCGCATATTGCATCATTCATTACATCACGAAAAACTTTTGCAGCGACTTCTGTGAAAGTTTGACACAGATTAGATATATCATCATTAAAAAACTGTATTACTTCTGCAGAAAAAACTGGAAAAACAACATTCGCTCCACCCGAGAACTGCGGCTGTACAACAACTTGTACAAGTTCAAAAGCGTCTAAAGGATAAGGAATTGGATTTACAATCCCATCCCCAATAACACTAACAATAATAGTTACATTGCCAAATTGCACTGTAGGTTTAAGAAGTGTAGCTAATGTAATCGCTTTTTCAAAATCCGTAGTTTGTACTAAAATAATAAAATTTCCATCAGTCGGTATTAGCGGACCTACTGTTACAGTTGGATCAGCTCCTACTGAATTTCTAAGTTCATTAAAATATGTGATCCATGGCGGTGAAAGTTGAGGTTGTATATGCTCGTCCATTCTTTTTCCACCTCCTTTTGTAATTCTTAATAAGATAATATGGATAAAACTCGATAGTGTATTAGACATATATATTATTTTTCACTATTATTTTCATAAACTTACCATATCAATTTGGGAATTTTGTACGCTTAGAAAACCATTTAGACACATTTACCTAATTATTGTACGCCAATAATATAGTTGTGGAGAATTTACAGATAGAGGATTTAGAAAGAGCAAGAGGACACAGCTAATTAATCATGAAGATACATTGTGTTAGATGAGTAAATACATAGGCTTCATTTGTAGTAGTATAGTATGTTTTTCCTTTACTGTTATGTACTTTATACTGTGGCGAACCATTGACACTCACTTTTGCATCAATTATAAATCCCAATCCTGTATCTACAGAACCAGCTCCATCTTTATCCTGCTAAGATGGAGCATTATAGAAACGTAGATTGTCTACTCTGCTTTTTAATCTATTAGGAACAGATACTTCTGAAAGAAATCCACTATATCGTAGCAGGAGTTATATTCACAGCTGTAATTTTACAAGTTGAAATAGCAAACCTAACAGTTGTAGTTGGATTTATAGGTAATGTCCCTAGTACTATACCAAGTCCCGTTTGTTCCACGTTAAAATCCGCTGCAATAGAACCATTACTTGCTAAAAGACTCACTGTAGATCCAATAAACGCATCCAGTAACTGTCTAATTGGTCGTTCACGACATTCACACTCGCATCCTACATCGGTAGGTGGAAGTAATGTTATAGGTGGTCCTGGTGGTAAAAAACCTACTCCTGTTACATCAGAAATATTGACCACAAAGGTTGTAGTGCCATCTGTAACTGTAACTAAAAAATCATTCACGGAAGTGATAGTAAATAGAAAGAAAAGTGGGGGCGTGTTGGGTGTGTCTGCAATAGTGCCAAGAATAACAGTTTCTCCAATAAGTTGTTGTAAAACGCTTTGCATAGGTAAAACACAGCAATCACAAAGACAACCTTCAGTTGCTCCTGTCGGGCCTGTGTCTCCTGTTGGACCCGTTCCTCCCGTCGGGCCTGTGTCTCCTGTTGGACCCGTTCCTCCCGTCGGGCCTGTGTCTCCTGTTGGACCCGTTCCTCCCGTTGGGCCTGTGTCTCCTGTTGGACCCGTTCCTCCCGTTGGGCCTGTCCCTCCTGTTGGACCCGTGGGACCGGTTGGTAAAGTAAATGGTGGGATTGGGGGAAGTGTAGGGCCAATTACATTTGGATTTAATGCATTTGCTTGAAGTATCCCATTTATCTTTTGTATTTCATTTTTATCAAACACATAACTACCTCCTATGATTGTACTATATTGTAGTAATACAGTTATCTTACATACACATAAACTTCATTAATCGTAATATAATATGTTTTCCCTATACAATGGTGCACCTTAAATTGTAGTGAACCGTCCATATTTACCTTTCCTTCAATTGTATATCCCTCACCTGCATCTACGAAACCTGCCAAGATGGAGCATCATAGAAACGTAGATTATTAACCTTAGAAACCACACGCTTCCCTACAATAGATGAATCAACTGTACTTTTCTTATTAAACTGCACATAAGATGGATCGTTCTTAATCCACTGATCCCCACCAAGATTTAACCAACCATCCCTTTCAGCCCGCACAAAATAAATGAAACTTTAAGTAGTCAAGTGGATCTTCATAATCTGTTCCACCAAGGTATTTCGTTACATCATAGTGAGTCCATAATCCTTTTTCTACAGATAATCTAAGGTCACGTAAGATTTTAGCTAGTAACTTAACATATTTATCATAGCTGCGTTTGAATTTTGTATAGTCCACTGTTTCGCATAACTCTACATGTACAAATCGTTTATTAGCAGCAGTACCTCCACCATAAGCAATGGACTTTGTATCTGCGATTTGGATTATTCCATTCCAGTCAACCGCATAATGAACGAACGCGTTTCTCCATCTTCTTCAAAACCAGTACGCATTATCTCTTCCCATGAAGCTACAGACTTTGTTAAATCTGTTTCGGGATAATTCATCCGTTTTGTTATAAATTCTTCACGGTTTGAAGGATTATTTTCTAATTGTTTATATTGAGTTAATACCTTTTTAAATAATTGTTTAGCGTAAGAACTTCTCGGCTCGCTGAACATAGGATTTGCTTTTTCCCACACATCAGGATTATCAATTTCTTCTGGATTATCGATCTTGCAGATGAAGGGAAACAATGGTCTTCTAAATCTTTGCCTTTTAGAATATTCATCGCTCGCTCTCTCGTCTTGTCTAAGAACCCATCGCGAACAAAACCATCTGTACCAATAAAAAATTCTCTAGCATTTGGCACTTTTCCAAGTCCACTAGAGAATACATTTACTACATCAAAGTTTTCATATCGATGTATTTCATCGTAAATAACACAACCGTCACGAAGTCCATCCTTAGAACCAGCATTAGATGTATGATATTGCATAATGCTTTGAGTATCGTTACTCAGTATCTCTACCTTAGTTCGATAAAACATATCTTCTAGTATTTCTTTTCCTTTAATAGCATCATAGACTTCACGAAAAGAAACTTTAGCTTGCTTCTCGTTGTTAGCCACAATTGAAACATTGTAGCGTTCTATCCCGTGTAGTGGACTAATAAAGAAATGACATAATGATGAAATCAAACCATTTTTACCGCCACCACGAGCCATCATAATTAGAAACTGCTCGTAAAAAACCGAATCGTCTTCTTCATAAAAAAGAAAAACAAAAGCGGTTAAAAACTTCTGAAATGTTTGTAATTCAAAATACCATTTCTCTGTAAACTTTATATAATCATCATGCATTTCATTATCGAAATACAGATCATCACGTATTAAAATGTATTTCTCTAGGTAATCAATTAGCATTATGCGCTCTTTATTTAGCTTAATTTTTCCCGCTCGATACATTTCAATATATTCAGTTACATATTCATTTTGAATCATGTTAAATCTCTAGCAGAGCGCACAGGTTTTGAAGGAACTTTCTTTTCTTCTGCCGATGCTTCTAATCCAAGTGCATCTAAAATCTTTATCATTCGATCGTTAGTTTTATGTAAATCATTAATAGAAGGATTGGATTTCGGACCGTGCATGCCGGATACTTTTATTCCTGTTTCTTCAATATCATCAACAAGAATACATTTTAAATCCCACAGCGATAAATAATCTTGAATTAAGTCAGCATAATGATTACCTACAATCTTTTTTTCTTTCAATTGATTTATTAAATCCTTTTCAATCCTTTTTTTCATTGTTTCACGCTTAACTCTAGCCACAATATCCCTCCCTTCTGATTTACATCGTTTTCCAATTTGATATAACGCGCGAATTTACTTATAAATTTAGAAAATCGACCCCCTCCTCCGGTGCCCCTTAGAGCATTTTTTGATGAAATATTTTAAGGGGGGACTGTTTCTGAATCATTTTCACCACTTTTCATCGTGTTCCCATTTGTTCTGTTTCTTTTTGAATGTTCTACCGTGTTCTTTATTATGGTAATCCACACAGACTGTTTCTAAATTGTCTATTTCTAATGCAAGTTCTGGATGATGTTCAAGTTCTTTTATATGATGGACAACTAACTGTATCTTCTTACGCTTTGCACTCTCACTGTATTCATTGGTATCTGTTTGAACACGTCCGTTACGTTTACACTCTTGACATTCATAGTTATCACGCTTCTTTACTTGTTCTCGTAATTGTTTCCATTCACCACTGTCATAGAACTTACGCTTCTGTTGTTTGGTTTTATATTTTTTCATTTGTTTTTACCACATCCATATATCTTCAATTGCATAATCCTCTTCATAGTATTTAACTCACTCGTCAAGTTGTTATTCTTCAAAATAGATGTATTCCCCCGATCCAGAATCACTCTTTACTTTTCTATAAAATAAAAAAGTAGCGAATTCGCTACTTTACTCTCATACCTCATACATGTTTCATCATCCAATATTTCTAATTAATAAATTCTGTATTAGTTTTACATCTCAAAATTGATGATTGCTGTTTTTGTAATGATAAACAACTCGTTAACTTTATCTTCGATTTGATTTTGGACATCCGCTACATCTACCGTAGAACCTGTATGCCCTACTTGATTTCTTAACCAAGTATATATCGTATCATTACCAGAACCTCTAGGACGTGTAGTAGGCTTATCTTCATTTACATTATAAAAGCTAAATCCATTATTTCTAATAAAAGAATCGATATCTCGCTGACTAGTTGGCCTACTTAAATCTGATGTTGGTACAACCATTTGTAACAGCCCATATAACTGAATAAACCTACCAACAACACCTTCAATTCTTAATGAATTTACAAGAATTGAAACAAAAGCATTCCCTAGAATATCCGCCTCAAAAGTCTGATTTCCTAAATTATTAATAATATCCTCTCGATCTGTTTCTTCTAACAAACGATAGCCAGAATTATTGTATATGGTTATCATTCCAGTAGCTAAACTTCGTGAGTCTGAAATTTTTGTCAAATCTTTATATAACATACCAAATTCATACGAAAATAAACCTAAAATTTTCGAAATAAATTCTTCTACTTGAGCATGATTATTATTAATTGTAACTTTAATCAGCATGCTATAGTAATCAGAATCCAAATCAGTAAAGCTGATTTCTACATTGGTAATGCCACTATTTGAATTCAATTCAGAATTGGGTTGAAAACATATAGCCTCCCTACACTCTATTCCTTTCACTCTCACTCTATATTCTACTTGTGCCATTAATACCATCTCCTGTTTGATTATTGAATTAAACTTAACTCCAACTACTCATTCGACAAAAGACAACATTATCCTTTTAAAAGATTTAAAGCGCCAAATAGATGCCATTTCATTATTTATTATTTTGTAATTCAAATACGGTAAATGAAGTTTTATTCTTCTTCCAACCACCTAATGTTGTTTACATTTATCTATCCAATAATATTAAGTAACTGGAAGAAGAGCAAAAGCACTTCTACGTTTACACAACGTGAATTGCAATTGAATGTGAAAACAAGAAACAACTGTTCATCCAATCTGCAACCATCGCCACCGGTTATGACGATCCATTTAAGTTATAAGGAACTTTATGAGCAATGTTTTCCGCCACTACTCACAATACAAATATATCACGTTGATTCCAAAACAACCGGTACATTTACTGCCAAAAAGCGGTCATTTCTCTGCCACTTTTTATTTAACTCTTAAAAAATAATTGGTGCCATCATATTTATTCCACCTAATTCCTTTAAAATTGTTGAATTTGTATTTTCTACAAAACCTCTATATCCAGGTGGACTACCAAAAAGAACAACTGCCGATTTAAGGTCAAATTGGAAGTCTCCTTTTACCCTCCATTCTCTTTCATGTGTCCAATCAATAAAATTCTCTTTATCGTCTAAATTTAAATTTACTATCCGCCACCATTCATCTCTTGGAAGAAGATTCTTAGCAATTTCTTTTTTTTCATACATTACAGGTCTGCCACCTTTGGCATACACATAAGCCTTCGGAAAAGCTATACCGACTGCAGTGTACCTCATTTGAGACCTGTCCTTTGTTCGCTCCTGTTCGAACAAGATATTTTGACATACACTATGTAACGGCATGTCCTGAAAACATACTGCTTTATTATCTCCAATTATATACCCCGACTGCGTTGTACTTCCCAATAACTTCTTAGAAGTCAATATTTCACCAAGAACCTGACTTGCTGTTTTTAATTGCCCTCCGTTTTCATCATATATACCTTTTGTTAAATGAACTAAAAAAGCACTTAGATCTGTTCTATGACTACTTCGCTCTTCCCACTGCTCACGAGTATATCCCATGACCATCCTCCTCTTTAAATATTTTATATCAATAAATCTTATTATAACACTTCAACTGACTTACCCATATCTTATATTGTGTGTAACTGCCCCCTTCGCTGAATCCCTTGGTATCATTAAATTTATAATCCTTTCTTTTTTGAGTTACATAGTACAAAATTTATGAGTAACTGTAAGGAGTACCACCACATTGCTATCAAGCTAAAAATATGAATTTTATCAATCCATATTTTTCTTTTGCATATTGGCTAGTATAGAACAAAAAGGTTATCAAATGCTGAGCGAACCCTCAGCAGATGATAACCTTTTGAACTAGCGTATCAATGATTTAATTAGATAACCTCACAAATATATTATTGAACCACTCCAAATACATTAATTTCAGCGGCACTTGTCCATGGATTGTTGTTTACCTCGCTTAATGCACGTAATTTAATATAACGACCTGTCTTGTTTGCAAAGCTGACCTCTTTCAAGTTAGTATTGTTTGCAAAAGCACCTATGGATACCGCTGTTCCCCAGTTTACTCCATCACTACTGACGTAAAACTCATAGTCCTTAATCGTTCCGTTAATTTGGCCGTCTTGCCTTGGCAAGTAGCTGAATTTGGAGAGGTTATAAGTTGCACCTAAATCAATTTGAATCTCGTGCGGCATTGGAGCTACGGGGCTCCAGTTTGTATGCCAAAATGTGTCTTTGTTTCCATCAAAGGCATACGTACCTAAATTGTACCAATTATAGCTATCTACATATTTTAGTGTCCAGTTTGTTTGCGGAATTAAACTAGCTTCTTTTGTTGTGACTGCTACATTCATAGCAGAATTACTTGTACTTGTAGTTGTAATCGTTACTCCTGATTTTTCTCCCGTATAGGTATTACTATTCGGATTGGTGTCTGGACCAAAGGAAGCAGCATGATTTTGATTCGTGTAATAGAACGGGTCTTGGTATTCACTGACTGATTGCTCTATATCAATGAAGGGATGAGGATCACTGGAATTATTATTCATGGATTCATCAATATGCCAAACCGCAATACCACCAGAATTTGTTGGTAAGCTCGCATCATACCCAACCTTTGCGCGATTCTCAACTAAAAAATACGTATTATCCTTTAAAGGAATCTTTAACACATTATAGTTATTTGGAATCGCATTTAGAGTAAAGTTATTAGTGGTATTTACTACATTTGGTGTTACAAATCCTAATTTTACTTTTGACCAAGCATCCATATGACCGGGTGTAGCTCCATAATCTTCTCCTTGAAGATTATTCCAAGATCCATTACCCATTATACTTAGGCTACCCACACGATTATTATCACCATATAGATCTGGAAGACCAAAGGAATGACCTAACTCGTGCACAGGGATACCAATCGTTGCCATATGACCATATTGTTTTTCACCCTGCGCCGTATACATGCCTGATACAGTAACACCATCGTGATTTGTATTGGGAGCATACGACTGATGTGCCCAAATATAAGGAAGTGGGGCACCAGGAGCAGCCTGTTCATTACCAGCAAGAAAACTTACAATGTAGAAGCCATCTTTAGAGTCAATGACTTGATCATTATTAGTATCAAGACTAGCAAAATTCACTTGAGAATCAGCTTTAGCCAGTGCATCTGTTATAACCGTACCCATACTTTTTCCCGATGTACTCGGATGAGCGTAATCTAATTTCACTTTAACTACTCCATCATTTTGAGTACCATATGTTTCAGGAGCTGGAGTTATCTGTACTTTTCCGTTACTTACTTCATTATAGTAATTCTTAACTGACTTTTGATTTGTAGAAAAGAATTTGTTACTCCAGTCGTTATCGTTATATGCAATATCAACATCTGTAAACCCAATTAACAAAACAAGTAATTTTTTGGTTCCTACAACTGGAGTGACAGTTCCATCAATATTTTTTGGTGATTCTTTTTGTAACTTATTCATGTGCTCCTGTTTTTTCTTTGCTTGAGGGTTGTATTTTTTTATCCACTTATTCAAATTGTCCTCATTTACCGCCATTGAAGGCTTCTTATCGATTTTATATTTTGTACCCGTTGATTTCAGTTCATCTGATGTAAGCTCAGCGTAATTCCAATATCCCTTCTGATCTTGTAAAAGTATGTCGCCATCCTTTGTACTTACCCAGTGGAACCATTCATCTCCATGTAACGAGCCTTCAAAAGTTTCGCCTGACGGCTGCTTCATTTTGACAACTCCCTCGTATGCTGGTGCGGCAAAAGCGTTCGTTTGAACATACAAAACACAAATCAAAGAAAAAACGGACATGATCAGGAATTTTAAAATTCTTTGCATAAACTTTCCCCCTTTTTCAATTGTGTGTGGAATATTCTGTTGATAGCCAGACTAGATTCATACATGGAATAGATTGAAAGATACATTTGTATAACACTAACAGAATACCTTTAATTATAATTACAGGAAATTGAAAAAATGTTAATTTTTTATCCAGATAAATATTTTCTCAAGATTATCCAATAAAACAAGATTGATAATGGTAGTCCTTCAGAGAACTAATGATTTTCTGTCTAAAATGTGTCTTAACGTAACATTCATTTTTTTGATATGGTAATCCAATCGCAATTAGACTAAGGTTTTAAACTAGCGCAAAAGAAAAACCAATGATTAAATTTTAAACCTAGTCATTGCCTTATCCATTGCATCTTGATTTACACCTATATAACGTAACGTGACCTTCTCTGACGAGTGATTAAATATCTCCATGAGCAATGCTATGTTTTTCGTTTGCATGTACATGTGATACCCGTAGGTTTTTCTCAACGTATGTGTTCCTATTTCATCTAATCCAAACTCCGCCGCTGCTCCGCTTAATATCTTATATGCCATACTACGACCAATTGGACGATTCCTACCTTGTCTACTTTGCAATAGGTACTCATTATCTTTCCTTACCTCAATAAACCATTTAAGTTCTCTTTTCAGTGCTGCAGTAATTTGTATTCGTTTCTGTTTCCCTGTTTTCTTTTCTCTCATAGATATATGACTACCTTTGACATCTCCTACCCTCAGTTTCAAAATATCAGAGATTCTCAGGCCAGTATTAATACCTATAATGAAGAGGATGTAATTACGTAAGCTCTTTTCCTTAAAATACTCTTTTAGTTGCTGTATTTCTTCTGGATCACGTATTGGTTGAACGAAGTTCATTATTCATTCCCTCCAGTTCCTTCAGTTTCATAAACTTCTAATCTAAGAGCAAAAGCTAAATTATAAAATGCCCTGGACTTCCAACGGCGATATGTACGTTCAGCCATTCCAATTTCGTTATAAACCATATAATCACATACGGCTTCTTCGTCTAAATAACGCTTATTTATAATGTCTCTCTGAATCTTTCCTGCATAACTATTACCTAAGCGACTTAAAAACTGATTAATACGGAATGACATTAACTCCAACCACTCTTCATGCTCACTTTGTTGTAAATTAGCGATTGCTACATCCTCTAAAGGCTTCCCTACTGTATAAGTTGGACCGTGTTCTCTCATTTCATAAGAAGGAAGGACTTTCATTTCTTTACGAATCATTCCGAGCTGTCTATATATACGCACACTTTCAAGAACACCTTCTAATTTCTCTTGCGTTGCTGCTCTATCAATTTTTGGTAAGAAAGATAATTGTTTAGTCATGTAAGACCACTCCTTTTTATTTTTTAATTATTTTTGTCTTAAAGCTCCACGTCTCCGTTCATAACAAGGTCTATGCATCCCCATCAAATCCTCAATTTCATGAGTACTAAATTTCTCTTTTCGCTTTTTCTTGCCTTTCTTCTTTGCTGGTTTTGATTGCTTTTTCCACTCACGTAGCTGATCCTTAAATACCTTCATTTCCCCATCTCCCTTTTCAAAATAAAAAGGACACCTATTCCTAAAACAGCTTTAATTGCTGCTTTAATGAATTGGTGTCCTCTAGTTTTCTAGCCGGACTTTATTCGATTTTTATCTTAAATATCCCAATAGTCACTATTAACATCATTAGTATATTTGCTGATTTCCTTCTCTTTCCCACACTTTTCACATTTATAATAACTAACTATCCCCATCTTACCGGTTTTAAAATCTTCACTGTCTTGACTTTTAATAAGTTTATATCTATGTATACATTTAGGTTCTTTTAATTTATCCAACCAATTTCCTAACATAAATTAATCCCTTTCCTCTCGAAGATAATCTTTCTATTCCCATCCTCTTAAGAATAACTTAGAAAAGATGTCCAATCAATGTAACGTGGTAGCTTGTTTTTCTTTAAACAAAAGGATTATTTTGTTGAGTCTTTCCAGTCTCTTAATACATCTAAGAGACTGGAAAAACTCACTCCAGCGGCCCTTTATATGGAATACGTGGCATATTAATGAAGTCATACGTCACAATATCTTCTACATTTGCCAGATAGGCATGTAAGCTTTCAATTAACATAAGATTAGGTATACTTTCTTTTTCTTTTATCAAAATAATAGGCTTTTGGAATGCATATGCGTAACCAAGTTCAAAAGCCGTGCCACTATCTACACATCCATTCACAAAATCATGAATTGCCACTACTACATCCGCTCTTCTTAAATATTTTAAATCATTATGAAAAACTACAGTTCTCCACTCCGTAGATCCAAAAGTTAAATGTTCATGTTGATAAAACCTAGCTGAAAAAATATCTGCAACAAAAGGATTGTTACCAAGCGCATTTTCTAGTCTCTTTATCCTGTTAATTTGTTCATCATTAAAAAATGGACCTGCTATAAATACCCTAACTACCCTGGTATTCTTTTTTTTCATACCACCTATACCTCCTTTCGCCCTTATAAACTTTAAATATTCCGTGTATTACAAAGATATTATCGTTTATTTTAAAATTATGAATATCTATCCCTTGAATAAAACCCAATATTCTGTCAATAATGCAAACACATGATTATCTTTCTCCGATTTCCTTATTTGAGTAGTTAGCTTTTGCTAGCTGCTCTTTTATTTGCGAACACTTTAGACAAGATTTCATACAATATATCCAGTCCTTTCTTATAATTTGAGCTCGTCACTTTCGTTATAAAAGTAGGGTTATGTCCTATAACTTTTTTCAGGAATCATCCATATGTTATATCTGAAAAAGTGGCTCTGCTTTATAAAAAGGTGGTTGCGGAAACTACCGCCTTTTTATTTATGACAAAATGAAATTTTTATTCAGTTTCTTCTAATTCATGTATACATGCCATACATAACTCACTAACTTCATCGATCCAATCCGTTTCCTCTAAACAGTTACTGCAGCGTTTCATTCTACTTCATCCTCCAATACCGTGACAGTTATATAATTTCTAGCATTCTTTCGGTTTGCTATTCTCCTTTGATACGCTGGTCTTGTATAAAAACGAACTGTCGCAGGAAGTACGCCCATATAATTAGCGCATTTCTGTATAGTTCCGATACATAACAATGATTCACGTTTATAAACGACGTACTCCTTTAAGTTCATTTCTAAGTCCCCTTTTCTAATAAAATAGCGTTTTTGTTTAGTTTCACTCTAAAAGTAAAATTTTCATTTTTTCATTCAATCAAGTTCATAAAATATTCTTTTCCCCCGATAAAATAATGATTAGGTGTCCCACGCGCATTTTATCCACTGGAAATAATACCTTTCACGTACTTACGTATTAGAAACTTCATTTCTGCTTCTTCTCCACTAGCAATTTTGTTCACTTTTTTGATACATTTATGAAACATTCACATGTTATCTTCAATATGTTCTATTCTTTTTGAAAAACCATGTGAGAATACCAAAATAAGAAGCCCTAGAGCCCTAACTCTAGGGCTTCTTGTTTTCAAATAAGGATTTTGCTAAAAAACTACACATTTATTAAGAACATGCATAAAATATAATGTGGTATTCTTTTTCAATATTAATGTTTATCCGAGAGCGCCTTGAATGGCGCTCTTTAATTTCCAAATAACATTTTTAGATAATTACGAGAGCGGATTTTATTATGTTGTACAAGCACTACTTCACTTTATTAAATAGACTATATAGATATTTAAAAGAAGGGAGCTTTAAATTCATATGGCTGATTACTTTTATAAAGATGGTAAAAAATATTATAAAAACCAATCACATTCCAACAATCAAAAAAATAACTGTTTTATTGAAACTCATACGATAGCTGGTTCTGCAGAAAATGAAAATGGAAATATACCTGTTTCAGTTTTCCTTGAAACCACCGCTCCACAAACTGTATTTGAGGATTTTACAAACAATCATAACAAAACATTAATTCAGTTATTCGTTGTCGGTATGAGTGCACCCGTTCAAGTAACTATTCTAACAAGAAGATCTAGCGTACCAATTACTACTACATTACAACCTGTTCAAACAAAAATATTTCAAGTTGAAGATTTTCAAAGTCTTACTCTTACAAAGCAGGAAGGCTCTACTAGTGTAGTTAGTTTATTTGTTCAAAAAACATTTTGTATATGCTGTAACGATAATAACGATTCATGTGATGAATATTACCAAGAATGTAATTGATAGATTAAATCACCAGAAAAACCCTTTATATAAAGGGTTCTTTTCCTTTTACTCCCCTCATTTTCCCGTTTTTTATTAAAATAACGATTTTATTATGTTTCCTAACTTACAGTAATGTCCTTAAAAAACATTCATATATATTTATCAGATGCACTTTTAAATCCCAGAGTATCAAATACTTTTAAGAGTTGACTGACCAATAATATTCGAATTATCTTTAAAAACTTATTAAAAATAACTTAGATACAAAAAAGCTACGTTTTATATAGGATAAAAAATTATTTTAAGTAAAGGAGCTTGATTATTTGTGAATTATCAAAATGATAACAACTCTAACATTCACAAACCTTGTTCTTGTCCATCTCCCACGGCTAACAGTTTAAATGTTGTTCAAACTACCCCATCAATAGTTTCTGTAAACTCTGCGATTCCACTAGATACCGTGGTAAATTCTAATGGTACGGCAATCTCATTCACACCACCAACAACTGTTTTACTTGAAGGTGGAAGAACCTATTTGGCAATCTATGAAGTGCAAGTTATTATTCAACCAGGAGGTAATTCGGCAGGTATAACTATGTATCTGAATAATAATCCTATCATTGGCTCAGGTACTTCTCTAGGATATACTGCAGGATTCACTTCTGTATCAGCACCCGCAATTTTCACTACACCTCCAGGTATAACAAGTACTCTTACTGTTAATGTAGGACCATATTCTAATACATTGAATACGTTGGGCTTAACTCTTGCTGTTGTAGCATTAACATAATAAAATGTAAAACTCTCTAAAATGATTTTATTTGTCCCTTAACTGTCTATTGGGCTAGCCTCTAAGAACTCCCCATAACTACATATAGAAAAAGTACATTATTTGGTTCGATAGTACTAGGTGACTCGGCTAGCACAATTGCTGAGTCACCTATTTATCTATAACAAAATAAAGCATTTGTTTAATTTATTACTTGTTCTTTTTAATGCATTATTCTATTACAATTCATTTTCATGTTATAATTACCAACAGTACATATTTTAATAGGCACAACAAATCTCATAAATATAGGAGGACCTTAATGATCCTAACTCAAGAAAAGAACATAAAATTAATTATGCATTTTCTTACATTATTATCTTTTTTTATTCTTATTTTCTTTAGTGTCACAATTTTTTATATACCTTTGGTTTTCTATTTTGTATGTAAATCACAAAACATTCGGAAAAATATTCTTGAAGCTGTTTTTTTTCAACTATTCATTTGGATAATTACAGTGATTTGGAATCTTTTCATAATAAGAATCTTAATGCTATTTTGGTCTAATTTAGACTTGGCTTCAAATAACGCTTTTTTAAAATACAATCGTTTTTCTATAAACTTTGTAACCTTCATTTCCTTTCCTATGATTACAATTTCCTACTAGCAACCAAGTATTGGCTATCCCCCCCATATGAACACCTCAATTTTATTGGCATATACTTTGAAGGAAAAAACATTTCAATTAAACATATACCTACAAATTCAGTTGCTAATAATTTACCAAAAATTACTTAACATTTAATTTTTTAAAGGAGGTATTTATGAGATATAATCGAAAATCAAATTCGTGTGATAAATTTCAGCAACCCTGCTTTGTTTCTATATCCCCTTGTGATCAAAGTAATTGCTGTACACCTGTTTTTTTCTCGAATGCTCAACAACAAGAATTATTGCAAATAATAAATCAATTAAATCAAGCCATCCTTTCTTTTTTCACAACACCAAATCCAACAACTATACAAATACTCCAATCAGCATTACAGGCATTAAATGATTTATTAATAGCAGTACAACCAAATACACCAAATAGAAATTTAGTTATAAGAACTATAAATCAATTAATTAATTCTTTACCTACCGCATCTCTCACTCAAATCTCAGCATTATTCCAATTTCTATTCCAAAGCTTGTCTTCACTTATAAGTTGTTCAAATATATCGGACCCCTTATTACAGCAAACATTCAACTTAATTTTACAAGGAATCTTAAATAGTTCGCTATTAAGTAACATCGGAACACCGGGGCCGACTGGAGCCACTGGACCTAGAGGATTTCCTGGACCTAGAGGCGCTCAGGGTTCTCAAGGTGTGCAAGGAATTCAGGGGCCTGAAGGACCAGAAGGACCGGAAGGACCTCAAGGTGTGCAAGGGATTCAGGGACCGGAAGGGCCTGAAGGGCCTCAAGGACCTCAAGGTGTAGAAGGAATTCAGGGGCCTGAAGGACCAGAAGGACCGGAAGGACCTCAAGGTGTACAAGGGATTCAAGGACCACCAGGACCACCTGGGCCTACTGGTTCAGGGACCGGAATGGGAATTCCTGGACCACCGGGACCTACTGGGCCTCAGGGTATCCAAGGGATTCAAGGACCGGAAGGACCGGAAGGGCCCACTGGACCTCAGGGTGTACAAGGAATTCAAGGGCCGGAAGGACCGGAAGGAGCCACTGGACTTCAGGGTGTGCCAGGAATTCAAGGGCCGGAAGGACCACCAGGAGCCACTGGACCTCAAGGTGTGCAAGGAATCCAAGGGCCGGAAGGACCACCGGGACCTACCGGAGATTGTGATTGTCCACCGGGACCTACTGGACCGACCGGACCTACTGGGCCAACCGGACCTGCATGTAATTTCCTAGTATATGCTACAAATGCAGGACTCATAGATGACCCTACAAATGATACAGTATCTGTAATTAACACCGGAACAAATATAGTAGTTGATACAATTACTGTAGGTAATGCACCACTTGAAGTAACGGTTTCACCAAATGGAGCTCGTGCCTATGTTACTAATATTTTTTCTGATACCGTTTCCGTTATTGATACTGCTACGAATACTGTTATCGCTACCATTCCCGTTGGAACTGATCCAATCGGTGTAGCTGTTTCTCCAGATAACACAACTGTTTATGTTGGAAATCATGGTAATAATACTGTTTCTGTTATTAATGCAGCTACCAATGCAGTTATCACTACCATTCCTGTTGGCCTCGCTCCACAAGGAATCACTGTTTCACCAAATGGGACCTTTGCATATGTTGCAAACGAATTAAGCAACACAATTTCTGTTATTAATACTGCTACCAATGCAGTTATCGCTACCATTCCTGTCGGTATTCGTCCTAGAATAATCGTCTTCACACTAGATGGTACTCGTGCTTATGTCACAAATCAAAACAGCAATACTGTTTCTGTTATTAACACCGCTACCAATGCAGTTATTAATACAATTAACGTAGGTACCGAACCTGTTGGTATAGATATTACACCGGGTGGAAATCTTATTTACGTTGTAAATAAAGTTAGCAATAATGTATCTGTAATAAATGTGGCGACAAATACTGTGATTGATACAATTTCTGTTGGTTTATCCCCTGATCAAGTAACTATCATACCTGATGGCACTCGAGCATATGTTACAAATCAAGCTAGTAATACTGTTTCCGTTATTGATATTGCTACGAATACTGTTATCACTAATATCCCAGTAGGTGTCGCTCCAACCGGAATAGCTACTGGAACTATTTGTGAATAAAATAAAGAAATGAAAGCCACAGATAGTTTTTATTAACATTGATAGTATGTGATATTCTTTCTTTAACTACGTTCAAACAACCAGGATAAACCTCTATATTCTGTTAATATTCTTTTCTGTTTTGTCTTACAGAACCTGCGAGCCGCTAGCTGTTGTTAGCTGCTCTCTTTCTATAAAATCCAAATCAAATACCAATCAATTTACTGAAATTGATTTTTTTGGAATTACATGATAATATTTACCTATAAAATCATTACCCTTATACAAAGAGCTATGAGCCTTTCCACTCATGGCTCTTTTTTATTACGATTTTCACTTCACATCTACACGATCAACTTTACCGTTTATCCAAACCGCGACTTGCTCACCAAATCCACTCATTGGTGGATTGACTACTGTTACATTTCCGCCCTTCACTATTAAAAGTTTGTTGCTACCAACATCAATTTCTACTTTTTTCAAATATCCATCTCCCTTTTACTACCGCATGTACTCGACAACATCAGTTTTAAAGCCACTTCCCAAATAAACCCTTACTGGAATTACTACACGACCTAGCTCGTCCACTTTTCTTGCAACACCTGTTTTTTCATAGCTTACTCTCCTTTAGTATTTTTATATTTATTTAGAATCTCATCCAAACGTTTCTAATTACGAATGGTTTCTGCTTATCAAGATTTAGATTTAATTAATTGTAATAAATCGGTTGGGGGTTTATACAGAAATGCTTTCAGGGAAATTTTTATAAAGAAATAAAAAATGCAGCAGTGAAAAAAATTAAAACTCATAATTTAAGACATACACACGCAACTATACTATTGAAACAAGGAGTTAACCCTAAAATTATCAGTGAGAGATTAGGTCATACTGACATTTCATTAACTCTTAGTATTTATTCTCATGTTTTACCGAACATACAGGAAGAAGGAGTAAAAAATTTTGGTAAAAGTATCATTGGATAGTTAACGTTTGCAAACTGTTTGTATTTTATAACAAAAAGCCAAACAAATCTTGTATTAACAAGGTTTATTCACTTTAACATATGTTATCATGTATAATACATATGTTAAGTAAATTCAGAATAACGAGGCAAATATTATGGACTTTGTTTATATTAATCAAAACGTATTAAATAATCTTCTATACATTTTATGTAGTATATTTGTTTTTTATTTCATAT
>Ga0102589_1001752_pt1 | contig 27567 bp, 30 predicted proteins | sample AraplaMF_Col_mLB_FD_76858 | JGI IMG/M metagenome (GOLD analysis project Ga0102589, IMG submission 76858) | Arabidopsis root microbial communities from the University of North Carolina, USA - plate scrape MF_Col_mLB | ecosystem: Host-associated > Plants > Roots > Endosphere | place: USA...
GTAAAGCTCCTCCTACTGCCTGCAGTGATCGAAAGATAATAAGGGAAATGAGATTAGTTGAAAATATACAGCCTAAAGATGCTATAAGAAAGAACACTACGCCCCATAAATAGATATTTCTGTTTCCGTACAAATCTCCTAGCTTTCCAGCGATAGGCTGAGTAACAGCCATTACAATTAAATAAATAGTTACTACCCACGAAATATTTGCAAGTGTTTCATTAAAATGAGCTGATATGGTTGATAGAGCAACGGCAATCATGGTCGAATTAATTGGTACAAGAAATGTCCCAATTAGTAATGAAATAACCAAGATAAGCTCTTTATGTTTACCCAAACATTATTGCCTCCTTTTAGTGAAGAGAAATTCCTTTTATAAACGTGTTTATACTGTTTGTTATCATACCTTGATAATCTGCATGTAAGGCTTTGTCTCCAAAATTCAGTTTATACATAAAATATCCCCAGTACGTACTTAGGAAAATCTCTGCTTGTGTGCAGCAATCTAATTCTTTGATATATCCTTTCTTTTGCATTTCTTTAAAGTATTCTTTTAGTATTTCTTTCGTATCATTAATTTTTTTTATAATTTCTTCGTGTGCCTGTGAGAAAATTAAAGGGTCTTTTAAAGCAATTGAAATCATGTCTCGGTTATTATCAAAGTCTTTTAGTAACAGGTAACCGAAATTCATCAAATCTTTTTCAAGCTCCCATTCAATTGATTTATCAAAGATTTTGAGTGAAAAGCTTGTTGTTTTGACAATAGCTTGAATAATACCTTCTTTATTGCCAAAGTGGCGAAAAACAGTCAATTCATTCACGCCAGCTTGTTCTGCAATTTCTCTAGTAGTAGTACCTTTATAGCCTTTTTCTTTAAGCAGCTCTATTGTAGCTTTTGTTATCTTCTTTTTTGTTTCATCTTTTTTCATGTTAATCATCCTTTATGCTTCCTGAATGTAAGTATTTACTTTCCATTAGGCAGTATATAAAGGAAAAAGAGCTGTTGTCAAATGGAAGAGAAGAGAATTATTTATTCATTTAAAAGCGTGACAATTCCATTCGTACCATCGACTATAACCATATCGCCATCCTTTAGCTTATCTGTACTTATTTTCGTACCAACCACTGCAGGAATTTCATATTCACGTGCAATTATTGCCGAATGAGAAAGAATACCTCCAGCGTCAGTAATAACAGCCCCTGCAGTCTGAAATAAAGTAGTCCAAAGTGGAGTAGTGGTTTTACATACTAAAACATCACCTTTTTCCAGCTTGGAAAATTCCTTCGTATTTGAAATGACTTTTACTTTTCCGGTATATGTTCCCGAGGAAGAGGCTAATCCTTTAATAGAATGTTCGCTGTTAGCGTCATTTTCCTCAATAGCTCCCATATATTTCTCAGCTTCTTTCAGCTGAGCTGGTTCAGGGACGCCGAAGTATCTAGGCAAATTAGGCATTTGCTCATGTTCTGCGTGTTCTTTTTTACGTTTCTCAACTAGTTCTGTCACATCTACTGGATTTTCTAAAAGAGACTCTAGCTCATCAAGATATAAAAAGAAAATATCTTCTTTCACTAGAAGAGCATGATGATTAACTAGTAAATCACCTAGCTTAAGTAGGAATAAACGAGCTTTTGCATCCAACATTGCATCGATATAAAAATGATGGTCATCTCTTATAACGGATGCATCTAATGCCCACTGATAGTATTTTTTAAACTCTTCTTTGTGTTTGCTATCCGCTATCTGTTCCAGCAATTCATTATAGTTCTGTTCACGTTTCTTGACCGTCTGTTTAAAATTCTCATCAAAGTTGTAACCGTCATTAACATATCCTTGAATAATAGACAATGCGTGAAGAGGGTTCTCTAGCCAAGTTTCTCCTACAAAATCGTGACTTACAACGTTTCGGTATCCATACTGTTTTAGAAAAGTATCTACTTCAGCCATAAAACTTTTTGCTGCTTTATTTCCCTCTAATTTCTTTAATAAAGTTTCTGTACATTCTTCTTCAAAGACCTTAGTAAGTTCCCTATCGCTTTTAACTGTTAAAGCAAGTCTAGAAAGCTGTTGATCCGTTTCTAACGATTTGTTCATTTTCCCGGTCAATAGCTCATAAACATCATGTCCTGATTTTTTATTTGTAAGGTTTTTATAGGATTCTTCAACTGTAGTATTTAAAGACATTTGAGGCATAACAATATCAAAATGCAGATCATATGCCGTTTTATAAAAATCAGTCAAACTTTGAAGAATCTCCTTTCCTCTCTGAAGGCTGAGACTCTCCCTGGTAAAGCTATCTAACTTGCTATAGTAAGGTAGGAAGTGTTCATCGATAATTTGATTCATTCTTTTTGTTAAGATTGGATAAATACTTTCCATCAATTCTTTATTTTCTTGGAATCTTTTATGAGAATCTCCTTTAAAAAGCTCCGTTTTTGTATAGATATGACCTTTATAAAGCTTTAAATTAAGTCTATTAAACATAAACTTTAACTTTTGAAAACTAGCAGCTGTTCCTTCAGAAAATGCCGGAATAATAAATGAAGCGTACAAAGGACTAACAGCATGAGAAAAACTTGTGTCATTTAAAATCCAAAACTCTTCCATATCCTCGAAACTTAAAGATATATCTTTTTGGAAAGGAGTTAATTTATTATCTTCTGCTAATGTTGTAATTGCTCTTGCCTGTAATAGATATACTTGATTGTCTTGAATACCAAACTCTATGTCTACGGAATGTTGGTAAAGAGCTTCTACTTCTTTTGTTATTTCCGCTAGCTCAATGATTTTTTCGTCTGTTAAACAAAATTTTTGCTGCTCATCTTCCGTTGTTTCGATTTCTTCAACACCTTCATCAAGTGGAAGTATTTTTACTTCCTTTAGCCCTTTTTCTTTCTCTATCTCAAAGGTTTGTTTATTAATCAGGTAAACATCAGGTGTTACTAAGCCTGATACGATTGCTTCTCCTAGTCCATAGCTGGCATTAATCATCATTTCTTTTGTATTATGAGTAACGGGGTTTTGGCTGAAGATGACTCCCGATACTTCGGACTCAATTAATCCTTGAACAACAACTGCCATTGAAATTTCATCAAAATCGGCATACATATTTTGAGTATATTGTTCGACTCTTTCAGTGAAAAATGAGGCCCAGCACGCTTTCACTTTACTCAAAAAAACCTCTATACTTTTCACATTAAGATAGGTTTCATACTGGCCAGCAAAAGATGCACCTTCTAAATCTTCAGCACTGGATGATGACCGAACAGCTACTGACATATAAGAGTTTTTTAGATTTCTAAATGCCTCTATAAGATCCGATTCAATTTCAATAGGAATTTCCCCGTGCAAAATTCTCTCGTGTATATTATCCGTGTGACGATCAATCCCATTCCATTCGATATATCGCTTTAAAGCTTCGGTTTGAATAACAAAGCCATCTGGAATCGGTAAATTTTCTTTTTTCATTTTTATAAGGTTTAAAGCTTTTGCTCCAACTCGTTCATTCACCTCGTCGACCTTCTGAAAACTTAAACTATACATTAAAAATATTCATCCTCCCACAAAACTATATTAAAATGTAAGTAACCACTTACTTTATATTTATTTTAATTCTTTTAAATTTTTATGGTCAATAAAAAGTGGTAAAACATTCAAAAAATGCATATTTAGTTGTGCTTTATTTTAATTTCACTTAAATAATATTCCTCTTTTTTATTCCATTTTTTAACTTTTGTTAGTCTTTTTTATTATAAAGTCTAAATAGTTAACTAATTAAAAGGTTAATAAAAGAAATGAAAAAACCCCATCTAAATTAAGATGGAGGTTTTCCTCTTTTTATAGTTGTGTTAACCATTATCTCGGAGTGCTTACAAGCTTCCACTGGCTGAGTGTCAATTTTATTTTATATCCTCTAATATATAAGTGAGCACTATCAGATTTACGAGTCATATGCGAAGTCATGATTAAAAATCTCCTTTCTCATAGAATTATTTTTAATATAAAACTATTTTGGAAATCTTAACCTAAGCATAGCTCAGTATTGTAAATCCTTTATTAATGACAAGAAAAGATTATGTAAACATTGGAGAGTTGTAGGGGAGCCACTCATTAGTTATGTTTCAGCTTCAATAGATTGAGATCTCTATATATGTGAATTCATTGACGAAGCAAAAATTGCAATGAAGATTCAAAATCAAGTGGATTCTAATACTGTAAGGTAAATTAAAAGGATAGGCCTTTAAAGACTTATCCTTTTACATAGCATATAAAAAATTGATTTTCTTAATAAAATTGAGACATTAACCATCTATAATGGTTATGTCCAAAGATCGGTCTATTAGATTGACAAGCTACTATTTATGTTAGATACAATAGTTTTTAACTCCTTCAAATCATCTATTACCATATCCGCCTGTGCAAGCTCAGCTTCTTGAGCAAAATCAAAATTACACCCCACTGCCATTAAACCATTATCCTTTGCAGCATTGATATCCGATAGGCGGTCTCCTACTACGGCAGCGTATTTGATATCATATTTTTTTATAATCGTTTTGACTAACTCTCCTTTATCGAGGGTTTGGATTTGTTGAATACTAAATGTTTCTGTCACCCAATTATTCAAATCGTAATGATCTACAATTGCTTCTAAATACTCTTTTAAACCGTTACTTGCTATGTAAATGGAACAATTATTTTCTTTTAAATAGCTAAAGACCTCTTTTACATTGGGATATAAAGCACCTTTCCCTTTTTTTATGTTTGCAACTAAGCTTTTCAAAAAATAGTCATCCGTATACTTTCTAATTTCATACGAATGAGTAGGTAATAAAGCTTCCCATACTTTGGGTAAAGGTACACCCATAATTTCACGATACTTATCAATAGGAGTACTAGCGTCCCACTGGTTAAGTGTACGCAAATGGTTAAAGGTATCATCAAGTGATAACTCTAAAATTTTATCTGTTTGAAACAGCGTTCCATCCATATCGAAGATTAGTGATTGCAACATTAAGTATCTCCCTCTTTCGGCAGTATTAAATATGTATTTATATATAATACCATAAAAAGGAAACTACAGTTATTAAAAACCATAATGCATGTTCTTAGCACAAAAAAGCACCTAATCATTTATAGGTGCTCTTTTTAACTTTACATACTTTGTTTGAAATAATAAATGAAAAGGTAGCCAATATAATCGAACTTAAAAATGGATAATTAAAAGAAAAAACACTGACCGTTGAGTTACTCAAAGGCTGTGAAAGATCAGGTACATATGTAAGTGTAAGAAATAGTCCAGAAACAATTTGAAAAGCAAACAGTAATACTATAAAACTGCCAGTAAACACTATATATTTTTTCAAAATGACTCCTCCATTACTCTTAATTTATAAACCTCATATTATTTTAAGAATAGGGACGCAACAATAAAACCTATAATTATTACAGCAATAAGTACACCTAGACCCTTCCAACTTAAGCTACCTGCTAAACCAGATAGGTTTCCGGTTTCACTTCTATTAAATGCATCATTAACATTTCCCGCTGGATTTCTTTTTATTTCTTCTTGTTTTAGCCTCTCTCTTCTTCTTTCAGGCGCTTCGTTATTTCCGCTCATTTTCACACCACCATTTTTAAAATAATATAACATATTATGGTTTAAATAGTAATAAAAACCATAATAATTTTATTCTTATATATGATATAAGCTTTTATTTAACATACTGAGTGTTAAATAAAAGTAAAAAAGAACCTTCAGTGGAAGATCCTTTTTAGGGTTTATTGAACTAGCACATACATTAGCTCTAATGGAACTTTTATTATAAACAACGTAATTCTAAAAATGCTTTTATTCTTTAAATTGTTAAACCCTTCATCCAATCGTAAATTTTCTAAAACTACAGACGCCTATATTGAAGACTCACTTTATACTGCTAGACATAAACATAGAGGCATCTTGATTCATAAAAATCTTATGACCATGATGGAAGGTCTTTATTTTTATTGATTTAAACCCAATTTCATCTAGTATTTTTGTCAGTTCGTTATGTGCAAAGCCGTTGTGAACTTTCGGATGATTAATACTATGATTTTTATCAAAATCGACAATAATGAGCTTTCCGTCATCATTTAAAATGTTAAATAATTCTTGTAAGATTTTTTTAGTATCTGGCACATGAAGAAGGACTAATGACATTAAAATTATATCTGCCTTAAGTTCAGGAGTTTCTTGAGTGAAATCTGAACAAAGTATTTTGGAATTCGTAAGTCCTTTGTGAGAAATCTTAGCTTTCGCCACTTCCAACATTTGTTCAGATGAATCAACCAACAAAATAGAGTCAACTACATCCGATAATTCTAAGCTAACTAAGCCTGTACCGCTCCCATAGTCTATTAAAGATTTTGATTCATTTTTGGATAATTCTTTCCTGACTTCCTTCACGATAATTTTAGCCAATTCAATTCGTTCTTCTGAATCATATCTTTTTGCAATCTTTTCAAAAACACTATTTTCCATGTTCTTCTCACTTTCTTAGTTCTATTTATGAAACGTTAAAGCTATATAAGACTCATTATAGCCCAAAATAAAAAAGTAAGATGATACTATCTTTTTTAAAACATTTTTTATGTAAGCTTATTTATGTAAAACATCTTCTTTTGTGATTACTTTTTCATAAATTAATGGCTTAGTTCCTGCTTCTGGCAAAAGATAAATAAAGACAGTAAACGTAAGTTGGAGGATTGAAACTACAGCCAAAAATAGAAAAAGACGTTCCCTGTCCTTAAACCATATTATTAAACATAAAACTAGAGATATTAACGACAAAAATAAAAAAAGAAAAAAGCTATATGAATAAGGAACACCATAATGATAAGAAATATCTAAAAAGAAAAATACTATATAGAGCAGTATAAAAGTTGACGGATAGACTATAAATAGAGAATTAAATTTACGATTCATAATAATAAGTTCCTTTATTTGGATATTAATGATTATTATAACATATAATTTTCTTTTTTATTTCTTTACTACATATTCTATAGGTTTTTCATTTACATAATTATCAACAGTACAACATCAAAAGAAATTCTTATTAGTAGGTCTTCTTTTGAGTATCCGTTGTTTTCGATTTCTTATCTAAGATGAATTTTAAATGGCTACTAAAGATGAATAAACCGCAGATGACTATCAACCAGCGCGTAACCCCTTGATGTATAGGATCAAAAAGGTTTAATAAAGCTATTCCTAGTCCTGATAACATAGCTAGATAACGTAAGATCAAGCCTAATCCCCCATTTCGGTATTTTATATCTATAATACTATGGCTCTAAACTACTATGAATATCATATGAACCCTTTGTCAACGTAAAAGAAACTCTGACTTTACTTCTACATAACAAAGAAGTAGGCGTGTACAGGTTATATCTATACGGTATTATTAAAACAAACAGCAGCCATGTAAATAAAGGAGCGATCACATGAAATTCAATAAGTTAATACCAGAACTCTCCGTAAAAGATATTCACAAATCAAAAAAATTTTATTTAGAGATGCTTGGGTTTGAGCTTACATACGAACGTCCAGAAGACCAATTTGCATTTATTTCATTAAATGGAGCACAAATGATGATTGAGCAATGTAATGGTCATTGGGAAACTGGTGAACTTGAATACCCATATGGTCGAGGGATTAATTTTCAAATTGAAGTAGAAAATATAGAGGTTATTTTACAAAATTTAAAGAACCATAACATTTCACTTTTTAGAGACACTATGATAAATAACTATAATGGCTTTACTCAGAAAGAATTTATAGTTCAAGACCCAGATGGCTACTTGCTAAGATTTTTTCAGGCTTATTTAATACAATAATAGAACTATTTTGATTTATGTTCGTGATTTTATCGCCCATTCCAAGAGTGAAGAGGATCTCTTGAGCAAAAGATACCTCTTCATTTCTTAATTTGTAGTTCCACACCACACCATGGACAAAATGAAATCCCAATAGTAGATGAGCCACCATCACGGATAATTAAACTGTATTCCTTGTTCTTTTTATCAAATAAGATAAGATTATCTAGGCACTCAAATGGATTACTATGAATATTACACGTAAAGTTCGCATGGTAATTCATATAATCGCAGCAATGCTTTTTCATTTGTTTTCTCCTTACTGTATCGTCATTATTACTTTTCTCGGTAAGCTGAGCAGTGGTCATTTGAAATACGATAATTTTCCTTACCGGTCGGGGCTGGTACCTCAACTAATTTATGTCTTAACCAATCCCATACCGCTACTGTATGCAAAGATACCCATTTCAGGTCTCCTCTAGCAAGACGAAAAGACTCATACCAGTTTTCAGTCGTTATTAATAGATTTCTATAAGTAAGTTCCTTTTTCCTTAAGTGTTTAATTTCCAGCATAAAATCTAACATATTTTCTTCCTTAGGCACTTGAATAATTCGCCCTATAAATGTTCCGTTAGGATTTTTTTTCGTTTTATAAACTTTTTCCCTTTCTATTTCTAACTCTGGCCTCCCCCTCATATTCCTTCCCCCTATGTATTAACAAATAATCTCAGTGCTAAGTAGAAATCTATAATTGGTTCAGTAATTCTTCTAACTTTTCTTCAATATCAGCTTCTAAATGATTTTTTGACAAATCATACAAAGTGCCTGTCCCTTTAAAATACCCACCAAAGTAATACCACAACTGGATGTAATGGACGTATGCATCTTCTTCATCTGTAAAGCCATCAAAGTTTATTGCAATCTGGGAACGATATTCTTTTTCTAAACACTGCTCCGAACTTAGATTTGGTAGTTGGTCGCCATCAATATCCCGACACACCCATATTTTTAAGTTCTGCTTATCCTCACGTTCAAATTTACTTCTATATTTGAGCTGAAGATTTTTGCAGTATGCCTCTCCTACTTCTTCCAAATTTACTATATCTCTTTTTAAATTCTCATTTTTTTCACTCTCAGGGACTAAAATATATTTGTCATCTGTTTCCTGATCCTGTTTATCCATAAATAAATTTTTTAATTTATCAAACAAGCTTTTCCCACCTATCTAAAAAAATAATATAAGCATGTTAAATTCGACTAAAGAAACCTCATTTCCTTTTCTGAGCTCTAGTTGTCATAACTAATATGATATCAACTACTCTCTTATAAGAAGATTCTTTTACTAGAGTGTTGATTTTCTGACATACTTTTAATTCGATATTTTTTACAATGAGCACATATGTTAAAGTGTAAAGTAGTGAAGCGAAAGGAGTAACGACAACATGGCTCAACGAATCGTCAATATGTTTTTATCTGTCTTAGCTGCTTATGGAACGTTGATTTTAACCAAAAACATGAGCATTGCAGATAATATCTTTGTGACACAGATTGTTCGTCTGATCATTTGTGTTGTAGCTGTTATCATTGTGACAGGAATTACTACATATATCTTCAGAAACAAATCTTCTAACAAATAAAAGGGCCGCTATTTAGATAGCTGCCCTTTTTATTTTCCTTAATTCCTATTTTATTTCACCCTAAAGAAAATAAGGATGTCTCAAACAATCATGAGACATCCCTATTAAGGTCATACATACTTTTACGCGTTTAAAACACGCACAAATTCTTTTGCGAGGCTGATTGTAGACTGGGGATTTTGCCCGGTTAAAAGCTTTCCGTCTACTTCAATATGATCGCTCCAATTATCTTTTGTAATAAACTCAGCGCCTAGCTCACGAAGTTTTGTTTCAAGAAGAAACGGCATGTATTTATCTAACGTTGTATCTTTCTCTTCTGCATCAGTAAACGCTGTAATACGCTTCCCTTTTACAATCGGCTCACCGTTTTTGAGCTTTCCGCCTACAAGAGCTGCCGGTCCGTGGCATACTGCTGCAATCAGCTTGTTGTCTTCAAGAAATTCTGTTAGCAAACGGTGTAAGTGCGTATCGTCTGGAAAATCAAACATTGTTCCGTGCCCTCCAGGTACAAACATGCCTGCAAAGTCTTGTGAACTTACTTCAGCTAATGATTTTGTATTCTCTAAAAGTTTTCCTGCTTCTTTGTCTTCGTCCGTCACATCATCTGTTAAGCTGTTAGGATCCACAGGTGATTTTCCGCCTTTTGGACTTGCTACGACTACTTTGTATCCTTCTTTCTTAAATTCTAAATATGCTTCAGAAAATTCTGTAAGCCAAATTCCAGCAAGTTCTCCGTTTTCCATGGTATGTCCATTTGTAACAACCATTAAAATTTTTGAATTTCCTGTCATGATTTACTCATTCCTTTTTCATTTATTATTTATTATTTATTATTTATTATTTATTGTTTACATACATGTATCTTTAATAATTCATTTATCTCTTTGAATATGTTCCCCGGTATTATTTGTTGAAAACATGGTAACTTTTTCTTAATAATAAAAAGAACAGGTAAAAACAATGGTTAAATTATACGAAGAAGCAGGCTCTTTTTTACACTTTAAAGATTAGACGGAGCCGATTTTTTATATACAGTGTGAAAAGTCTTCACTTTAAATATTTTTTGACATATACATCCAATTCTATTAATATCAAATTAGATGTATATCGAATTAGAGAAAGAAGGTAGTAAGCTATGCAATTAGATAAATTGGTAAATTATCATAAAGCCGTTGGTGATCCTACCAGGATTAGAATTATTTCACTATTAAAAAAAGGACCTCTTCACGGGCAAGCAATTGCTTATAAGCTGGGGTTGCAGCCTTCAACTATTACTCATCACATTTCAAAACTAAGAAATGTAGGAATTATTTATCAAAGAAGACAAGGGAACATTATTTATTTTTATCTAGACCTTGAAAGACTTGAATATAACTCGAAGGCTATTTTGAGTATTGGAGAGGATTCGATGGAAAATCAAGAAAACCATTTACAGGATAAAGACAAATTATCGATTGTTAAAAACTTTATAAATAGTGATGGAAGTTTAAAGATCATTCCAAGTCAAAGAAAGAAAAAGAACGTAATATTAGCCTATTTAATACGCGATTTACAGCATGGAAAAACATATCAAGAAAAAGAATTAAATGAACATATAAAAAAGTATCATGAAGATTATGCAACGATTCGCCGAGAGTTAATTATGCAGCATTTTATGTATAGGCAAAATGGAGAATACGAGTTAAATCCGAAAGAGATGTGGCCCGTTATCTTTTAAAATGGACGTAAAAACGTTCTTTTTTAAGCTTTCTAATTCGATATATATCTAGTTAGTCTATGTTATTTCAAATAGAATTAAAGTAAAATGGAATTTTCAAAATGAAAAAAGCCAACGTTTTGGTAAGCATGTGACATTAATTTCATTCTCCTATGTGCTGGCACAGCAACTATATTAGTTTCCTTACTGCTTACCCTAAAAGCATCTGCTTTGAAAAAAATCATAAAACCTCTGTATGCAATAAGGATTATCCTCTACCAGCTAAATTAGTGAATAATCCTTATCGTACTTTATTTACCTTTTAAAAAACTATAAAAGTGTTTTAACCATAATAAAGTCTATTTGTTCTTCGTCTCCCATATAAAACGAGTGAGATCCGGCTTGAACAAATCCCTGTTTCTTATAAAAATCAATCGCATTTTTATTTTTTTCCCATACGCCTAACCAAATTTTCTTTTTATTAAGTGTCGTTGCTATTTCTACGGCTTTATTAAATAAATGTTTACCAAGCCCTTGTTTTTGAAAGCTGTTACCTATATAAATTCTTTCAATTTCAAGGGTTTCTTCCCCCATATCTTCAGACTGAGCGTCGTTCATATTAATTTTTAAATAACCTGCAATTTCATGATTAACATACATAAAAAAGAATTGCGAGGATGCATTGGATAGTTCTTTTTCTAGCTGTTCGACTGTAAATGCTTTTTCTAAATAAGCTGTCATATTTTCTTGTGAATTCTGATCTTTAAATGTCTCATTAAATGTTTTGTAACTAATACTTTGAAGGTGATTTACATCTTCAAGAGTACACTTTTTTACATTCATCATCACTGACATACGCCTCTCCTTTATATCCTCAATAATTTCTCTTATTTCCTTTTTTGACAAACTCCCAGTCTGTTTCTATATTTTTTCTTACTCTTTGAACCAGCTTAAGAATGGTATCTGCTTCTTCTTGGGTAAAACCTTCTAATGCCACTTTATCCGAATGATCATTTTCCCTTTTTATAAACGGATATACGTTCTTCCCTTTTTCAGTGGGAAAAAGGTTTTTATTTTTTTTATTGTGGAGATCGTCTTTCTTCTCAATAAAACCATTCATTTCAAGCTTTTTTATAGCCCGAGCCGCTGTTGTCCGATCTACTTTTATCATTTCAGCTAACTTTTCTTGAATGATTCCCGGATTTTCACATATTCGCACTAAATACAAATACTGCCCCTTAGTCAGGTCATATTCTTTAAATTCTATATTGCTAATTGAATCCAACGCTCTTGCTATCATTCCAATTTCACGCAGAATTTCACTCATAAATATCTCCTTTGCACATATTTTTGTTGCAAATACAATAAAAATAATATACGTTTAATGTACCTTAAAATAGTTGCATTTGCAATAAAAAAATAATGAATAAAGGATCTGATTACAGTGAAATATGTTGTTTATGTGGGAGGAATTTTACTATTAACTCTGGGAATTGCTTTGACCATTCAATCCAACCTAGGAGCTTCACCTTTTGATGCACTTTTAGTTGGACTATCCCTAAATGTAGGTCTTAGCATTGGAAGCTGGGAAATGATACTTGCCAGTGTTTTAATTTGCGTCAATGCTCTTTTAAGCAAACAAAAGCCGGAAGTACTGGGACTGTTGACCGCATTCATTACGGGTCTTGGTATTGATGTATGGCTTTTTTTATTAGAGAGTTGGGCTCCCTTTGAAATGTGGTACAGCAAATTATGTTGTTTTGGAATTGGTTTAATCATTATAGGTGTAGGAACCTCAGCTTATTTACATACAAATTTTGCACCTATTCCAATTGACCGCTTGACATTAATCATACAAAAACTAGTTAAAACCAATTTATTTCTTTCAAGAACATTTATTTACCTCACATTCCTACTAGCTGCGATGCTTTTAAACGGACCAATTGGTGTTGGAACGTTATTAACCGTGTTTTTAGGCGGCGTGCTGCTTAATTTTTTTATGCCCATTACTAAAAGAGCATTAGACTGCATTTTAACAAACTCTCGTATATCACAAAATCATACTAAAGATCATAAACGCTCCATTACATAACTGAAATAGAACGTTTATGTACAATCATCATTCACATATAAAAATCGGATCTCCAGTTAGAGATCCGATTTTTATATGTGACTAGTTTACACTATTTATTTTGCCTCAGCTTTAATAATAAAACGATGTTGTTTTGCGTCAAAGAAACCTTTAGACTGTATAATTCCATGTATGTTATGCAACCCTTCAATATATGTTTCTACATCAAAATTAGGAACTTGCCAAGGAATTGCTTTTAAATAAAAGACAAGCGCTCCAATATCATAAAATCTCTGTACAGGAAACTCTTCTTTGCAAGAGATAATGTTAAAAGAACTTTGTTTAAGCTCTTCTATTGCTTTCTTTAAATTCCAATTACAAAACTCTTTATTTATTACCCCTATACATTCATTGATTCGTGAACAGTCTAATCCTCCCACTTGCTGCGTGAAAAACGTGCCTTCCTTTGACAAAACCCTTCGTACTTCTGAAGCACAAAAAGATTCGTGCTGGTTCAAAATCAAATCAAATGTATCATCTTTAAACGGTAAGTTTTCGTCTTCAGTTCGTTCAACAACTTTGACACCAAGCGGTTCTAAACGTTTTTTAGCAATTGGAACGTTAGGTTTGTATCCTTCTGTAGCATACATAACGCGAGGAAAAGGCTGTAGCAAAGATAAAAATTCCCCTCCTCCTGTTCCCATATCTAAAGCAGAATTGGATTCTTGAATAAGAAGAAAAGCTTCACTTCCGTATGACCACGAAAGCATGTCGCTATCCATACGACCAGTACGAGTAATAATAGAAAAATCCCATCCAGTAAAATCAACATTTGTATTGTTTACAGCGTTTAAAAAATGTTTGTCCGATACCATATTAAACTCCTCCTTTTTATAGCTAGCATTAATCATCTATCCTAAACTAGTAAAAGGCGGACCACGGACATATAGACAGCATTGTTATGTTTCATGTGCTAACGTATTCACACTAACCGCTCCTTTATTAAAATTACGTATGCTTCATTTGCTTGTCCATTCATATGTAATATCGGGTAATTGCTCTTCGTTTTCACATCCTCTTTTTATAATACTGAAGTCGTGTTTCTCGTAAAACCTCTGGGCATTTTTATTTCGTTCGAATGTACGTAATATTAATTTTCCATTTGATTCTGTCTTGGCTCTTTCGAGTAAAAGCTGTCCGATTCCTCTTCCTTGATAATCTACATGAACGTACAGCTGGCTAATTTCATCAGCATGATAAGCAATCATTCCTACTATTTGTTCATCCATTAACACTAATTCAATTTTATAGTGTGCTGACAATATATGATTTAAAAAATAGACATGACGGTCAAAACTGTACATTTCCATTTGTTCAATCGCTTTTTCTTTACTATCTCTCCACATTTTTACCGTTGCCTCAGCAAATTGAGGATGATAGTGAACAATATCAACATTAAAATGGGACATACATTTTCTCCCTTCCCTGTCATAGTGCTATTTGTATTTTTAATGTCGTTATCTAAGCTTGAAGCTTCTCAAAGTCTTGCTTTAATAAAGAATACATATACAAATCATCAAATTTCCCACACGTAAATTCGTAGCTTCTTAATAGGCCTTCTTTTATAAAGCCATGCTTTTTTATTAATTTTTGTGAAGCAGCATTAGCGGGCTCTATTAATGCTTCAATTCTCCGCAAATTAAAATGTGTAAAACCATATTTTATAACGGCGCCCAATGCCTCATTAGCAATCCCATTCCCCCAGTAATCTTTGCTTAGCTCATATCCAATTTCTGCACGGTAATGGTTATGAACTCTATTAAGAAACCCGCAGCTGCCAATAATGTCATCCTGTTCTTTAAGAGTAATACCCCATCTTATTCCAGATTTTTCGTTTAAGATTGATTTATACCACGCAATCTCATTTAAAGCATCTTCAACCGTTTTAAAAGGCTCTAGTCCGTAGTGTTTCATTACTTCTTTATCAGATAAGTATTTTAAAATAGTGCTTGCGTCTTCTGTTTCAAATTCCCTTAGGGTAAGCCTTTTTGTTTTAATGACGGGAAAATAATTTGACACCTGTACCTTCCCTCCTCTTATCCATTCATTAACTAAACGGATCTTTTCTCACAGCTTTATCTAATTTAAATAACCGCTAGTAAGAAATTTCTTTTATTATTACTGAATTCCTTTTTAATACTAAATATTTGTCGAGAAATGAGTAAAAAAAGCACGTATAACTTCATTTTAAAATCAGAACCTTCATTTCTTTTATATTTGTTAGTTATAAAAATTAAAGGAATGAAAGCTAGTAATGAAGAACTCTTTTCTAACTAGTCTAAATGAGATAATAAGGAGAAAAAGATGAAGCTGTATGGTGATTTTAAAAAAGAAGATTGGCTAAATGTATTAAAGCTATCAGAAAAAGAGCTGCCTAATGCATTTATTATTCATGGTGAGTGGGCATTTCAAGATAATATAAATTTATGGAAAGAGATCTTATCCACTGATGTGCATATGCCTAAATGGAACACGGTAATAGGTAAGTTAAATAACAGAAATATAGGATTTGCGAATGTGTATGGCAGTCCGATGGCGTCAAACATCGTACATCAATTTGCCGGCAGCGGAACCGACTTATTTATTCAAACGGGATATTTTGGAGGCTTATCTTCCACTTTACAATATGGAGATATCTTAATTGTATCTGCAGCAAAAATGCAAGATGGCGTATCACACTGGTATTTACCAGAACAAACGCTTGTGGAAGCTGACAAAGAGCTAGTGGAAGCCGCCTGTAGATATTGTGAACAAAAAGGCTACAGCTATATAAAAGGACATACGGTCAGTATGGGTGCCATGCTGATTGAGACGCATGACATGGTAAAGGAATGGTCGCTTGCAGGTTTTCTCGGTGTGGATATGGAGACAGCTACTACTTTGGCCATTGCTCATAAATTTAATAAGCGCGCTGTCGGCTTATTAAATTTATCAGACCACCTTCTTCACGGCGACACTCTTTATTCGTATACAAAGGACAGAGAGTTAATGGAAAGTGAAACTGATAAAGCAATTCGCGATGTAGCTCTCTATTTAAGCAGTACATATTAAAATAGTACAAAGAAAACAAGATAACTGCCCAGTTATCTTGTTTTCTTTGTTTCCTAGCTTTTCACATCTGAGGTCTATAGCTTGTGTATAAAGAGGAGCCTCTTTGTTATCAGCATTTAGATTTTTATTTGTTTATTGTTTAAACCGGCTTCCAACGTATCACACAGAGCTAATTTATAATTGATTCGTTCTAAATGCAGATAGGTTTGTGCCATGTCTGCTTCCACTTTCTTTTTATGGTGAAGCATCATGTTTCTACGTTCGCTGATTGTACTTTCGCCTTTTTTATATGACTCTACATACTGCTTAATCTCGGCAAGCGGCATCCCTGTTGCACGTAAAGCTAAAACAAACTTGACTCACTCGATATTATGGTCATTGTATAGAAGCTGATTATGTTCATTTCGTTCGATAAACGGTAAAATACCTTCCTTTTCGTAGTATCGCAGAGTGGGCGCAGACAGCCCCATTTTTTTGCGTGTCTCTCACTCTCATTGTATAAGACATTAAGAAGCATTCAGCATTTTCTGCTCCTTTTTTCCCTTCTCTTTAATTAGTAAGACACCTAACAACCCCATCATTGAAAACAAAATGGGAATCATAAAAGCATAATGATAACCAACATGCAGCGAACGCTCAGGGAATAAATCCAGGACATTTCCGAAAATACTAGGTAATAATACGGCGCTTAAAAAGCCTCCCATATTAGCAAAACCTGATACAACCCCTACTTCTTTTACTGAGAAGGATTGACGTACTACAGCAAATGTCAAAGCGCTTGCGCCGTTTCCAAAGCCGATGATAAAAAGCAAAATAACGACTAGCATGAATGAAGGTTTCACTCCGGATAATAATAATCCAGTCCAGCTAAGCACCACAATAAGATGAATAAGTGAATAGATTTTTTTAATAGAATTTAACCTGCTTGATATCCAGCTGATTAAAGGTCCGCCAATCATAGCGCCAAACAAACCGTACATAATAAGCTGACTTGCATCAGCGCGAGATAAATGAAACACATTCATTCCATAAGGAACTCCCCAAGAACCAATAAAACCAATATATGTACCCACTACACCAAAATGACAAAGAAATGTTGCCCATGCTTGACGAGTCGTCATTACCCTTCTTAGAATTGCCCATACGCTTTCTTGAGTCTTGACAGAGGATTTATTTGCTTTAGCATCATCTTGAAATAACCGTTTAGGTTTTATGACTAAAACGACATAAAGCAGGTAGGACACCGCCATTAAAACTAGACCTATGCTAAGAAAAGGAACCCTCCAGCCTGAAAATGAAATCCACATAGACAAAGGCACCGTAGCTGATAATGAACCTACACTTCCTACCAGCCCAATTAAACCTAATAGCTTTACAAACTCATTTCCTTTGAACCACTGACTTAAAATTAACACTAAATTGACAAAAATCATGGAGTCTCCCGTACCTACTAGTAAACGAGAGAAAATTAACACATATTCGTTAGGAGCCGTGCTGTAGATAAGACTTCCTATTCCAGTTAAAAGCGACCCTATAATCAAAAATCGATTGGGACCGTATCGGTCAGAAAGTAAACCAATAGGAATCTGAAGACCTGCATAGGCTAAAAATTGTATACTAGTCATTAATCCTATAACAGACGCTGAAACGTGAAAATCTTTCATTAACTGTTCTGTAATAAGTCCAGGGGCTGTTCGTTGACTGACAATCAAATAATATGCTAGTAAAGCGGTCCCAAAAACAACCCATCTGTAGCTACTTTCCTGTTTGTTCATTTTGACAGATCCTCTCGTATATAATTTTTTCTGTGTAGAAATGTTAAGTATGAAACGTTTAAGAGACGAAGATATTGATAGAATATAGGTCTTTTAAACAAATAAAGTGCTACTCGGAGGCAGCCCTTTTTATTCTTGTTTTTCCTTTCTATTATAATTTTAAGTTTTTAAATGTTATTTTTCAATGAGGGATTTAATTTTGTAAATGGATTCATAACAGCCGTAGTAAAACCAGTCGATGCGCCAATTAACACAATAGCAGTCCCTGTTAATGCATCGAATCCAAGAGCAAGTGCCAGGAGAATTAAAAGAGGAATATAGGCTAGCGTTTCTTCCGCCACCCCCATTAAAGAACCGCCTACTGCAAAAAATAACATCATAACAGGAATTAATAATTTTTCTCGGGTAGCAAGTTTTTTAGCCATCGTTCTAATTAATACATCTACTGTCCCCGTAGCGCTTAGTACACCAAAGAAACCGCCGATAATTAACACAAAAAAGATAATGTCGGCTCCTTCTACCATTCCTGTATGTATTGCTTTGACCATATCAAAGAATCCAACAGGTGTAGAATCAATCCATTTAAACGATTGAGGATCTACCGTTGTTCTCCCGTCTACTTCTACACGCGCATATTCTCCAGCTGGCAAGATATACGTTAAAATGGTAGCAATCACAAGAAAGCCTAACAATAAAGCAAAAACGTTTATTTTCCTCTCTTTTTTCCGTACCTGATTTAATGAACTCATTTCCTTTTGTGGTTCACTCATTCTTCTTCTCCCCTTCATTGTGAAATAATAGCTTTAGACAAACATCTCTTTCTTTAAAAGCAGATTCCTTATCTGCGACTACATATTGCTCCTTTCTTTTGTATTCCTCATATACAGTACAAGCAATTTTCGTGCCAACGTAGAACCGTTTAATTTTCTGAATTATGATATAATTAAATCGCGTTTTAGGTGTTAATTGGGTGTTTTAAAAAAATTAACAGCGCCAATTAAGATGTTGGTTGATAGAAAATCTGGAGCACGAAGCATTAGCTAGTTCTTTTTTAAAAAAGCCACGAAAAGAAAGATAAAAGAATTTAATCTATAAACATAAAAAAATACTATTTTATTATTGTCTTTTCTTTAAGTAGATTAATACTATAAACCTTCAATCTATTTATAAAAGCATTGCGCATAATGAAAGGGTGTTCAAAACAATGACTGTTTATCGTATCGGGGTATTGGGGGGTGATGGCATCGGCCCGGAGATTGTCGATGCCGCAGTTAAGATAGTTAAAAATGCTTCTTGCAAAGCAGGAGTAAAAATGGAGTGGATTTATCTGCCGATGGGATGGAAAGGAATTAAACAATATAACGATCCTCTTCCAGAAGTAACGATAGATGCTTTAAAACATACGCATGGATGGATACTTGGCCCGCATGATTCTGCGGCTTACCCTCTTGAACACAAAGAAAAGCGTAATCCTAGCGGAGAGCTTCGTCACAGTTTAGATCTTTACGCAAATATTCGCCCTGCTAAAACAATGCCAGGTATTAAAAGCGTCGTGAAAGAAGCTGATTTAGTGATCGTCCGAGAAAATACAGAAGGATTTTATGCCGATCGTAATATGTATTCTGGACACGGCGAATGGCAGATTACAAAAGACGTTGTGGTGACATCGGGCGTATTTACGCGAAAAGCCGTAGAAAGAATTGCGCGTGAAGCTTTTGCATTGGCTATGCAGCGTCGTAAAAAAGTAACAATCGTACATAAAGCAAATGTTTTAAGATTAAGTACCGGACTATTTCTAAACGTTTGTCGAGAAGTAGCTGAGCAATATCCTGAAGTAAAAGTGGACGACTACCATATCGATGCCATGGCTGCTCATCTCGTACGTCGTGCAGCCGATTTTGATGTCATTGTGACAGAAAACATGTACGGTGATATTCTTTCAGATTTAGCCGGCGAGCTTGTAGGAAGCTTAGGATTAGCCCCTTCTCTTAATGCAAATGAACATATCGCTATGGCACAAGCAGCTCATGGTTCTGCGCCAGATATCGCAGGTTTGAACATAGCAAACCCAACGGGGATTATTTCTTCAGCAGCCATGCTACTGAAATGGTTAGCTGAAAAACATGCGGATCACAAACTTATAGAAGTGGCTGCTACAGTAGAACACGCTCTTTATCAAACGCTCCAAGATGAAGTGAAAACGAAAGATTTAGGCGGACATGCCTCTACGTCAGAGTTTACAGAAGCTATTTTAGAAAAAATAAAATCCATGTAACATTAGCAGCAATTTATCCATTCTATAGAGGTGATCATAATGAAAAAACGAAAGATTATTATGGACTGTGATCCAGGTCATGATGATGCTATTGCTATTATTTTGGCTGCCGCACGACCGGAATTAGATATTTTGGCGATTACAACTGTTTCAGGAAACGCAGAAATTGAAAAAACGACGATGAATGCTTTGAAAGTGTGTGATTTGGTATCATTACATAACGTGATTGTTTCAAAAGGAGCAAGCGAACCAATGATGCGCAGACGTGAAAATGCGCCTAGTATACACGGGGATTCAGGATTAGACGGCCCTGAGTTCCCGGCTCTCTCTCGCAGCTGGAGCGAAGAACACGGAGTAGATACTATTATACGAATGGTCAAAGAGTCAGAGAATCCCGTTACGCTTTTGCCTACCGGTCCTTTGACGAACATTGCCTTAGCTTTAATAAAAGCTCCAGAAATGAAAGAAAACATTGAAGAGATTATCCTTATGGGCGGTGGAACATTTGGGAACTGGACGCCGACGGCTGAGTTTAATATTTGGGCAGATCCGGAAGCAGCTAAAAAAGTGTTTGATAGCGGCATTCCACTCATAGTAATGGGGTTAGATATTACGCATCAAGCCGTTGCAACAGATGACGTTATTAACCAAGTCATGAACATCGATAATAACGTAGCAAAAAAGGTCGGGGAATTATTAGCATTTTTTAAATCTGCCTATAAAGAAACCTTTGGCTTTGACGGCCCTCCCGTTCACGATGTATTGACCGTTGCTTATTGCGTAGCTCCAGAACTATTTACGCTTAAAGAAGTTAATATTGTAGTAGAAACACACGGAGAATACACGGCTGGAACGACTTCAGTTGATTTGCTGGGAGTAACAGGAAGGAAACCCAATACGAAATTTGGTTTAACCCTTGACGTAGACGGATTTTGGGATTTAATGATTAAGGCTCTTAAAACATATTCAGCTTCGTAATGTTCATGACTTTATAAAAGTGAGACAGCACCATAGCAGAGTTTGCCACTTGCTGGTGCTGTCTCACTTTTATTCATGCTATCTAGCTGTTCTTTTCGCTTTTTGATTGAGCATTACAGTAATGATTGAAGCGATAATAACACTTCCTTACTTTCTGTTTGCAACGCCTGTTAAAAAATTCAAAAACACGTGTACGCCTGCTTTCACGGTAATTTCTCCTACATCACGCAGCGGATCTAGACATACAATATCCATTGCTTGAACAAGCGGATGACTCCCGGCGGTGTATACTGCTTCAAATAACTCATCTGTCCTCATTCCGCCTGTCGTTCCTGCTGCAACTCCCGGTGCGTAAGCGATATCTAACACATCCATATCAACGGTTAAATAGATCATATCTACCTTTTTGCTCAGCTGTTTTAATGCTTCTTTCACGGTATGATTTATTCCTGCTTTTCTTGCTTGCAGTAACGTTGCATAATGAACGCCTTTGCTATCTGCATATTCCTTTAACCATTTTGAATTATAAAACCCGTGAAGTCCGATATTCCATACATGAGCTGCATCAATCGTGTTGCTTTCGATTAAATTTCGTATAGGGGTTCCGTTAGAAGGACCGTTATCTTCTAAGCTGCGTAAGTCAAAGTGCGTATCAAACTGTAAAATCCCTATCTTCTGTTCGGGATGTGACGCTTTCCACCCTTTTACTAACATAGCTGTAATAGAGTGGTCTCCTCCAAGCATAACAGGCAGCGCATGCGGATGATATTTCCGCATAGACATCATCGCTTCTTTTATATGCTGATGGGATTTCTTTATATCCGTTACATGCTGTTTAACGTCCCCTAAATCTAAAACTGACAGGGAAGTCAAATCCGTATCATACTCAATATGATACGGGTTGAAGGATTTCCAGATCTTTCTCATGGCCATTGGCGTCTCACTGGCTCCAGAAGCGCTAATGGAAGACCTTGAAAGAGGCACCCCTAAGATCGTAATATCTATTGGTGTAAAATCAAAGTCGCTCCCATCTTCAACTGTTTGAATCCAGTCGCTTACTTTTGGGTCATGAGTACTTTGACGCTGCCAGCAAAAAGGCGGTCGATCAAGCTGTGGGTACGGATAGCTCATGTAACACACCGCCTTCAACCACTACTTTTCCATCTTTTAATACCGTATCTACAAGATTTACCGCATAGTTATACTGCAGCGTTTGGTAATTGGGAGCGTCAAATAGCACTAAATCCGCTTTTTTCCCTACTTCAACACTTCCGATTTGATCGCCTTTGCAAATGGCATGAGCTGCATTAATTGTACAGGCCGTTAAAACCTCTGCTGGCGTCATCTTCATCGTTAAACAAGCTAAATTCATAATAAACGGCAGCGATTCCGTAGGAGAAGACCCTGGGTTTCGATCTGTAGACAAAGCAACAGGCACTCCTGCTTCGATCATTTTTCTAGCACGAGCCGGCTCTTCCATTAAAAAGAATGCAGTACCCGGCAATAGGACGGCTATAACTCCGCTTTCAGCCATTTGTTTAATTCCTTGATCCGATGCTTTTAGTAAATGATCCGCTGACACAGCTCCCACTTTAGCCGCTAATTCTGCCCCGCCAAAAGACACAATTTCATCAGCGTGGATTTTAGGTTTTAGTCCATATGCTTTTCCAGCTTGTAAAATACGATCTGACTGTTCAACTGTAAACACGCCTTCTTCACAAAACACATCACAAAACTCCGCTAGCTCTTCTTTTGCAACGATGGGTATCATTTCTTCGATAACGAAACGAACAAACTCATCTTCATTTCCTTTGTACTCGACTGGCACCGCATGAGCTCCCATAAAGGTTGAAACCACATCTACTGGATGCTGTTCATTCAGTTTCTTCGCTACTTTTAATTGTTTGATTTCGTCTTTAAGATTTAAACCGTACCCGCTTTTGGCTTCGACAGTTGTAACTCCGTACTGCAGAAATCTATTTAAACGTTTTGTAGATTGCTTGATTAGCTCCTCTTCCGTTGCTTGTCGTGTACTAACGGTTGTTTGTAAAATTCCTCCTCCTGCTTTTAAAATATCAATATACTTTGCTCCGTTTAAGCGCATTTCTAATTCTTTTTCACGACTGCCGCCAAACACAAGGTGAGTGTGGGGATCAATCAACCCAGGCGTTACAATTTTTCCTGAGGCATCAATTACATGAACCTGTTCCTGAATCTGTTCAAGATATTCCTTAGCTTTGACGTCAGGACCAACAAATATAATTCTTCCATCTTTCACGAGTACGCTGCCGTTTTCAATGATGCCTAGCTCTGACATCTCTTCCGCTCGTCTAGGCTGACTTCCTCCTTTAATCGTAATGACTTGTTCAGCGCATTTGATATACGTAATAGTCATACGTATTCCTCCTTTTTTATTCATTTAACGCGGGAATTTGTATTCCTTTTTCTTTTGCAGTTTGAATGGCCTTATCATAGCCGGCGTCTACATGACGAACAACACCCATGCCTGGGTCTGTTGTTAAAACACGTTCTAGACGTTTGGCGGCATCTTCCGTCCCGTCTGCTACTACAACCATTCCAGCGTGAAGGGAATACCCCATACCGACTCCTCCTCCGTGGTGCACAGATACCCAGCTTGCACCTGCTGCCGTATTGACTAATGCATTCAAAATAGGCCAGTCTGCTACTGCATCACTGCCATCTTTCATTGCTTCAGTCTCACGATTTGGCGAAGCCACAGAACCGGCATCTAGATGATCTCGGCCAATAACGATAGGCGCTGACAGCTCTCCGTTTGCTACCATGTCATTAATAATTTTTCCAAAGCGCGCTCTTTCTCCGTAGCCTAGCCAGCAGATACGAGCTGGCAATCCTTGAAACTCAATTTTTTCTCTCGCCATTTTAATCCAGTTGCAAAGATGCGTATTATCCGAAAACTCACGTAAAATGACTTCATCTGTTTTATAAATATCCTCTGGGTTTCCTGACAAAGCGACCCATCGAAACGGTCCTTTTCCTTCACAGAACTGTGGACGGATGTACGCTGGGACAAATCCCGGGAAATCAAATGCATTCGTGACACCTTCATCGAGCGCCACTTGGCGAATATTATTGCCATAGTCAAAAGCAACTGCACCTTTTCTTTGCATCTCTAACATGGCTTGAACATGAATAGCCATACTTGATTTTGATTGTTTTATATATTCATTTGGATTTGTATTCCGCAATCTTTCTCCTTCTGCTAAGCTGACTCCAATCGGCAAATATCCGTTAAGCGGATCATGTGCCGATGTTTGATCTGTCACAATATCTGGGATAAATCCTCGCTTTATCATCTGAGGAAGAATCTCGGCTGCATTTCCAACTAATCCAATGGAAAGCGCTTTGCCCAATCTTTTTGCATCTTCAGCTAACGTGATGGCTTCAGCTACGCTTTCGACTACCGTATCGCAATACTTTGTTTCGATACGTTTTTCAATACGCGTGCGATCAACATCAATTCCAATTACAACGCCTCCTGCCATCGTAACGGCTAGTGGCTGTGCACCTCCCATTCCTCCTAATCCAGCTGTTACCGTAATCGTTCCTTTCAAACTTCCGTTAAAATGCTGGTTGGCACACTCAGCAAATGTTTCATACGTTCCTTGAACAATGCCTTGGCTTCCGATATAAATCCAGCTTCCTGCAGTCATTTGCCCGTACATCATGAGTCCTTTTTTATCAAGCTCATGGAACGTCTCCCAATTCGCAAAAGCAGGAACAAGATTTGAATTTGCTAATAAAACACGCGGCGCATCACTGTGTGTTTTAAAAACCGCAACCGGCTTGCCCGACTGTATGAGAAGCGTTTCATCTTCTTCTAATTCTTTTAACGTATCTACAATACGATCGAACGCCTCCCAGTTACGGGCTGCTTTTCCGATCCCTCCGTATACAACTAACTTTTCCGGATGCTCGGCTACTTCGGAATCTAAATTGTTTAGAAGCATGCGAAGAGCAGCCTCTTGTACCCAGCCTTTTGTCATTAGTTCTGTTCCACGAGGTGCTTTTATCCCACTTTGTTTTGTCTCCATTTTGTTTTCCTCCTCTATAAAAATGAAAAACTGTTAAACTAACTTTTTATTACAGCGCTAGTTCATAATTAGTATCTTGCACAAAAGTTTTGAAATCAGCTGCTAACGCCTCAATATCACGCGAGAAAATTCGATCTTTAATAATGGTTGGTACGGTTTTTCTAATTCTTGAATAAATTTTTCTTGTTTCTGAAGCAAGTTTATCCACTCCTTGAATATCGGCTGCTTGAGCCGCACAAATTGCTTCAATCGATAGAACTCTTCGTGTATTTTGGATAATTTGATAAGCATGACGTGCAGCAGTCGTTCCCATACTGACATGATCTTCTTGATTTGCTGAAGATGGGATAGAATCAACACTTGATGGATGCGCTAATACTTTATTTTCGGAAACTAATGAAGCTGCAGCGTATTGAGTAATCATGAGCCCGGACTCTAGACCTGGATCTGCACTTAAAAATGCGGGCAGCCCACTAAGCTGAGGGTTTACTATTCGTTCAATACGCCGTTCAGAAATATTCCCAAGCTCCGCCATTGCAATTCCTAGAAAATCCATAGCAAACGCAATAGGCTGCCCGTGAAAATTCCCTCCAGAAATTACTTTGCCGCTGTCAGCAAAGATGAGCGGGTTATCGGTTGCTGAATTAATTTCAATTAACAGCTTTTCTTTTACATAATTTAAAACTTGATAAATAGCACCATGAACTTGAGGAATGCAGCGCAGTGAATAAGCATCTTGCACTCTTATTTGACCTTGAGAAGTAGTTAATTGACTGCCTTCTAAGTACGAAAGAATTCGGGCAGCTACCTGCTGTTGTTCGCGATAAGGTCTTACTGCATGAGACTCGGGCATGAATGCTTCTACAATACCTTGCAGACCTTCTAATGTTAGTGCTGCAATCCCATCAGCAAGATCAGCGAGCTTTTGAGCTTCAAGGTACGAAACTACGCCTACAGCCGTCATTGCCTGAGTGCCGTTAATTAGAGCTAGCCCTTCTTTTGCCTGTAATTGGATAGGTTCAAGCCCCGCTAGCTTTAAAGCTTCTTCTCCTTGCATTCGCTGACCATTATATACAGCTTCTCCTTCTCCAACTAGCAGCAGCGCTAGATGTGATAACGGGGCTAGGTCACCGCTAGCTCCAAGCGAACCTTGACTCGGGATAACCGGTACTAGGTTTTGATTTAAGCAATCGATAAGAAGCTGCAAGGTTTCCAGTCGTATTCCGGAATATCCTTTAGCTAATGCGTTCGCTCGTAAAAGCAGCATGACTCTGCTTACTTCTAACGAGAATGGTTCTCCTAGTCCGCAGGCATGACTGCGAATTAGGTTAATCTGCAGATCAGCTAAGTCTGTTTTTGAAATAACCGTATCGCTAAACTTTCCAAATCCCGTGTTGACTCCGTAAATGACGTTGTTGTTCGTAATGCTCTCTTCAACTAACGTTCTGCTTTTTTGTATATGTTCAACTGCGTGATCGCTAATTTTCACGGAGTATCCTTGGTAAATAACTTTGTAAATTTGGTCGAACGTCAGTGAATTTCCATCAATTTGAATAAACATCATACCCGCTCCCTTGTTAAACTGTAGACTGCCTTTTCTTTTTGAACACAAAAAGGGGCTATATCAAAGAGGAAACAAGCTCCTTTTGATATAGCCCCCTATAAACTAACCTACTTACACTATGGGCTTTTATTAATAATCAGTATTTCACTTATACATACAATCGCTAAATAACTAAATCACTATACACTTTAAGCTGTACAACTTAAAGCAACTAGGGTACCTACACTAAGTATTGCGCTGAATTAATCATTTGTCAATTGTTATTTTAGAAAATTTAAAATAATATGAAATAAAATTGTTATTTCTTATAGCAGCGGTGACTCACGGCTGCACAATTTTATTTTTTTAAACGTTATCGGACGTTCATGTCACTTGGGTGCGGACCTTTACGGCGATTGCTGTTTAACCCATTAATCTCTGCCATATCATCGGCAGTGAGTTCAAAATCAAACACGTTAAAGTTTTCTTCTATTCTAGACGGTGTAACTGATTTAGGGATGACAATTGTGTTGTTCTGTAAGTGCCAGCGCAATAC
>Ga0102589_1001753_pt1 | contig 27561 bp, 19 predicted proteins | sample AraplaMF_Col_mLB_FD_76858 | JGI IMG/M metagenome (GOLD analysis project Ga0102589, IMG submission 76858) | Arabidopsis root microbial communities from the University of North Carolina, USA - plate scrape MF_Col_mLB | ecosystem: Host-associated > Plants > Roots > Endosphere | place: USA...
TGGTTCCATAATCAGTTTGCATTTTTATATCTGCCAATCTTTCAATGACTTTTTCTGATCCAACAATCCATCCAATCCTAAGACCAGGACTTAAATTCTTCGATATCCCACCAGTGTATAATACAAGTCCATTGTTATCAAATGCCTTTATTGGCTGTGGAGGTTGTTCATCAAACCAAAGCTCCCTATATACATCATCCTCGATAATAGGCAAACGTTCCCTATCACACGCATCAACAAGCATTTTTCTTCTTTCAAGTGACATGACACTCCCGGTAGGATTTTGAAAAGTAGGTATTGTAAAAAGCATTGCTCCTTTTCTCCGCCTATGTCTATCAACCAATTCTTTTATTTCTATACCTTCTTCATCCAGCTTAATTCCCGAAAGCTGCATTCCGAACGATTGAAAGGTTCTAAGGGAGTATAGGTAGGATGGCTTTTCAACATATACTACTGAGTTCGTGTGCAAAAGGCCAAGGGAAATAAGCTGCATTGCCTGCAAAACACCAGAGGTAATCAAAACTGAGGATGGATCAGCTTCTATTCCTATTGTTTTAAGGTATGTGCATACCTCTCTTCTTAGATGGATATTTCCTTTTGGTTCTTCATAACCGAGCGATGCCATAGAGTTAGACAGTTTTTTTAGTACGCCCTGAATCATTTTGTTAGGTATTAATTCAGGGGAAGGTTCGCAGGAGCCCATTCGGATGATATCAGGTTGGAATTCAGCCTGATTGATCTGCTGCATTATATTTTGATTTGTTTGATGTAATCCCGAAGATATATAGGGAAGCCAATTATGTGAATGATTAACGGACATTAATGTCCATGTATTGTTTATTACTTTTGTACCTCCACCAGCATTACCGCTAATAAGGCCTTCAGCTGCCAGCTCTTCAAGGGCAGATACTACGGTACTTCTGTTTACACAGAAAATTTCAGAAAGTGTCCGTTGACTTGGCAATTTGAAACCAACTGGCCATTCTCCAGTTGCTATTTTATCTTTTATAAAGTTAACAATCTGTATATTCAATCGAGTAGGATTATTTCTATCAGGTCTCCAGTTGATATCCAACATAAAATTCCTCCAAAATCATAGTAATTTTTACAATATCATTTGGTTGGTTAAATAACAACCAAGAATGGTTGGAGACTTTTTGTTGCTGAGCAAATACAATTACGTTAACAGATATTAAAATTTAAAAGGAGAATGATAACTTTGATACCTATAAGAATTCTAAGTGATAATGATGTTAAGAACATTCTTGATATCAAAAATACAGTAAAATGTGTAGAAAAAGCCTATGCGCTTAAAGCCAACAATCAGGTGAGACTATTTCCCATGGTATCTGAGGTGATTTTTGAAGGTAGGGCAGAAATGGATATTAAATCAGGGATGCTTAAAGAAGAAGAAGTGTTTGGATTAAAACTCGTTTCATGGTTTGGTGATAATAAAAATCAAGGGCTTCCAGCTATAACTGGGCTGACTATGTTATTTGATTTGAAGAATGGGTTTCCTAAAGCAATGATCAACGCAAGTTATTTGACAGGAATGCGTACTGGAGCAGCAGGTTCAATAGGCGTGAAACACCTGTCAAAACAAGATTCAAAAACACTAATGATTGTAGGTACAGGAGTTCAGGCGATTTTCCAAATAGCAGCCACTTTATCTCAAGTTCAGACAATCAACAAGGTATACATATATGACCCCGTAAAATATGAAAATGCATCAAAATTCGAGTATTCAATAAAGACGGAACTAGATAAAATCATAAATGATATAAACGATACTTATAATAAGAGCTGGAAACAAAGAATTGAGTCAGTTCAGTTTGTAGCTGTAGAAAATCCAGTGAAAGCTTTAGAAGAAACCGATGCAGTAATAACAATAACGCCTTCGCAAAAACCACTGATTTTTAAGGAGTGGATTAAGCCAGGCATACATTTCAGCTGTGTGGGAGCAGACATGACTGGAAAACAGGAAATAGATGAAAAGATCTTTGAGGTAGCTTCTGTATATGTAGATGATATTACACAAGCATCGACAGTTGGAGAAACACAAAATGCTATAAGGGCTAGTATATTAGGTAAAAACAATTTGACTGAAATCGGACAATTCATACTTGGAAATGCGAAAGGACGTACAAGTGATGAAGAAATTACGATTTTTGATAGTACTGGCATAGCATTGCAAGATCTTGCAGTTTCAAAATATATTGTATCAAAAGCAGAAGAAATGAATGTTGGAACAATCGTTCATATATAAAATCGATAAACATTTTGGAGGGATCATATTATGAAGTTAAAAGTATATACATTAAATTCATTTGCAAAATCCATTGAGGGAGGGAATCCTGCCGGAGTGGTACTTAGCGCTGATTATCTATCAGATGAGGACATGAAAAAAATAGCAGGTATTATCGGTTTTAGTGAGACTGCTTTTGTCATGAAGTCAGACCTTGCTGACTTCAAGGTTAGATTCTTTACACCTAATGAAGAGGTAGATCTTTGTGGCCATGCAACGATAGCAGCGTTCTATACACTTTCAAGCCAAGGATACATTAAACCAGGAAAGTATTCTCAAGAAACAAAGGCTGGAATTTTAAATGTAGAAGTGATGGAAGACCTATCAATTATGATGGATCAAAATACTCCAAGCTATTATGAAGTTATAGACAAGGAGGAAATTGCAGATTCCTTAAATATTACTATAGATGAAATGTTGGGGGATCTACCAGTGCAAATTGTATCTACTGGCCTTAGGGATATTCTTGTACCGATTAGAAACTTAGATATATTAAATTCTATTAAGCCAGATTTTGAAAAAGTAAAAAATATCAGCAGTAAACATAATACCATTGGTTACCATATTTTTACCCTTGAATCACTAAATGGTTCAATTGCTCACTGTAGAAATTTGGCACCTTTATATGGAATTCCAGAAGAATCTGCAACTGGTACATCCAATGGTGCCCTTTCATGTTATCTGTATAAATATGGTCAAATCAAACCTGAAAATGTTATTAATATATCTATTGAGCAAGGTTACTCAATGAAAAAACCTTCAGAAATAGTTATAGCGTTAACCACTCAAGGGAAAGAAATTATTGAGGTAAAGGTAGGCGGAAAAGCATTGAATTTGACTGAAACAGAGGTTGAAATATAATTGTTAGAATAATTGAGTAGAGTGCGGATGTAAAAGTTTGTGTATATGTTGGCATTTTTCCCGCCACCACGGAACGAACGTCATATTTTGTGTAAATGTCGATAAAACCACCTATGCCACATACTATAGTCTTACGACACAGTCTGTCTCTGGTAGGACTAATTTAGAATAAATGGTATGATAGGAAAATGTATATACGTAGAAAATACCCAAAGAGATTAGAGGAATGTTAATGTATGAAAGACTTTCTGCAGATGAAAGGAATCAAAGACTTTCTGTGCTAACTGAAGAACAATGTGATTTTTTAGTGTACGAAATGAAACGTAGTAGGCGGACAATATTTGAAAACGTCATGAGAGATGAAAAAATCACAGCTCTCAAATCTGTAGATATAAAGCTTCAAGAAGATGAAATGAATGTCGTAGACTGGCTGATATCCGATTATGATGATTTTGGTCCAGGTAATCTAGATGGACGATGTGCTTGTGGTCGACGGTTGCGGTACATGTTTACAATTGAACATCAGATAACTCATAAAAAGATTCAATATGGAAAGGATCACTTGAGTGCATTTTTAAATATCGAAGTGAATGAAATAGATGGAGTTATTAATGAATTAGATAAAATTGATTATGAACTAGATGAACTCTTATGGAAAACAGAGAATAACGAGTACTACTATGAATACTATGAAAGACTCCCGGATAAAACAGTGGTTTCTGAGAGCATTAAAAAACATATCGACATAAATGTTCCATTTTTAGATAGACAAATAAATAGGTTAAATAAACATTTTGAACAACAAATGGAAGTATTAGAGGAAGAGCAACGAAAAATTCAGCGTGAAGTTGAACTTGAAAAATGTCAGGAAACAAGAAGACAAATTGCAGAATTACTTAAAGAAAAGAAGAAGATTGGTGATATGTTGGGAGCTGAGAGAAAGGCTCAACGTGAAGCTGAATCTAAAAGACAACAACAGGAAAATGAGCGCATTAAAAGATTGTTGCAGGAGAAAAGAGAGAAGGATGCCAAACTAATTGACGCAGTAAAAGCACAACTCAGCTATGGAGCGACATTCAATGATATAGCATATTCACTTGTATTGAACGGTCAGAATAGTGCGGTGGAAATTAGTAATATAATTGCTAATGATTTTGGCTTTGATAAAAGAAATTCTATAGGTGCAATGAAGAGACCTTATATTTATATGGATGTTTTATTGGCTTTAAAGAAACAAGTGGATAACGGAAATTTAATTATGGATGAATCATCAAACATTGATGATTGTATTTTCTATGTGAATCCATATCGCGCAGAAGATTGTAGTGATAAAACTGAAGAAGTGCAACAAACTCTTTTTCTGTTTTAATTCGTAAACTTAGAAAATGCAGTGACTTCCGAAAATGAAATGGTGAAATAAGTATGGGAAAACATCTAATTATTATTAAATGAGTAACGACCAAGCAAATTTTCGATAAAAAATAAAAGGAATCCATTACAATCAATCATGGTTTTATGGATTCCTTTTATTATTATATAAATGATGATTTTGGGTAATTTAGAGCAAACTACAAGTGAATATATGAATGTATAGAAGCTCTTTCATGAGTTAGCTATAAGCTATGGATAAATCATAGGGAAATTCAACTTTTTCTTGTTTTTGGTACAAGTAGTCCAAAACAAAAGGTTCGAAAACCATGGGGAAATAGGAAGTGAAAATTTATAAATTAAAATAGCATTTTTACATCTGGATTTTTGGTGTCCAAAGCTAATTGTCTTTTATAAAAAGACAATTAGCTTTGGACTTCTTGTATTTAGAGACAAATAGTTGCAGTAAAATCAATTAAAGTATAGCTTTTTTGATCAATTTTTTATAAAACTAATAAAAATACTTGCAACACCTATTGTAGTACTATATAGTACTAATTATGACAAAGGTAAAATTAATGAATCAAAAACGTGTTATTGAAGTAGCTGCAACATTATTTTTAGAAAAAGGGTTTGCTTATACGAGCATGGATGAATTAGTTCGTGTAAGCAAAGTTTCAAAGTCTAATGTGTATTATCACTTCTCTAATAAGGAAGAATTGTTGGAAGGGGTCGTTGATTATTGGATTGAAATGTATCAATCTGCAATTGATGGCTTACTATCTCAAAACCAATTATTAGTCGAAGATCGTATCCAACTGTTTTTAAAGCAATTATCACAAGGAGTTCAGACGAGAGAATATAAGGGGAGCTGTCCTTTTATTACGCTTTATATTCAAAGCCCTACAAATGCCACAAAAGTAAAAGAAAAAATAGGTCTTTTTTTTGTAGGATTACAAACGAAAGTTTCTCTATTACTTAAACAAGGGGTAGAGAATGGTGAATTTAGAAAGACAATTAATATTGACGAGGTTGCATCTCTTTTTATTACAAATCTTGAAGGAGCGCTATTTATTTCAGAAACACTGGAGGATGCAACTGTAATCATGAAAACAGCAGATCATTTTTTTAAATTGCTTCGATAAAAGAAGCATTTTTTTTACATCAAATTAGTACTATGTAGTACTAAAAGGAGGATTTATATGAGAACAGTATTTTTAACTGGTGGAACAGGTTTTATTGGAAAGCAATTAGTGAAGGAATTAGCCAAAGAGCATGTTACAATTCTTCTATTAGTGAGATCGAAAAGTAAAGCAACACGCATTTATCAAGAAAGAGGCATCTTAAAAGAGGCAGTTATGCACTTTATTGAAGGTGATTTGACGAAAATAGACTTAGGTCTAAGTGCTGAAGATAAGGAGTTGGTATTGAAAACGGATGTGATTATTCACGCAGGTGGCCCCATGGATATTCAAGCGACAAGCAAAGAGGCAGCTTCCGTATTTTTGAATGGTGCCCAACATATTAGTGAATTCGCTAAAAATATTCATCAATTGAAGGGATTGCAACAATTTATTCATGTTGTAGGCTATATGAGTCCCTTTGATGATAAAAATAGCAAGATTGCGATAGATGTGTTTAAAGAAGGAAACAATTTTTTGAAAATAAAAAATCCCTATGAGAGAACAAAGTTTTTAGCAGATCTTTATATCCGTCAGCAGGCATCAACAGTAGGTTATCCGCTTTCAGTAATTAATCCACCAACTGTAGTTGGCAGTAGTAAAACAGGGAGTACGGAGCAAACAGAAAACTTAGGCTTGCTTGTGATGAGTATGCGAAAAGGGCTCTTGCCAGTGATCCCTGGAGGTAAGAAATATAGATTACCACTTATTGAAAACGATGAACTAGCAAAGTTTATTGTGCAGGTTTTCAGATTGGAGCAACCAACTATACAAACATATACACTTGTTGAAGATAAACAACATGATCAGAATATTTCAGAATTATTAGATGCTATGTCAGAAAGTATGAATATGACTGCACCTAAAATTTCTGCCCCATTGCCATTTATGAAAGCACTTATGAATAGTGGCGTAAGCAAAATAACCCAAATTCCTGCTGATGGGCTGAACTTTATTACAAATCGAACATTTCCAAATGGTTCAGCGAAAAAGATTATGGGAGAAGATTGGTTTAAGGAGACAAATGTAATGAAATTTCTCCCAGCCGTAATAGCTGATCTGGATTATCGCATGATGTATCAAAATGGCCAGCACAGTCATTTATTTAAACGAACATTATGTAATAATACTACCATTTACCAATCACAAGGAGAGGGTAAACCGTTTATTTTATTACATGGTTTATTAAGTGATGGAGAGGATTTATTTCCTTTAGGGAAAGAGCTTCATGAAAAAACGGGTCGGCCTGTATGGATCATGGACCTTCCAGGTTTGGGACGTTCTCCTTTTAAACGAGAGAAAAATCTTTTAAATATCTATTTGAATCTAGTGAAAAAGTTATTGGAGAAAGCTACTAACGGTGCCCATCTAATTGGCCATTCATTTGGTGCGTATATTCTTTTGGAAGCATTAGTACAAAAGTACATAGATAAGAAGTATACAATTACTTTACTTCAGCCACCTGTTGCTAAAAAAAATGCTAAATCGATAAATGTTCCTCAATTTATAAACAAATGGACATTGAAATTGGCAACTACTAATTTGATAGAGCGTTATTTATTAAGTAATGGTTTATTTGAAAGTACGGAGAGCATCCCTGAACATTATATTGAAAAAATAAGTAACAGTTTTACTTCTCCTAGAATTTTAAATACTACGGTTCAGCTTAACAGTTTACTATTGAAAAACGTTCAAGGTGATTTCAATGAATTAACAAAGTATAATCTTCGCATTATTTGGGGGGATTATGACAGAGGCTATTCTGCTCCTTCGCATCTTGGTAAGGTTGATTTTGTTCCATATGGTCATCATTTTCCTCTTAACCATCCGAGTGAAACGGCTAATTTGGTAATAAAAAATAGTAGTACTAGCAGATGAGAGTGTGGGATAAATAAAAAGCGTGTAGTAAGATCATTGTGTCTTTGAAATAAAGTCGTACTGTTTGAAAAAAAGATTGTCTACATGAACGCTGGATATATTTACTTAAGAATCTAAAAGCAAATCAATTACAGCGTACATATCCGTATCCTGAGGTAGTAAAATGCGAATTGAACAAAGTATTGATGGCAAGCAGTTTTAAGTAATACCGGGGCTGCATTATATGTAATAAAAAAAAGCATGTTTTAAAGCATGCTTTTTTTTATTTTCAAAACAATATAGAGTGCTGTATGTAAAGTTTAATTATATATGTGAAGGTAGTCTAAAACTAATTGTCCTTAAAATTTTTAAAAATTTAAGAAGTCCAAAACTAAAGGTTTAAAGAATTTTGAAGAACTAGAAATTAAATAATAAATACAATATTTCCTCATGAAAATTTTTGGTGTCCAAAACTATCAATTTAAAGCTATTTCATCTCACTATTATTAGTATACTTTTCACTGATACGTAACTTCCTATAATTTATATTATGTAAACTAAAATTATTTGGCGTGAGGAGAGCTTAGATATGTCAATTCTGCATAATGTATTTGTACATGGACTAGAACTTTTAGACACTTCACAAACCCGCCTACTTTGCACGAGGGTTTTATAGCATTTTGATTCTTTGAACACATACTTTTAGACATTTTATTTTTTGGACAGATGAAAATTAATATAGTTTATAACTCTGTAAGGTCCCGTCAGATTAATGCGGATTTACAACGTTAAGAAATATAAAAGTTGCGATAGTCTTCTTCGATCAAGAGATCAACAATAAAAACAGCCTTTATTAGTTAGTTAACTTTAAATATAATATTCGTGTTTTATCCAAATGATAAAGTATCAGGCCGATGGACAAATAGCATTTTTACTATTAAAATACGAACGTTTCTTGTATAATTAATTGTAATAGTTCGTTTGTTATCCTCTGTCAGTATTTTCGCAAACAATCGTCTCTAACGATATATATCACTTTAATCCTCTTTCTTTCCAAACGATGATTCTGAAGGATATTAGTTTTTGTTAAATGATCTCTTTTAGGTTTTAGACGTTTTATGTTTCACTTTTCCTATTGCTAATAGTAATTAAAAAGCCGCAACCAAAAAATTACATTTCCAATAAGTTGAATTTTCCTAGTATAGCAACAATCTTTACCATCCGATAAAAGTATTGTTAATAAGGTATTGATATTATGTAAACTAAAATCACAATAGAAAATAAGTGGTGGCTTTCTTACTGTTGAAACTTCTAGTTTTTTAATTTCTTGAGCCAAGAAAATTTAGATATTTACATTAAAAATAACGTTATGAGGCGTATCGAGAATCAGTAACACGTACTGTTGCCCATCTCGATCGCTCTCACAGCACACAATAAAAGTCTTCCGTGGTTTACGGAAAACACTTAATAAAGATAGTAATTTACAAATAGTTAGGCATTTGAAAATAAAAAGTCCTTCTATATAACATAACTCAAGAGAAATATTACTGAGGCTCCCTATCTAAAAACTAAGGGAGATCAAAAAAACAAGGTCTAAATCAGGACGCAAACCACAAATTCTCAAATGAAAGTATAATGGGATTTTTCCTTTTAATAACACAAAAATCCCCGAATAGGTCCACTATTCGGGATTCCGTTCATAGTAAGGTTCACCGTGATAATGGTAAAAATCACGTGATTTTTATACATACAAACTGGCGTATAGGAGTATTCAGCATACTATCATTTAATAATCTATACTCGATTTAGTTCCACAAAATTCTCTTTAGAATAGATAATTTCACCATCGATCATAGTTTTTTCTACTTTTATATCTTTAATTTGGTCTGGGCTGACTTTTAAAATGCTGTCATTAAGGACTACTAAATCGGCTAACTTACCAACCTCGATGCTCCCTTTTATATCTTCTTCAAAACTCGCATAAGCACCATTCCACGTATATAGTTTTATTGCCTCCATAACACTTATGCATTGACTGGAACCAATATCCATACCCGACTGGCTTTTTCTATTAACAGCAACATGAATTCCTAATAAAGGGTTAATATCAGTAACTGGCGCATCTGATCCACCTGCTGCTATGATCCCCTGATCAATATAATCACGGGCAGCGTACATATGTTGAACGCGATCACCGTAATGCCTTACATAAATCTCTCCGAATTCATACGGAAATGGAGGATTTGGAATCGGAATTATTCCAAGTTTTTTCATTCTTTCTTGTAAATCTGGGGATGAGATTCCCGCATGCTCAATTCGATGGCGATGGTTTGTTCTTGGTGATTCCTCAATCGCCTTTTCGACACAATTTAAATACATTTCAATGGCTTTATCACCTTGTGCATGTACAGTCAGTTGATACCCTTTTTTATGTGCTTCTCCTAAAACTTCGTAAATTTCTTCCTCACTTTGATATAGAATGCCATAATTGTTTGGGTCACTGTCGTATGGCTTACGGGTCGCAATGGTAGGCCCAGTGCTACTTCCATCTGTAAACATTTTTGCCGGTCCTACTTTAAATCTTTCATCTCCTGTACCAGTTACTACACCAGATTCCATCATTTTATGGACAAATTCTTGGGAGTTATTTATCTGACATATCATTGCGTACACTCTGACGCGAATTTCCCTGCTTTTCACAGCCTGTTGCAGTATGCGGAAACTATCAGGTCCTTGTCCTCCAGCATCATGTACACTTGTTAAGCCCGAAGCAATGAAATGATCTGATGCAATTTTTACAGCCTGTCTTTGTTCATCTTCTGTATGTCTTGCAACATCGCTCATTTCCATATTTGCTGCTTCAATTAATTTTCCTGTCATTTTCCCTTCAAGATCTCTTTCAATAACTCCCCCGTCAGGATCTGGTGTATTTTCGTTTATTTGCGCTAGTTCAAGTGCTTTGCTATTTAAAACACTGATATGGTTACAAGTACGCGATATCATAATTGGATGTTCTACTGAAACTGCATTCAGTTCTTCGATTGTTGGATACCTCATTTCCTTTACAGCGGTTTCACTGAATCCAAAAGCCCGTATCCATTCACCCTTAGGAGTCTCTAAGGATTTCTTTTTCAAATCATCTAATAAAACCTCAATGGAATCAATATGCTCAGCTTTACAATTTATCGCCAACTGATTCAATCCATAATACGTTAAGTGAATATGAGAATCTATAAATCCAGGAAGAAGTGTTTTTCCTTGTAAATCGATGACACTCGTTTTTTCTCCTATAAAACTATTAACCTCACTATTTAAACCTACAAAGATAATGTGATTATCTTTAACAGCTACAGCCTCTGTTACTGTATTCTTTTGATCTACTGTGATTACTTCTCCATTAATAAATACAACTTCAGCTTCCACTTTTGTTACTCCCATAGTACACCTCCAATATTTATTTCAAATCAATTTCTTGGTTTAATATAAAATTCTTTTTTACAAGGACAGGACAATCCCATTCACAGACAAGATCTTTAGCTAAAGAAGCTACCCATCCCTTCGTAAGACGATGTTTTTTTTCGTCAACGGTAATGAACACTTCTCCATCTGTTACATAGAAAACCTCTTGTTCTTCTAGGTGCCATATTCCTTTATCCGTTTCACCTACCCATGGTTCCCACGTATCAACACCTAGTTGTCTAGCTTCTTCCTCTGTTACTTCTTTCGCAAAAAACATTTTTATCATCCCTCTTTCGTTTGATAGATTAGCAGAGTTCTATAAACTTAGCTTATTTGTATTCATTTCATTTAAATATTTGAATTCTTTATTCGCACTCATTCCATTTAAATATTTAAATTCTTTTCTTATAAAATAAAGGGCGATGAGTACACCAGGTATTTCTGCAACAGGGGCTGAGTACCAAACACCTTCAACACCCCAGAATTTAGGAAGTATAAACATTAACGGGATCATAAACACTAGCATTTTACTTGCTACAATAAATGTTGCCGTCCAGTTTCGCTCCTGTGCTTCGTAATAGCCAGAAATAAGCGTATTAATCGCATTAAATGTAAACAATAAATTAAAGACGATAGTTGTCCAAACACCTAGTTGATGTAATTCTGGATCTCCGCTGGCGAAAAACGCCACTATTGGATCCGCAAAAATGATAAGCATAGTAGTAGAAATTACAAAGAATATTGTCGTAAAAACGAGTCCGAACTTGATGGCCCCTTTAACACGTTCAAAATTACCAGCACCGTAATTATAACTAATGATTGGTTGAAGTCCTGTCATTCCACCGAGCGCTGCTAAGGCAAGCAGGTTTGTAATATAGCCGTTTTGAATAGTGAAAGCGGCTACGTGCAACCCACCACCGTATTCTTGAAGTAAATTATTCGTGAATATTATGGCAAAAAACATCATAACTAGACCCGAGAAAGAGGCAAATCCCGTCCAAGCCACTTCACCGATTTTTTTTAGTTGAATTTTAATATCTTTCATTTTTGGCTTCAGTTTTGTTTTACCAAACCAAAAATATAATATTAGTAGGGCGGGAATCGATTGAGCAATTGTGTTGCCCCATGACGACCCCATCATTCCCATGTCAAGTTTCGTAACCATTACCCATTCTACAACTACGGCAACAACAGCAGCCACTAACCAACTGTTCATGGATAATATAGGTTTTTCATCGATAGTAGTTAAAATACTAAGTACAACAGCTAATATCGTTAATGGCAGTGAAATCCATAATAGGCGGCTGTACTCTATCGCATAAGGAAGAGACTCACTGCTCGCACCAAATAATAGCATCAATTCTTTTTCAAAGATCAATCCTAATACAGCTATCAAAGTAGAGACGAATAGTGTGAACCATAGGGTTTGACCCATTATCGATCTACCTTCTTCTACCTTCCCTTTACCTAGTCGGAGAGAAATAACTGCTCCTGCTCCTACTCCAAAAAGAATCCCTACCATACGAGTAATAACCATGACTGTGAAACCAATTCCGATCCCTTCAATTTCTAAAACCGAAAAATAGCCGACGAAATGACCATCAATAAGGGCAAAAACCCCCAGAATCAAGTTAGCCATGATTCCCGCTAAAGCAAACCGAAAATACAGTGAAGGAATACTTTTTGTTCCTAGTATTGAATCCTTCTCCAAGTTATTTAATACTTCTCCTTGATCTTTCTTTAGAGAAGGGCGATTTTCTTTATCCCCCATAGGCATATCCCCCTATATATTCAATTTTATTAGCAAGTTAACTCTAATTTTCATACCAACCTACAGGCTTAGCTTTCTGATGAATATTAATCTGCTTCAATTCCATAAAGTGTTCTAGTCCAGCAACACCCAATGATCTGCCAATTCCACTTTGCTTATACCCTCCCCAAGGGCTATCAATATAAGCTAAGTGATAACTATTTATCCAAGTAATTCCTGCCCGCAATTTATTAACAACACGTTTTGCGCGATCCATATCTTCCGTAAATACAGCAGCCGCTAATCCATAAATGGAATCATTCGCTTTTTGGACTGCCTCCTCCTCATCTTTAAATTTCTCTACAACTAGAACTGGACCAAAAATTTCCTCCTTAACTATACGCATGTTCGAATTTACATCTGCAAAGATCGTTGGAGCGACAAAAAATCCTTTATCAAGCCCATTTTCCGTTATGCGATAACCACCGCATACTAATCTTGCGCCTTCTTCAATTCCAACTTTAATGTATTGTAAAACCTCATTCATATGGGACTCACTTGTAAGTGCCCCCATTTCAATGACCTCACTTTCCCCATTGCCAATTACAATTTTGTTTGCACGTTCTCCCAATCTCTCTACAAAACTACCATAAATAGTCTCGTGTACTAGTAAACGTGAAGCGGCTGTACAAACTTGACCCGCATTGTGGAAAATGCCGAACATTGCATTTTGGACTGCCGTTTCAAAATCCACATCATCAAATACTATCAGTGGTGATTTCCCCCCCAGCTCAAGCGTGACATTTTTCATATTGCCAGCAGCAGCTCTCAATATGCTTTGTCCCGCTGTTGTTCCGCCGGTAAGGGTTACCTGGTCAACTTCAAAACTCTCAGCAAGCTCGTTCCCCATTTTGGATCCAGGTCCTAAAATCAAGTTGGCCACACCTGCTGGAAGACCGACCTCTTCGAAAATTTCAAATAATTTGTATGCGCTTACAGGAGTGACTTCAGCAGGCTTAAGTACAACTGTATTTCCTGCGGCAAGGGCCGGAGCAATAGACTGAGCAGCTATCATAAGTGGAAAATTCCATGGGACAATTAAACCACAAACACCTATCGGCTCCTGAGTAATAATCGTTTCCGAAGAATCCTCGCGGTTATAGGATTTCTCTTTAATAAGTTTGATCTGGTCTCCATAATATCGGAAGATTTGAATAGTAGCGGGAATATCCACATTTGTCGTTGCACGGATAACCTTACCGTTATTTTCCGTTTCCAAGAGTGCTATTTCTGCCGCCTTTTCTTCAAGACGATCTGCTATCTTATAAAGATAATTCGCTCTTTCATCTGCTGATAAATTTGACCAGATGCCACTATCAAACGCTACACGAGCTGCCTTGATTGCCAATTTTGTATCTTCTACTGTTCCACTAGCAGCCGAAGCCATTACCTCTCCAGTTGCTGGATTTAAAATGTCTTTTCTTCCACCTGATAACGATTCTCTCCATTTCCCATCAATAAACATATCAATTTTCATTTGTATCTCTCCCTTATCTAATTTTATCTAGCACTTTGAATCCGATATGTGCGAGGTTTACCAACATCGTTTTTTGATTATAAAATGGGATTGTTTTTAAACGTTCCTTTTCAAAACGATATCCTCCTCCATCTCCCGTAACAATCCATTGAGCCAATAACTTACCGAACAAAGTGCTAAGCGATGCTCCGTGTCCAGAATAACCTGTTGCAAAATAGGCACCTTCTTTAGATCTACCTATAACCGGAAAAGTGTCCATAGTTACGCCAATAAATCCACCCCATTGGTAATCGATCTTGCTTCCAGCCAATTTTGGCATAGTTGTAACCATAGCATTATAAACACTCTGGTAGACGCTATCTCCTAAGTTGGGTCGGATATCCCCACCTCCAAAAATCATTCGATTATCAGGTGTACGACGGAAATAGTATAAAAAATTGCTTGTATCGAAAACCATACGATCTTTAGGAATAACGGCATTTAACAGTGCTTCCGGAAGCTGTTCTGTAGCAATAATTCGTGCTGAAATAGGGAGTACACCTTTGTTTAACTCATTTACGATTTTCCCGGAGTAGCCATCTGTAGCCACAATAATATCCCTCGCAGTAACAAGCCCATTTGCTGTTACAACTTTCACACTTGATTGGTCATATTCAATTGATAGCGCTTTCGAAAACTCAAAGATTTTCGCACCAACTGATTTAGCGGCTTCTGCCAAACCAATTGCATAGTTCAACGGATGGAATGAGTAGCTTGAATTGTCAACTAAGCAACCATGATAAATTGGAGAATCAATCTCTTCATGTAACTGACTTTTATCAAGTACACTTGATTCATATCCGAAATTTTTATTTAAGTATTCGCTTTCAGCTTTCAATCCTTCAAAATGTTTCGCCTTGAAAGCTGTTACAATATGACCTGTCCTTCTAAAATCACAGTTAATTTGATGCTCTTCTATAATTTCTTTTACTAGCTCAACACTAAGTAATGAAAGATTATTTAGTTGTTCCGCCTCGACAGACCCATATTTTTTAGAAAGCTCCTGCATTGTTGGTTTATAGCCTGGTAAGACCATTCCACCGTTACGACCGCTAGCACCATATCCAATCGATTCTTGTTCAAGCACAATAACGCTTCGCCCTAATTTTTGTAAATGATACGCAGAAGAAAGACCTGTAAATCCTGCGCCAATAATAACGACATCTGCCTCTTGATTTCCTTCAAGAGAATTCTCTTTTTTATAGCTGTTTTCAGTCGCTTTCCACAATGAAAGCGTATCCATTCGATCCATTTTATCCATATAGTAATTCTCCTTTGTTGACTGATATGTTACAATTACCCTAACAATATTCTGATTATTTAAACTTATTGGAGCTATCATAATATTTGGAGCTGACTCAAGGTCAATAGTCTTTTTTTCACTTTTTAGACACATTTCAAAAAAAAAGTGGAGTAACTCCACTTTTTTACTGGGGGGAATCTATGAAAATCGGTACATTTGCAAAGATTTTCGATGTTTCAATCGATACTGTTCGTTATTACATCGAACTTGGTTTGTTACTTCCAGACAAAAAAAACACTCAGTATCAAATGAATCAATCGAGCCACGATGATATGACTTTTATTGCTAAGCTAAAAAAGCTCCATTTTTCACTGCTAGAAATACAACAAATTCTATCGTATCAGCGTGTTACAAATTTCATGGACCATGAAGATCTCGTCTACTTCAATACCTTACTAATCGATAAAAAGGACGAGTTAATCCAGAAAAAAGACGAGTTATCAAAGGCAATCCAATTAATTGATAAATCGTTTCACATCAAAAATTCTGCGTCCGAAAAGGAATATTTAAATGGTGTCCCGCTAACCTTTGTAAATATTCTCTATTGTCCAAAGTGCCACATCCCACTTGAAATGAAAGATGTGTCGATTATTAATAATTCCATTCAAAAAGGTTATTTAGCTTGTACTTGTGATTACGAAGCAGTTATTGAAGAAGGTATTATCATCACCGCTAACTTGTATGAGATTTCTCCATACCCGTCCTATTTTTACGACATACAAACAATTAAAGAGATGAATCACGGGATGATAAATTTGTTTGAAAAAAGTAACTTTTGGTTTCAAAAAACACTGCAAAATATAGATTTGAAAAACAAATTAATTGTGGAAACCAACATCGATGCTTTTGTGACACTACCCAAATATAGTGATAATTTTGACTTGAGTGCATCCTATGTATTCAGTGGCTACTCACTTGAGATGCTCAAGAAGGTTAGAAAAAGGATTGAATGTATCAATCCTTTACTTAACGTACTTTATATTTTGAATTCCGATTTAAACCTGCCATTAAAACCACTTAGTATCGATGTTTTTGTGGACAGTTTTACAACAAATGATTTTTCATTACTCAATCCACAGTTTCCTATATCTATTCTAAAGGACCGTTTCAACAGCGATTCAATTATCGTTGGGGGTTACTCTTATTACGAAAGTTCGTCCAATTCATTGAAAAATATTTCATCCATATATCCAGATTCTCACCAACACATTTTATATCCAAATTACATAGAGGAGAATTTATTAGTCAATGGCTTTCAAATAACACAAAGCGATAATATCGGTTATTGTACAGATCCTGGACCTTTTTTTGATTATCATGTTAAGGATGAAAAGTTCCACATGTTAATGTATTTAGCCCGTTCGGTAATGTAGAAGATTAAAAGGACATCATCTCGCCCATTTTAGAGCGAAATGATGTCCTTTCTTCCTTTCTTATGTACTAAAAAAAGTCCTAAAATGACTAGTTTATCTCATGCCCAGACTTTTAGTAGAAGGTGTGTTCTATTTAGCGCTTACTTTTAAATAATACAAAGTCTTATTGCCTTCTTCTCCACTCTATTCTCAGTTTTCTTCGTTATTAAAAATGAACTTTGACTATTTTAATAGCCGCCTTCAATTGTCTGTTTATTTGAAAAATAATTAATAATTATAAGTAATAATGTAATTATAGGAGGATTTAATATGAATAACATAGAGTCTATTTATAACATTTATGTGCCACCTTAAGCTTTCCACCATTGTGTACGCATTGATAACAAATTAACTGGTGAAACAAACGCTACTTTCGTATATTTAAATTTACTGTCTAATTGTTTTATGAAAAGAATTCTCACTATAGATATTCATAACCTACAATTCTATTTTCTTAAAGCATCGGCAGGCTCCGTGTTTATAAGTCTATGGCTTGCAAAAATACTAATTAGTACAACCACAAATCCTGTCGATAAAATAGAAACAAATATTTGCAAAGGTGAAACGCTAATTGCTACATCAAACATCATTCCAACGAGATATGCTCCTCCGATAAGCACCGCATTGAAAATTGCAGCCATAGCGGATAAAAGAGCATTCTCGCTGATAATAATCCTCTGTATTGTGTTTTTCTTGAAACCTAATGCTGATAACAGTCCCAATTCCTTATATCTTGAATTTTGTAGTTTAACAAGTAATACTGCACTGATGAACAAACCGATTGCCAAAATCAAGATTGACACAATAAGGAACAAGCGACTAAGACTTTTGAATGTGCTTTGCAAAGCTCCCACTTCACTCGCTGCGTTTTTACTGTCTATTTCTTTTTCACTAAGCATTTCACTCACTGAAACAATATCTTCATAATCTTTTACATCATAACTAAGGGAATAAACTTGCTCATCCTTAATGTATGTATAAAATTCCTGTTCAAGGTCGAAGCTGACAAAGAAATCATCATACCCCGCATTATAAATACCGCTAACAGTTAATTTGTACGCTTGATCTTTATATTTTAATGTTATTTCTTTACCTACTAATTCGCTAATATTACTTGCAAACTTTTTTGCTAGACTTGGTGTTAAGGCAATTTCATTCGCACCTTTTTTCGGCATTGTCCCGTATGACATACTTTCCGTTGCTTTCGGCATCGGATACTTTTCTATCATTATTTCATTGTTGTCACCAATACTTAAGCTAACATCGTTTATCTTATATTGACGGTAAACATTTTCAATACGCTCATCATTATTTAACAGCTCAAAAATTCCCTTGTCATCTTCGACTTTGATATAGCCATTGTTATAAGCAGTATTTTTCTCCTTGAAGTCCAAGATAGACTGCTGCATAATATTGCCGGAAGACAAAGACAGCATGAAGCAAAAAACGCCGATAGAAATTGCCAGACTAATTGCTATAAAACGTGTGAAATGCACCTTGAAATTTTTCAGTCCTCTTTTGAAAGACGATACTTTTATAGTTTGTTTAACTGTAAGGTTTTGTACGCAAGCATTCTCTTCTTTAATGCTTGCGTCTTTTGCAACAACCCTTCCATTTTCAATAGAAATTACTTCATCTGCAAAATCACATAGTTTTGAGTCGTGGGTAATTACAATAACCAACTTATCCTTTGAAATCTCTTTCAGCAAAGTAATAATTTCGGTGGAATTGCGACGATCAAGCGCACCTGTTGGCTCATCCGCTAAGATAATATTTGGATTACTGATTAAGGCTCTTGCAATGGCAACCCTCTGCTTTTGACCGCCCGACAAATTTTCAATTTTCTCGCTTTCTTTTTCCGAAATACCGATTCTGTTTAATAATTCTTTGGCATTCTCTACATTGGTTTGTTCATCTAAACCGTTTAACTCACAATGTAGCATGATATTTTCAAGTACAGTATATCCGCTTAACAGATGATAGTTTTGAAATATAAATCCTATGTTATCTCTACGGTAAGCACATAACTCGTCCTCATTCATTTTACTGATTGATGTCCCGCAAACGGTAATTTCACCGCTGTAATCACTATCAAAGCCTGCAAGCATATTCAATAATGTGCTTTTACCACTGCCAGATGCACCGAGCAAACATACAAGTCCTTTGTTTGGAAATCTAAAGTTTGTATCGTCAAGAATAAGCGAATTACCGTATTTTTTTGTAAGGTTGTTAACCTGAATCACTATCGATCACCTTTCTTTAAAGCAGTTGTGATGTTTGTTCTTACATACGCAAAAACAGTGGTACCGTAAGCTATAACTGCAACAACCAATATTAAAAGCACTCCTTTAGTGAGCATTTCTACATTTAGAATATTCACAGAGAATAAAGCTTCGGTAGCTACATTAGTAATTGGAGATGTTACAAGCATTAGTAAAATACCAGTTACAGCTATGGTGATTGTTTCTGTTAAATTCAACAGGTTTAAGTGACGGTTGTTAAATCCGCTCACCTTATAAATAGCATATTCTCTTTTTCTCATTACTCCAGTGATAAGGAAAATAGCCATGACCATAACAACAGATAAAACACCTATAATCGAACTTGCAAAGCCTGTTTGCCCGGTTGTTTGAGTACTTAATCTAACAATGTCCTCAACAAGCTCAAATCTACCAAGAGGGACGATGCCTTGTTCGTTAAGTTCATCCTTAATGGCAATCATATCAGCAGGAGTTTTTGCTCGAATTAGGAAATTTGTTTCTTTCCCTTTCATGTCTGCCTGATTTCTCAAATCATCGAGCGCTGTTTTGCTGAAAAAGAAGGCGTCATCAACAGAGAACTCCATCATTTCACCTTCATATTCAGTAACAGCTGTTGTATCTACCACACCTACAATAGTAGCTTTGATTTTAGCGTCTTTCAGTTCAGGGCTACCTGTATCCGAATTATACATAGAGGTGCTGAAATCAATTTCTCTACCAATTGCTTGATCATTTTCAATTCCCAATGATTTCACAAAGCTCTCAGGAACAACTACCTCATAATCCGCACCCGTGGGCATATTTCCTGTTACAAGTTTATTTATTACAGGAACGCTGCCCGTGCTTGGCACTTTGTAAGATTCCCCGTCTACTGTAATGGAGATATTATCAAAGGCTTGTAAAAAGGTTGAGAATGCAACACGCTCATCATTTACATACTTCTCATACAAGCCTCCAGTATCTTGGGTTATATCGACATTTGGCTCTTCATCCTCATTGCCATCGGTTCCTCCAGCACTAGTAAAGCTTCCTACAATACTGATGTCCAGTAGTCCATCACCATAAATATCAAGTAGTTCATCAAACGTTTCTTGACTACTACTATTAATTGCTCCACTGAGTGTTGTAAGCAATAATATTGCCGTCATCATTAACGAAAGTGTAGATACTGCAAAACGTCCAATATTTCTTTTTATCCCTGTACGCGCTACCGAAAAAGCGTTTTTTAAAGATAGGCTATGATTTTTTCGCATATTTGGTTCGGTATTTTTGACAAGATTATTTCCCACCTGGGAAACAAGTTCACCCTTATCAAGCTCAAAAACATTGTCTTGATTGCTAATTAAAGAGGTGTCGTGCGTAACAACGATCACTGTTCTGTTCTTTGAAATGGCTCTTAAAATATCCATTGTAATCTTTGAATTTTTTTCATCTAATGCACTTGTTGGCTCATCTGCAATAATTACCTGTGGATTTTTCATTAGCTCTCGTGCAATCGCTACACGCTGTTTTTGACCTCCTGAAAGATTTTTCACTTTTTGACTTGCAGTATCGAAAATTTTAAGTTCTTTCAGTATTTTCTCTGCATTTTTTGTTTGTTGATTATCTTTTAGATATTGAGGTAATAATACATTCTCAAGCACAGTTAAATCCTCAAGTAAATTAAAATCCTGCCAAACGAAGCCAAAGATATTGTTGTAAAAATAGCTTTTCTCCTGGTTTGTTAATGCTTTGATGTCTTTACCACCATATAAGACATCTCCGTCAAAATCCTGCTCCATGCCACTCATGATTTTAAGCAAAGTAGTTTTTCCACTACCCGAAGAACCGACTATAAAATTAAATCCTTTTCCTATTTTAACTGAGACATTATTCAAGGCGAATTCGCCGTTATATTTTTTTGATACATTCTTTATGTCAAACATTTATTTTTCACCTTTCTGAGTTAGTTTTTTTCTTCACTAGATAATGTTCTTCATTGCGTTTTTAAAAGTATACATCTCAGTCCTTCCTATTAATTATGTCGTCATTGTATAACAACTCATGTTAAATTCTTGTTAAGAGTAATGCATTTTATATGTTTTCGAAAAAAAATACCAGGTACTAATACAATTCCGAATTGTATTAGTACCTGGCGCTTTTCTCATAAGAAAAAGGCAGCTGTTTCAAAAGCTCTCCCATAGCAGAAAGTTACTTTTAATACAGCTCTAATTAGTCTATATATTACTTATTGCTTGTTTCTACTTGCATGGCTTCAGTTACTTCTGCAGCTTTTGTCAGCTTTCCTTCTTTTTCAAGCTGCGCAATCAGTTTTTCTAACGTGATTCCTTTTTCTTTAGCCATTTCTTCTAAGTTGACAGGTTCACTGCTTATTGCAATTTCACTTACATTGTCAGACATATTAGTTTCAATAGTACCTTTAGCTTCAGCGGATTCAGTTACTTCTGCAGCTTTTGTCAGCTTTCCTTCTTTTTCAAGCTGAACAATCAGTTCATCTACCGTGATTCCTTTTTCTTTAGCCATTTCTTCTAAATTAACAGGCTCACTAGATTTAGTAGTTCCCCACATGTCTGTGTTACTCGCAGCATAAGCTGATCCTGCCACGGTTGATAATCCTAGCATAAGTGTTGCAATTGATAACGTTTTCTTCATAATAAATTCCTCCTAGAATTTTTTATCTTCTACCCTACGAAGGGTAGTGGCCATAATCTCACAATAGAATCAGGTTTTCCAATACCCTTTCTATTGGATGTCACTACTATATAACAATCCATGTTAAATCCGTGTTAAGAGGAATACTTCTCAAAAATCTGTAGAAAAAAGGCTTTAAATAAACAGTTTCAACTGTCATTCAAAGCCCTTTCCATTTTCTTATTTAATTTAACCAATTGCAATTTCGAAACAAGTACCGCCATTTTCATTGTTCGTAACTGTAATTTTTCCATTGTGCTTGTTGATGATACTGCGCACAATGGAAAGTCCCAAACCTGAACCACCCATTTCACGAGAGCGTGATTTATCCACTCGATAAAACGGCTCAAATATATTCTCTTTTTCTTCGTCAGGGATACTAATTCCTGTGTCTTTAATGTTAACCATTATCTGCTTTTTATTAGATTTTACAGTAATCATTACCTTACCGCCGTCGATATTGTATTTAATGCCGTTTTCTACAATATTATAAAACGCTCGATAAAGTAAATCTATATTTCCGAAAACAACACTATCATCGCAATCCAAAATTAATCTCACATCTTTTTCATCAGCAATATGAGAAAGTTCGGAAACAATATCTTCTAAAACATCCTTCAAACAAATAGTTTCATTCTCAAATCCATCACTCATATTTGTCATGTCCAAAAGGCTGCGAACAAGCTCGGATAATCGCTCTATTTGCTTTTCAAAAACACCAATCAGTGCATCATATTCTTCTGTAGAATGTGTGTGTTTCTTTTTAAATACATCCACCTTTGCTTTTAAAACCGCAAGCGGCGTCCTGAGTTCATGGGCCGCACTTGCAGAAAAGCGACTTTGCATCATAAAAGCATCGTTTAGCTTAACTGTCATTTCATTAAAAGACTGCGTTAGCTCAGCTATTTCATCATTAGTTGGTGGAATGTCCATCGTTTCCGATAAATTATGCACAGTTCTATTCTTAATTTGACTATTTAGTGTATCCAGTGGTTTTAACACTTTTCCCGATACGTAGTATGTCAATAGGCCACCACCGACAATAATCAAAAGCATATAAAAAATACTTGTAAATCGAAAGTCCGTTCTTGCTTTTTGTGCATCAACAGTGGGTGTAGACATCATGTCATCTGTTGGCATTTGAAAATCTTCTGGTGGTGTTGCAGGCATTGAATCAACCCCTTGTGCAATTGATACTGCAGCTGCATCAATTCTTGTTGCCATTATACCAGCTGAAAAATTTAATATTAATGTAAGCCCTACACAACAAATCGTTAATAAAAGTACCATCACAGCAGTAAGTCGCATCCGAATTGGCATTTTTTTAAACATCAATCATCACCATCATTTTTAGCAATAAAATAACCCTCACCAATCTTTGTACGTATTGGATCGTAATCTAAAAGAGCTTTCAATTTTTTTCGTAATGTCGCAATATGAACTCGAATAGCACCGCTAAAGCTATCGGCATTTCCATCCCAAACGTGTTCGATCAATTCTTCTTGACTGACTACCTTTTCTTGATTAAGCAGGAAATATTCAAGCAATGCGAATTCTTTTTTTGTGAGGTTCAATTCTTTTTCACCCACAAATGCAATTCGTTTTGATAAATCCATATTTATACTGCCGCAAGATAATAGGCTATTTTCCTGCACAAATTTACGTCTTAATAAATTCCTTATTCTTGCTTCCAATTCCGCAAAGGCAAATGGTTTCGTTAAATAATCATTTGCACCAATATCTAATCCTTTAACTTTGTCATTTACACTACTTCTTGCACTGAGGATTAAGACTTTTAATTCTTTATTGTCTTCTCTTAATTTTTCTAAAACCTTTAATCCGTCCATTTTCGGAAGATTTAAATCAAGTATTATTAAATCATAATTTTCAATGTATGCCAGTTCATAAGCATCTTCCCCATTACTACAGGTATCAACTGCATATCCTTCTATTCTAAGTCCCTCAGCTATAGCTTCCTGTAAATCCAACTCATCTTCAACCACAAGAATTCTCATATCTTAATCACCTCGCAATCATTATTTTAAATAGGTGTGTGTTAAATCTATGTTAAGCAAATATTATCAAATAATAACTCAAATCTGTAAAGGGAAAAATCCATTAATAAGTTGATACTGAAAATAAAAAAGCTCCAATTAATCGGATTTTCGTCCAATAATTGGAATATAATTAATTGAATACTGATTTTTTATCGTTTTAAAATAAATCGTATCTGAATATATTATAGATATTAGGAGAATCTAATTTGTATTCTTTATACGAATAATCCCCTCTTGAACGATAAATTATGAGAACCATCCGATAATTAGAAAGTTGTGACCCAGGTATTTATATTATGTAAACTAAAATTGTTTGGCGTGGAGGAGGGCTTGGATACGTCAACTACCCGTAATATCTGTACTTTTCGACTTGCAATTTTGAAGTTCCTTATAATTTTCATGTGAACGATAACTCTCCTTTTTTACGATAATGGGATGATTTTGTACAGATAATAATTATTGTTTAATACGATATCTGGAGGTTTTATTTTTGCAACTACATGCTGCCATTGATGAATTTGTTTTGTATATCGAGATTGAAAAAAAATTACTCAGTTAATACTGTCACTAGTTATGAATACGATTTACAACTCTTCTTAACCTTTTTATCGGATCATGGTTGTTCAACCTGTTTAAACGAGATCACCAAGACCCAAGTACGTCGCTTTATCCAATATCTATTAGGATCATTAAAACAAAAACCTCGTTCGGTGTACCGAAAAATCTCTTCCTTAAAATCGTTCGCCAAATATTGCTTAATTGAACGATACCTTGTTAATGATTTTACGCGCGGGATTGAATCGCCAAAGACCGATGATAAACTTCCTGTCTATATGACATTAACGGATCTAAAGCAGCTATTTGACTATTTAGAACGCGCCAAATCATGTTTTTCGATGCGGAATGAGAATAATGTTTAAATTGTTAGCAACAACAGGTCTGAGGCGTTCTGAGCTCGTTTATTGATCTGGGAACAAGTTGATTTGGTAAGTGAAACAATTCGAGTAGAGGTTATAAGCATTAAAACAACTTTAATGCAAAAAAGTCCTTCTTAAATTAAACTACTTCGTTAGTTCAATATAGAAAAAAGAGTTGCCTATGCAATTCAACATTATTCAATTAACGCAACCTGATAGATTAATAAGTCTTTAGTTTTGTCCCCATTTATTTTCGAAAATAAGATGTTCTAAAGAACGTCTTTTTTCCCAATTAGCTAACTCTAAAATGGGCTTTTCTGGGTAATTTTCAGTATAACCGATTGATATAAGAGCAATGGGATCGATGTGTGGTGGTATTTCTAAAATGTCTCTAATATCATTCTTTTTATAAAAACTTACCCACCCCATCGCAAGTCCTTCAGCACAAGCTGCCAACCACATATTTTGAATAGCACAGGCTGTTGATAAAATATCTGTTTCAGGGATTGAATTTCGTCCTAATACATGGGAACCTCCTCTTGTAGGGTCACATGTAACACAAATAGTTATAGGAGCTTCTTTTAAACCCTCAATTTTTAAATCAAGGAAATTCATTTTTTTTTCCCCATCATAATGAATAGCTAATGCTCGGCTTTCTTTTTCTGCTGCCCAAGCCAATTTTTCTTTAATTTCGTCTGTGGAAATCAAAATAAAGTTCCAAGGTTGCATAAATCCTACTGAAGGTGCATGATGAGCTGCATTTAATATTCTATGTATAATGATTTCAGGAATAGGAGTTGATAAAAAACTTCGAATATCTCTCCTGTTATAAATAACTTTATAAATAGACTCTCTTTCTTCATTAGAAAACATAAATTTCTCCCCTTTTCTTTATAAAAATGTTAATTTTTAATATTAACTAATTTTTCATTATTCTGCCACGTAAGTTGAAGTAAAAATGCACCAAAAAGCGTGGTTTGGATATGTTTGTCCTTATCGTTGTATCCGCATAAATCTGACTCCACCTCTTCTTACTTCGGACTAACATTCGTCAAATCGATTACCACATTTCCGTTCAGTTTCATATATGGATAATGATAGTATTGTTTATAAAAATGATTATTGGATTCGTTAAATATGTTAGCGCTTATATTCGGGCTGTTCTAAAATAATCGGATTCGGATTGCTAAGTACCCATTGCACTGCCAACTCGCATAGTCTCGCAGGTTCCTCATCCCCATCGCCATTGTGAAGTTCTTTCGCTAAAGTGATAGACTCCTGAAGTTCAGCGGGATGTAATGGCGTACCTAAGCTAATGTAATGGTTCAAACTTTTGAGCATTTTACGAAAATCATTATCCCAGTTGATGCCGCCATTATCTAAAATTTCGTATGAAACTTTACCAGTAATACGAATAACCTCTCCTTGTACAGTTTGCGCATGTCCTTGCGAAGGAATTAGTAAATTCCAAAGTTCCTTATGTTGCGCCTGCCAGCCCTTTGTACATACTGTTATTGGAGACGTACCATCATGCGTTTTTCGCTTCTCTACTGGTGGAACATCAAATAGCTCATAAAGACGGGAAAGTGCCTCATCCGTTTCGATCAAATATTCTTTATTAAAACCTTCTCTGTGAAATTCAAAGTCTTTTCCAATTCGCTTAATAGAATTTTTCATTTCAGGCGTTACAGCTATACTTGCGCTCAGAAAAATCTCAGAAACTTCCACTAGATCAACAATATTTATATTTCTACATACTGCTAAAGCTTTGTCTAAAGGCGTCTCATTCATCATATTTACTGCGCTAATATTTGCGCCTTTAGAAACCAATGTGCGCACTGCATTTGGTTTAAAAAAAGCGGCCGCAGCAAATAAAGGTGTTTCGTTTTGATAATCCAAGGCTTCTATATCTGCATCTAACTCAAGAAGTAATTCAATATTCCCTCGCCCACTTATTGCCTGATTATGTAAAGCCGATCTTTTGTATTTGTCTCTCGCATTTATATTTGCCCCCTGTTCCACGAGCCAGCGAACCAATTCATCCGGTACATTGAAAAAGCTTAAGGCTGTTGTTTTACTATAACCACCATATGCATCTAGCTCGCACTTTGTAAATACCTCTTGTAATGCCGCAATATCACCTGCTTCAATTAGTTCATTAAAATTTTTCGGTAACGTTTTTCTCTTCCTCGCCATATGTATTTTTGCTCCTTACATTAGATTTTTGAATATAGTTCATCACGTCATTCACCATATATATACCAATCTATATTTTACCATGTTATAATTTCTTTGCTATGAGAGTTAACAGTTAATTAAGAAAAGAGGTAATACTTATGCAACTGTTTTGCGAAAATGACTATAAAGAAGGTGGTATTACGCTTTTGGTAATCCAAGAAAAAGTAAAAGGACGTTTAAACATTCGGGTTTTTTCCTCCTCTCGGCGAGAAATATTAGAGTAATTACGCTTATGACAGTATCCGTGACCCAAATTAGGTATATGATTCATATTACTCTAATGGGCAGTTTAACGTGGAATAATTTGTACGTAATAGTGACGAGG
>Ga0102589_1001755_pt1 | contig 27501 bp, 25 predicted proteins | sample AraplaMF_Col_mLB_FD_76858 | JGI IMG/M metagenome (GOLD analysis project Ga0102589, IMG submission 76858) | Arabidopsis root microbial communities from the University of North Carolina, USA - plate scrape MF_Col_mLB | ecosystem: Host-associated > Plants > Roots > Endosphere | place: USA...
GTAAATGTAGGTCTTTTAGCTCGTTCAGAAGAAAACTTAAAAGCTGTAGCGAAAGAAGTAGAAGCAGAAGGCGTAAAAGCTGTTATTGCGACTGCTGATGTTTCTTCATATAAAGAAGTGACTACTGCGATTGAGACGTTAAAAAACGGTTTAGGATCTATCGATATTTTAATTAATAACGCTGGTATTTCTAAGTTCGGTAAGTTTTTAGAATTAGACGTTGCTGATTGGGAAAAAATCATTCAAGTAAACTTAATGGGTGTATACTATGCAACTCGTGCAGCTTTACCAAGCATGATTGAACAACAATCTGGTGATATCATTAACATTTCATCTACAGCAGGACAAAAAGGTGCACCTGTAACAAGTGCATATAGTGCTTCTAAATTTGGTGTTCTTGGCTTAACAGAATCGTTAGCGATGGAAGTTCGTAAGCATAACATTCGTGTAACAGCTTTAACTCCAAGTACAGTAGCAACTGACATGGCTGTAGATTTAGGATTAACTGATGGAAATCCTGATAAAGTAATGCAAGCGGAAGATATTGCAGAGTTTATCGTAGCGCAATTGAAATTAAATAAACGTACATTTATTAAATCTGCTGGACTTTGGTCTACCAATCCGTAAGGGATAAATGTATAAACAAAAGAAGGGATATCTATTCTGTAATGGAGTAGATGTCCCTTCTTTATTTTTACATGAAACGAAATGCTCTGTATAATCTAATGTAAATGATAAACAGCTTTAAAAAGGAATGTTTTGTTTCTATGAATTAATAGCTGCTGAGCAACGTGTAAGTGCTACAATGCGGAAGTAAAGGGATACGATTGATGGATATGGCAGTCGTAAAAGAAAAACGAAAGGAGATAAATAGAATGAAAAAGATGTTTGAAAAATTATAACATGTATCGTGTGCAACACAGTTAGCTCGTGGACCTCCAACATACTTGGAAATATAAGTTTATATAAAAAAATTGGAGGTTAGGAATAGATGAGAACTGAAAAAGAAATGCTAGACTTAATTATGAATACAGCAAAAGAGGATGAAAGAATTCGAGCTGTCATCATGAATGGATCGCGTGTAAATCCAAATGTGAAGAGAGACTGTTTTCAAGACTATGATATTATGTATGTTGTAAAAGATATAAGCTCGTTTACATCTAATCATAATTGGATACGTAGATTTGGAGAAATAATGATTGTGCAAATGCCAGAAGAAATGTCATTAATTCCAGCAGACGAAGACGGGAAATTTCCGTATTTAATGCAGTTTATGGATGGAAACCGAATTGATTTAACGCTCGTTCCATTTGATTTGATAAATAAGTTCGTTGGACAAGATAGTTTAAGTGAAGTGCTTCTGGATAAAGATAATTGCATTGTTGAATTTCCACCAGCAAGCGATAAAGACTACTTAATAAAAAAGCCAACAGAAAAAGAGTTTTTAGATTGCTGTAATGAATTTTGGTGGTGTAGTACGAATGTGGCAAAAGGACTATGGAGAGAAGAACTTTCTTATGCGAAAGGTATGCTCGATGGTCCAGTGCGAGATATGTTCATCGTAATGCTAGAATGGCATATTGGTATGAAAACAGACTTTACAGGTAATGCAGGGAAATTTGGAAAGCATTTTGAGCAATATTTTGAAGAAGATATGTGGGAGCAATTTAAAAAGACATTTTCTAATGCAGAATATGAAAACATATGGGAATCATTATTTGTCATGGGTGATTTATTTAGGAAAGTGGCGAACGAAATTGCTAACGCTTATGGATATTCGTACCCGCAAGGTGATGATGATGGAGTGACAAGTTATTTAAAACATGTGAAAGCTTTACCAAAAGATAGTACATCGATTTATCCCACTTTAATGGTCAGTAAGACCCACACCTCAAAATGCAGCGAAAGCAAAGAATTTAGGTGGAGGATCAACTGTCCATAAAAGTCCGATTGATTAAAGTTTCACTTTATTAATAATAGTCAGCAGTAAGACTGTCCAAATTACGGACAGTCTTATTTTTGTTCATGAATAGGAATTTCTCTAACAAAGTGCAGAGGAATCACATATGAAACTTTAGGGAGGTTTTTATCATGTATTATTTTTATTCACCACAAATGTTTGCTCCATATCAATGGGGACTAGAACGAGATGTTTCGTACGCCTATATGCCATATAACTCATTTTATTATGGAGACTATATAAGCTCATTGCCATACGTATATATCCCTCAAAACTATGAAGTACAGATGAAAGCAGATGAGCGTGGATCATGGACACCATTTTCTTGGGTTGAAAAATATGCGTATGCATTTTCAGGACCGTACAATAAAGCGGAAGTTGCTCTTACATTTGATGATGGACCAGATTTAGAATTCACGCCAAAAATATTAGATAAGTTAAAACAACATAATGTAAAAGCGACTTTTTTCCTGCTTGGTGAAAATGCAGAAAAGTTTCCGAATGTAGTAAAACGTATTTCGAATGAAGGGCATGTAATTGGCAATCATACGTATAGCCATCCTAATTTAGCGAAAGTAAATGATGCTGAGTACCGTAATCAAATTATAAAAACAGAAGAAATATTAAATCGTTTAGCTGGTTATGCACCAAAGTTTATTCGTCCTCCGTATGGTGAAATACTTGAAAATCAATTGAAGTGGGCAACAGAGCAAAATTTTATGATTGTACAGTGGAGTGTTGATACAGTTGATTGGAAAGGCGTAAGCGCTGATACAATTACAAATAATGTGTTAGGGAATTCATTTCCTGGAAGTGTTATCCTTCAGCATTCAACACCAGGTGGGCATTTACAAGGATCTGTAGATGCATTAGACAAAATCATTCCGCAGTTAAAAACGAAAGGTGCACGCTTTGTAACGCTGCCAAGTATGTTCCAAACATCGAAAGAGCGGAAGTGAATGCGTTGTAAAATTGGAAAAAACAGGATTATGTAGTATAATGAAACTGTAGGTTAGGAGGGGATATAATTGATGTATGCACTAATAAACATAGGAATGAGTATTTTAATAGGTATTATATTTATACTTGCGGCAATTGTACTTCAAAAAAATCCACCGACCGATATTAATGCGGCATATGGTTATCGTACGAAACGATCTATGAAAAATAAAGAATTATGGGATGCAGGTAATAAGTATAGTGCAGAAGTGATGATGCAAAACGGATTCATCATGATGTTAATTGGAAGTGTTATTAGTATACTATTTAGATACCCCCATACAACGTTAGCAATGATCTTTATGCTAGTACTAATCATAGGCTTATTCATACGAGTAGAGAAAAGATTGAAGGCACTTGAGCAATAGTGAAAAATAGGACTCCCAGCCGATATAGGTAGGGGGTCCTAGTCTAATTACAAATCATTATTTTTTAGTAAGTCTTTTCCTTGTTCAACAACAAATTCATAGTATGCAAGATCATATGGATAAATATCATCAAAAGTTATCGTTATTGGTTTATTACTCAAAACAGAAGTAGCTGTAAAAGATGAAATCTCTCTTTTTAATAGTTGTAGAAAAGCAGTTGCATGTATTTTCATCATATCGTCTACTTCTTCACCTGGTGCGAATGGAAGTGGATTGATTACATTGTGGAAATACATATGACAAAACTCGCGATCTGTAAGATTTGAAATTTCATAATCTATTTTAAAGATGCCCTTGTATGCTAAATCATTCGTTTGGAAAGAAAGTCCTAATTCCTCCTCAATTTCACGAAGACCGCCACTTTGTACATCTTCATCATGCATAATATGTCCAGCTGAAGTAATATCCCATATACCCGGAGCTTCTTTTTTGTTTTGAGAGCGTAATTGGAAATATAAAAACATATCTTCATCATCTATTTCTACAAACCAACAATGGAATGTTTCGTGCCAATCACCGTCACGATGCACTTCATCACGTAATTTCTTCCCAAGTATATTTCTTTCGGTATCAAATATTGTTAACCACTCTGTCATTTAATTTCCCCTTTCTGCCAATTATATTATACAATATTTATATTGAATTTTGGGAAAATAAAGAAAAAAGGAGATGGTATAAGTGGGGATTGAGAGCTCGGAAATAAAATCGATTATTTCAACAGAGGAAGAGTTACGGAAAATATTGGGGAAACCAAGTGAGCGAGCTTTGAAAAAAGTTATTTCATCACTAGACCACCATTGCATAGATTTTCTGTCCAAATCTCCTTTTCTAGTATTATCTACTGCAAATAAATTAGGAGAGTGTGATGCTTCGCCGAGAGGAGATGCACCTGGATTTGTATACGTATTAAATGATAATAAAATTATTATTCCAGAAAGACCAGGCAATCGCCGTATAGACTCCATTTTGAATATTATTTCAAATCCACGTGTAGGATTACTCTTTTTTATTCCGGGACTTGGAGAGACTCTCCGAATAAATGGAAGAGCGTATATTACAAACGACGAAGCCATTTTGCAAGAAATGCAGGCGAATGGGCGCAATCCGTTACTTGGAATTGTTGTTGAAATAGAAGAGGGTTATATTCATTGTGCAAAAGCTTTTATTCGTTCTAATATGTGGAATCCAGAATCTTGGTTACATAAAAAAGAGTTACCTTCAGCAGCAAAAATGTTATTGGAACATGCGAAAGTAAATACTTCTGAAGAAGATGTTGCACGTTCTTTAGAAGAAAGTTATACGAAAAGATTGTATTAATAAAATTTTATTAATATAGTTTTGTAAGGTGGATATGTACGTGGTTTAGAATAGAATATTTATATATGAAGCGTTGATTTACAAAGTGGAGAAATAACAAAATAGGTAAATCGATCGGGCGTAGCATAATGTTATTGTAAAATATGATAAAAAATGATTTTGAAAATAGATAGTAAAAATAGGCTTGCTTTTTAAAAAGTTGATAACTATAATAAGTTAACAAATAGACATGAACGAAAAAGTAATGATAAGGACACGAAATCATTTTTACGGTTTACAGAGAGGGAAGTCAAGGGTGTGAGCTTCCTAACACGAGAAATGATTTTACCACCTTTGAACTTCAATAGTGAACGAGCAATCTAGTAATTATTGACGGAATCAGCCGTTATCTGAACTTGAGCAATCTAGGGAGAAGTACGTCTAGGTTGGAACAAGGGTGGAACCACGAAAACACATTCGTCCCTTTCCTAGGGATGAGTGTGTTTTTTTATTACTTTGAAAGGAGGTGCAGTAATATGAAACGATTTGTACGTACGGAAATAACCACCACCTGCATGATTAAAAAGCAGAGCAAGGTGATTGATAGAGATAAATAATAAAATTATAGGAGGAGATTAAAAGATGAATAACGTTATTAATGTTGGGGTGTTAGGATTGGGTACGGTCGGAAGTGGTGTTGTCCATATTTTGAAAGAACATTATAAAAAAATTGCACTTGATACAGGGTGTGAAGTGAAGGTAAAGACAGTCGTTGTACGTGACTTAGAAAAAGAACGTGATGTTTGCATTGATGGAATCGTAGTAACAAGTCATGTCGATGAAGTTCTAAATGATTCAAATATTGATATTGTAGTAGAGGTAATGGGCGGAATTGAAGAAGCAAAGCAGCATATTGTTAAGGCTTTACGAAATAAGAAACATATCGTAACAGCAAATAAAGATTTAATGGCTGTATACGGTGCAGAACTTCTCCAACTGGCAAACGATAATGATTGTGATTTATGTTATGAGGCAAGTGTAGCGGGTGGTATTCCGGTGTTAAGAGGGTTAACAGACGGATTAGCATCAGATCAAATTGGAAAAATCATGGGAATCGTAAATGGCACAACAAATTACATGTTAACAAAGATGAGTCAAAATGGATGGTCGTATGAAGAAGCTTTACAGGAAGCACAAAAATTAGGTTTCGCAGAATCGGATCCAACAGCGGATGTAGATGGACTAGATGCGGCGAGAAAGGTAGCCATTCTTGCAAACTTAGGTTTTTCGATGAATGTTTCTTTAGATGATGTGCAAGTAAGAGGGATTCGAAAGGTCGAAAAAGAAGATTTACAAATGGCTGAAAAATTAGGATTTACTATGAAATTAATTGGGAAAGCAGAGAAACAAGGATCAGCCATTCATTTAAGTGTAGAACCGACTCTTTTACCAAGTCATCATCCATTATCGAATGTAAATAATGAATTTAATGCAGTGTATGTTCACGGGCAAGCGGTGGGAGAAGTAATGTTTTACGGACCTGGAGCTGGGAAGTTGCCGACTGGCTCTGCTGTAGTAAGTGATATTATTTCAATCGTTAAAAATATGAATCAAGTTCCGAAAAATAAAAGTGCGTTAAAAGAGCCAGAGCCATATGAATTACAGGGAGATGAAGAAGTTGTTTCGAAATATTTCTTACGTATTTCATTACGAGACGAACCTGGGATGTTGCAAAAAATAACAGAATGTTTCGTTAATTATTCTGTAAGTTTAAAAGAAGTTATTCAGTTACCTTTAAATCGTGAACTTGCAGAAGTCGTTGTTGTGACACATCAAACTTCAAAGTATCAATTCGAACGAGTGCTAGGAGCGATAGAAGATGTCGCAAGTGAAATAAACAGTTACTACATTATTGAGGAGGAAAAACAATATGTATAAAGGATTATTAAAACAGTATGCTTCTTATTTACCGGTGAATGAAAATACACCTGATGTGAGCTTAATGGAAGGGAATACACCACTTATCCCGTTATTAAATATATCAAAACAATTAGGAATTCAGTTATACGGTAAGTATGAAGGAGCGAATCCGACAGGTTCTTTTAAAGATCGTGGTATGGTAATGGCAGTTGCAAAGGCGAAAGAAGAAGGCTCAGAGGCGATCATTTGTGCATCAACTGGTAATACATCAGCATCGGCCGCAGCATATGCGGCACGCCTTGGAATGAAATGTATTATCGTAATTCCAGAAGGAAAGATTGCTCACGGAAAATTAGCGCAAGCAGTTGCTTATGGAGCTGAAATCATTTCAATAGAAGGGAATTTTGATGATGCACTTAAGGCTGTAAGAAATATTGCTGCGGAAGAGCCAATTACATTAGTCAACTCAGTGAATCCTTATCGAATTGAAGGGCAAAAAACAGCAGCGTTTGAAATTTGTGATCAATTACAAAGTGCACCAGATGTGTTAGCGATTCCTGTTGGAAATGCCGGAAATATTACAGCGTACTGGAAAGGTTTCTGTGAATATGAGAAAGAAAAAGGCTATAAGAAGCCTAGAATTCACGGATTTGAAGCGGAAGGAGCAGCTGCAATTGTAAAAGGACATGTTATTGAAGAACCTGAAACAATTGCAACAGCGATTCGCATCGGTAACCCAGCAAGTTGGTCATATGCAGTAGAGGCTGCTGAGCAGTCTAACGGTGAAATAGATATGGTATCAGATGAAGAAATTTTACATGCGTATAGATTATTAGCAAAATCGGAAGGAGTTTTCGCTGAGCCGGGATCAAATGCTTCATTAGCTGGCGTAATAAAACATGTTCAATCTGGAAAAATCAAAAAAGGAGCAACAGTTGTTGCAGTTTTAACTGGAAATGGCTTGAAAGATCCTGATATCGCAATTTCTTCTAATACATTAGATATTGCAAGTGTTTCTAATGATATAGAACAAATTAAAGAGCATATTAAAGGGGTGATTATGTCGTGATACCATTAAATATTCGTGTTCCTGCTAGTACAGCGAATGTTGGACCTGGATTTGATTCAGTAGGAATAGCGTTGTCATTGTATTTACATGTAGTAGTAAAAGAGAAAGCTGATAAATGGCAAGTAATCCATTCCTTTGATGATTCAATTCCGATAGATGATAAAAATTTAATCGTTAGTACGGCATGTAAAGTAAGTCCTTCTTTATCACCCCGTATAATAGAAGTTACTAGTAACATTCCACTAACAAGAGGACTGGGAAGTAGTGCATCAGCAATTGTAGCTGGGATAGAGCTGGCGAATCAACTAGGAAATTTGAACTTAACTACGGATCAAAAAGTACAAATTGCTACAAATTTTGAAGGACATCCTGATAATGTTGCTGCTTCTATATTAGGAGGGACTGTAATCGGAGCACTTGATGGAAAGAATGTTTCGGTTGTAAGAATTGAAAGTAAGGAATTAGGCGTAATTTCTCTTATTCCGAATGAAGAGTTAAATACAGATGAAAGCCGGTCTGTATTACCTGATATGTTTCCGTTTCATGAAGCTGTTAAGGCTAGTGCGATCAGTAACGTATTAGTAGCGGCATTTTGTCAAAAGAAATGGGAAGTTGTAGGTGAAATGATGGAAAGAGATCATTTTCACGAGCCATTTCGTTTAGAACTTGTACCGTTATTACCATCTATCCGTAAATGTGCAAAAGAGTTTGGAGCATACGGCACAGCGCTTAGCGGTGCAGGCCCATCCATTTTTATATTAACACCGTATGAGAAGCGTCAAGAAATTGCTGAGCAATTAGCGAGAGTATTTACGTCAATGAAAGTGTGCGAGCTAGAAATTGATCATAGAGGTATTACAGTAAATAAAGAGGAACATATAGAACTATAAAAAAGCTAGCATCGCTAGCTTTTTTTGTTGTAAATATTTTTTCAGTTGGCATATAAAAGAAAAATTAATAATGTATAATTTAGTAAAGTGTGTATTCATTTGGAGGTAATCGTATGAAGAAAGAGTCACCGGAAGAAAAAAGAGAACGTATACGGCAAAGTGAATTGAAAAATAATCCTACGGGTTCTTTAAAGGATGGATTAAACAGAGCTGAAACAGGTAGTCCAGTTGATATGACAGGTGGTATGAATTGGAAAGGTACAGCGCTAGTAATTTTAGTGCTAGTTTTAGGCTATATTATATATACTTATTTTTAATTCGCAAAATAGAGCTAGTTTATGCTAGTTCTATTTTTTTTGCCACATTCCTGTAACAAAGCCTCTGTATATTCAGTGGTGGAGGTGCAGAAGATGAAAAAAATGATAGCAATATGTCTTCTTACAACTATGTCATTTTCGACATTAGCTGGGTGTGATGTAAAAGGTAATAATGCTGTACAAGAGTCTAAAATAAAGAAAGCGACGTATAAAGAGTTTACTTACGATGTAAATCCAGAGACTTTCACGTTAACTGTAGAACATGATGGTGTAAAGGAACAGGCGGCACAGCCGTTACCGAAAATGAAGGTATCGAATGTAAAAAAAGACAAGGGGCGTACATCTTGGGAATATCCAGATGAACAAGTAAAAGTGAATGTAGAAAAGAAAAAAGATCATTTAAATATTGAAGTGGAATCAATTGGTGCAGAAAGCTTTACATGGCCGAAAGTACAAGCTGAAAATTATACACTTCCGTTATGGGAAGGAAAGCAAATTCCGAGTAATGATGAAAATTGGAAGAAGTTTTTAAAGAATGATGCATATTCATTTGCTGAATCATTTTCTATGAAGTTTTTTGCGTTAAATGGTTCGAAATATTCCATTGTATACATTGCGAACAATATGTTTAATAATGAATTAAAATTTCATTCGGATCCAAAAATAGGATTTGATTTTGTACATGAATTCCCGAGCATAAATAAAAATAAAACATATGGATTTCAATTATATGTGACAAATAATGATGCAGTGAGTATTGCTAAACTGTATAAGGATAATATTGCTGGAAAAGGTGAATTTAAAACATTACAAGAAAAAGCTAGAAAAAATAAAGAGATTGAAAAACTTTATGGTGCGGCTCATTTTTATTTTTGGAATCAAAATGGTTTGTCTGACAGTAACGTAAATTGGCCGAGGATAAGAGAGCAAATAAATAGTCCTGTATTTAGCCATATAAAAGAACTTATTCAAAAGAATAGTTCGGAGTCTGGAGAATTGAATGTATTTGAGCAAGTAAGTAAACAAGATTTCATTGATAAATACCAAAAAAATGTTATTTTGCGTTATATAAATGAAGTATTATCAATGAAGGAATTGTATAAGGAGGATATGTTCCAAAAAGTTGATCAGAACGCAAGTGAGTTATTAAACAAAGGTGTAGATCATTTATCGAAGATGGAGTTATATAACTTAAATAAGCATGTATTAAAATCAGCGCTCGGTGATGCGATTGAAGACGTAAGTAAATGGGGTAAGGCAGATGGAACGGATATTGTAAAGGAAATGAAAGCGGCAGGAATAGACAATGCGTGGATTGGGTTACCGAACTGGGAACAAGGCTATATGCAGCCTAATTTCGTGAAAGAAGCTAAGAAAATGGGATATTTAGTTGGTCCGTATGATTCTTATCATTCTATTCACGAAAAAGCTGATAAAAATTGGAATACAGCTTCTTTTCATGATCCATCGTTATATGAAGAGGCAACTGTGACGAAGAAAAATGGTGAAAAGGTGCAAGGGTTTTTAGGAAGAGGGCGAAAATTAAATCCAACTTTATCTCTTCCTAGTGTAAAAGAGCGAATGAACGATATATTACAAAATGGGCCAAAATACAATTCATGGTTTATTGATTGTGATGCAACAGGGGAAATTTACGATGACTATTCGGCTAAACATATAACGACACAAGAACAAGATTTAAAAGCAAGACTACAACGTATGGATTATATTGCGCAAGAACAAGGTATGGTAGTTGGATCTGAGGGTGGAAATGATTTTGCAAGTAGCACGATTGCTTTTGCACACGGCATTGAAACACCTGTTGTTAAATGGGACGATGAAGATATGAGGAAAAACAAAACAAGTCCGTATTATGTGGGTGGATATTGGTCACCGAATCAAAATGTTCCAGAAAAATATGCAAAACAAGTACCGTTAAAAGAAGAATATAAACAAGTATATTTAAATCCAGTATATTCGGTACCTTTATATAAATTAGTATACAATGATTCAGTTATTACAACACACCACTGGGAATGGGGAAGTTTGAAAGTAAAAGATGAAGTAGGAAACCGTATGCTATACGAATTATTGTATAACGTTCCTCCGTTGTATCATTTAGATGAAGTAGAGTGGAAAAAGCATAAGCAAGAAATTACGCACCATCTGAAAGTTTGGAATGAAGTTCATGAAAAGGCAGTAAAAGAAGAAATGACGAACTTTGCATATTTGTCAGAAGATAAATTAGTACAATCTGCTTCTTATGGAAAAGATATTAAAATTATTGTGAATTTCTCGAATGAAGAAATAGAAATAGACGAGATGAAACTAAAAGCAAAATCCGCTTTCATTTATAATCATGGGAAGAAAACAATGTATACGCCGATTGAGAAATAATATGAAATGTATTGTTGCATTACTAATTTTGCTGTTTAATCTTGCTGACTTTTTAAGTGGAAATCGAGCGATTCGAAATAAAAACATTTATAAATCTGTAATTTAGGATATTTTGAAGTGCTAAATATTTGAAGTTGGAAAATAGTGACTTGCTAAAAATAAGCACGAGAGTATAATGTGAAATGGAGTACATAATGGATTCATGCAGTAACCTTACAAAATTGTAAGGTAATTGAAAGGAAATTCAATATGAAGAATACTAGACATACATTATACTAGGGAAAGAGAAAGAGAGGCGAATGGATATGAGCTCTGAATTAGAACAAAATACGAGAAGCAGAAAAAAACGTTCTAAAAGAAAGTCGATAAAATGGTTCATTATAATTCCATTGTTCTTACTTATTTTTGGCGGAGTAGGGTATGGATCGTTAATATATAATAAAGCAAAAGCAGTTGTAAGTGATGCGTATGCAAAAATTGATAAATCATCAAAACGTGATAAAGAAGTTGAGCCTTTAAAGGATAACATCTCCATTTTAATTATGGGTGTAGATGGTAGTGAAATGCGAAAAAGTCAATACGGTGAGGCAGTTCGAACAGATGCACTTTTATTAGCGACAATTAATAAAGATGATAAGTCAGTTAAATTAGTAAGTATCCCGCGTGATTCACGTGTATATATTCCATCTAGAAAAAAATTAGATAAAATTACACATGCACACGTATTTGGTGGTGTTGAAAGTACACGAGATACAGTGGAAAGATTTTTAAATGTTCCTGTTGATTATTATGTGAAGTTTAACTTTGAATCATTCGTACAAATTGTTGATTCACTTGGTGGTATTGATATTGATGTACCAGTTACTTTCACAGAGCAAGATAGTAAAGACCAAGCAGGTATGATTCATTTAGAAAAAGGCTACCAACATTTAAATGGAGAACAAGCACTTGCACTTGCAAGAACGCGTAAAATTGATAGTGATGCAATGCGTGGACAAAGACAACAACTGGTAATAGAAGCAATTGCTAAAAAAGCGATGTCTGTCCAATCAATTAGCAAAATGGGCTCTTTACTTGATGCGGTTGATAACAATATGAAAACGAACTTAACTTTCGATGATATGCTTGCTATTACAAAAAATATGGCAGGATCTAACTTGGAAATGGAAAAAATGCAAATTGAAGGTACGGATAAACGTATCGGTGGTATTTATTATTACATTCCAAATGAAAAAAATGTGAAAGACATTTCAAATAAACTGAATCAGCATTTAGGTGTAACACCAAAACCTGTTCGAAATGAATAATAAAAAAGATTGGCCTTTGCCAATCTTTTTTTATCGAATGGATTTGTCACTTTTCTGTAACGATTTTTTATTTTAGACAAATTATACTTAAATCATTTTAAATTATATAAACATAAGGTGCAAATATACGATATACTAGAGGAGACGATTTGGCAATTAACTCCTAACACTAAAGAGAAACACATTCAATTTATAAATACGATAGAAAGAATTGAATGAATAGGAGATCGAAATAGGCTAAAGCAAATTTTCTTGAATATTGTTCAAAATTCTATTAAATATTCACATGAAAAAGGTACAATACACATTGAAGCAACTAAAAATGAAGGACAAGCAGTAATCAAGGTGAAAGACGAAGGGATTGGAATTGCTACAGAGCATTTACCATATATAGAACAGTCATTTTACCAGATTAATAATCATGCTTCATTTGGCTATCGTTAAAAAAAGGGTAGAGCTTCATGGAGGTAAACTTAATATTATAAGTAAAGAAGGAATAGGAACAACCATTTTGATATAACTCCCATTATAATACATATAAAGTCTGTTTATATAGTGTAATAAAATAAATAGATGTGTAATTATATTGGGTGATTTATATATAAGATTAATAGGGAGAGGAATTCGATAGAATGGAAAAAGCTTTAAAAATTAAACGAGTAGTAGTCGTTTTAATAGCGATTGCAGCAGTAGCTATTGGGTATTTTATGTTTCAATCTATTACTTCACCAGCAAAGGCTGTTGCAAAACAAGAAAACGTAGTACAGCTTGCAAGTGAACAACCGAAAGTAGAAATGAATAAAACGGCACCAAGTCGTTTTAATGGAAAAGAAAGAAAAGTTGCTTATCTTACATTTGATGATGGCCCAGGGAAATATACGGCTGAATTGTTAAATATGTTAAAACAGCATGATGCGAAGGCGACGTTCTTTTTAATTGGAGCAAATGTAAAAGAATTTCCGGATTTAGTGAAACGTGAAAATGCAGAGGGTCATTATGTAGGTATGCATAGTATGACACATAATTTTGCAAAGCTATATAAAAATGGCGAGTATGTAAATGAGATGAAAGAAGATCAAAGTTTAATCGCAAATCTTATTGGAAAATCGCCTAAATTAACACGTCCACCATACGGTTCGATGCCTGGATTAAATGAAGGTCTTCGAAATAAAGTAGTAGAGGGCGGTTTTAAAGTATGGGATTGGACAATCGATTCATCAGACTGGAAATATAACAAAATGCAAGTTGATGCAGCTGCAGCACAAATTGCTCAAAATGTAATAACAAATGCAACAAAACCACAAGAAGTCATTTTAATGCATGACATTCACCCACAATCAGTTGCTGCTGTGCCAGCAATTTTAAAAGGGTTAAAAGAAAAGGGTTATGAGTTCGAAGCTTATCATGAAGAGAGTCACTTCCCAGTGAATTTCTGGCATGATAACCGTATGTAATGGAGGAATGAACGTTGAAGTATGGAAAAGTAGCAGTAGTTGGAGCACTATCAGTAGGACTATTAACAGGTTGTTTCGGTGAAAAACCAGAAGAAAACCTATTTACAGCTTTTGAAACAGCGGCGACACAAGAAAAATCATTAGTTGATGAAGCGAAGAAATTAGAGAAGTTAGAGAAGGAAGGTCAAGAACTATATTCTCAAATTTTACAAGAAGGTAAAGATCATAATGACGCCGTTATGAAGAAAATAGAGCAAGCTACTATTAATGTAGATGAACGTGAAAAAGTATTAAAAAATGAGAAAGAAATGCTAGAAAAAGCTCAGAAAGAAACGAAATCCGTTCAAGGAAATATAGAGAAGCTTGAAGATAAGAAATTACAAAAACAAGCGAAAGCAGTAGAAGAGTCGTATAAAAACCGTTATGATGCATTCAAAAAGATGAATGAAAATTATACGAAGGCGTTAGCGTCTGAAAAAGAACTGTATGAAAAATTAAAAATAAAAGAAACGAAATTAAAAGAGATTGGTGAAAAAGTTAAAGCTGTTAATGAATCAACTGTGGAAGCACAAAAATCAAAAGAGCAATTTAACAATTTTACAAAAGAGTATAATGACAGTAAATTAGCATTCTACAAAGATGCAGAGATTAAGATTAAAGATAAGAAATAAAGAAGAATCTTAAGCGTAATAAAAGGCCGGAGAAACATCGTCACAAATGTTTTTTCGGTTTTTTGCGTTAAATGAATAGAAAAGGCTGGAATTGATATCATAAAAGAGTTATAGTGAATTATTCGAAGGGAATCATTGGAAAGTAAGGAGAATGAAATATGTCATATGAATTTTTAATCAAATTAGGTTTAGCACTCTTTTTAGGATTATTCATCGGGATAGATAGGCAGCTAAAGAATAAACCACTTGGTGTGAAAACAAGTATGGTTATTTCTGTCGCAAGTTGTTTAATTACGATGGTTTCAATTGAATCCGTGCATGTATATTCTGTTCCAGGACATACAAATATGGACCCAATGCGTTTAGCTGCTCAAATTGTGAGCGGGATTGGTTTTCTTGGAGCAGGTGTTATTTTACGAAGAAGTAATGATGTTATTTCTGGATTAACGACAGCTTCTATGGTGTGGGCTGCTTCAGCTTTAGGTATAGCAATTGGGGCAGGATTTTATTTACAAGCGACTGTTGCTATGATTTTAATCATTTTAGCGATTAATGTACTTCCACAACTTGTGAAAATTGCAGGTCCTTATTCATTAAGACAAAAGGATTTATCTATAAAAATTACTGTAAAAGAGCATCATGAGTTAGACGGTATATTTAAGCAAATTAAAAATTTAGGAATGCATGTGAAACGTGTAAAAATTAAAGATATAGATAGTGGAGCATTTCAGCAACTGGAGATGGTTATTTTAGCTCCAGAAGATTTGTATACGACGGAGTTATATAGTTCTCTAAAAGAGATTGATCGTGTTGTTTCAGTTGAAGTGGAAAGTAGATAATGGTAAAAAAAAGAGTGAAGTGAATTCACTCTTTTTTTATTTGGATTTTTAAGGAAATAAATTGATATAATGATGAATAACAAGGGGGAGAAATGATGGAAATACATATAAGAAGAGCGGCAAAAGATGATATACCAGGTATAGCAAAGGTGCATGTTGATAGCTGGAAAACAACGTATAAAGGGATATTTGCAGAGGGAATTTTAGGGGAAATAACATATGAGCAACGAGAAAAACAATGGGAAACCATTTTTCAACAAGAACATAAATACCAATATAGATTTGTAGCAGAGACGTTAGATGGAACAATAATCGGATTCATTGATGGGGGAGTTGAAAGAAGTGGTGCGTATAATTGTGATGGAGAATTATATGCGATCTACCTTTTACAAGAATATCAAGGAATGAAAATAGGGCAAAAGTTATTTCAAGCTTTACTATCGGAATGTATAAATGATAATATGCAATCACTTTTAGTATGGGTTGTTACGAATAATCCTTCTAAAAAGTTTTATAAAAAATTTAATCCAGAAAAAATCGATACAAAATTTTTAGAGCGAGTACAAGTAGAAGAGACAGCGTATTGTTGGAGAGATATAAATAATATTATTATGTAAACTTTATGTTGGAAAGAGGTATACCAATTAAGGTATACCTCTTTTGTTTTACTATTTTGGATAGATTACTAATGAAAAATAGTAAGTATGTAGTTTGAAACTGAGTATTTTTTTTTGTGTATTTTTAACTAGATTAAAGAAAAGAGAGAAAACAAGAAAAATTAAATCAGATGAAAAAATTCTGAAATATACTATTGAAGTGAATATCATTATCAATTAGAATCATAGTTGATAACGATATTCAATTGTTGTTTATTATATGAAAATTCGATAGCTTTAATATAAAGAGGAGGACCAACATGCAGCATGCGAAACAAATCGCAGAACATGCAACGTTACAAAGTTTTTTAAACTGTTATTTGAGAGAAACAGGGAGTGGAGAATGGATTACAGAGGATGAAAGAATGAAAAGTATCTTCAGTAATACGTTGAATAGAGATACAGTCCCCACATATTTATGTTGCCGACTATTGGAACAGAACGTTACTTTGTATGGAGAAGTTATATATAAATCAGCAACAGATCGCCATTTGTTTGGAGAACAATTTTATTATCATATTGGAGATAGTAATTCTACTATTAAAGCTGATTACGTGACAGTTATTACATTCTTAATAAAAGAGATGTCTATCAACTACGGAGAAGGGACGAATCCTGCCGAACTTATGCTTCGAGTTATACGTAGTTGTCAAAATATTGAGGAATTTACAAAAGAGAGAATAGAAGATACATCTGCATTATATGGTTTCCATACATCCTTTATAGAAGCGGAGCAATCTTTATTATTTGGACATTTAACACATCCAACTCCAAAGAGTAGACAAGGTATTTTGGAATGGAAAAGCGCAATGTATTCTCCAGAATTAAAAGGAGAATGTCAGCTTCATTATTTTAGAGCACATAAAAGTATAGTAAATGAAAAATCATTATTAATGGATTCTACAACAGTAATTCTAAAAGAAGAGTTACGTAATGATGAGATGGTTTGTAAAGAATTTATATCGAAGTATTGTAATGAAGATGAATATTCATTACTTCCAATTCATCCGCTTCAGGCAGAATGGCTATTACACCAATCTTACGTACAGGATTGGATAGATCAAGGAGTACTTGAATATATCGGTCCTGTCGGTAAGTATTATATGGCAACATCGTCACTTAGGACGTTATATCATCCCAAATCAAAATATATGCTTAAGTTTTCATTTCCAGTAAAAGTAACAAATTCAATGCGTATTAATAAATTGAAGGAATTAGAGAGTGGTATTGAAGGAAAAGAAATGCTAAATACAGCAATTGGTGAAGTGTTAGAACAGTTTCCAGGTTTTGATTTTATTTGTGACCCAGCATTTATTACGTTACATTACGGTGCAAAAGAATCTGGATTTGAAGTAATTATACGGGAGAACCCTTTTTATAGTGAACATGCAAATGACGCTACTTTAATTGCTGGACTAGTGCAAGACGCTATACCTGGAGAACGTACTCGTTTATCGAATATTATTCATCGACTAGCGGATTCAGAAAATAGAAGCTGTGAAGAAGTAAGTTTAGATTGGTTTAGGCGATATATGAATATTTCTTTAAAGCCTATGGTATGGATGTACTTACGTCATGGTGTGGCGTTAGAAGCTCATCAGCAAAATAGTGTTGTTCAGCTAAAGGACGGTTACCCAGTAAAATATTATTTTCGTGATAATCAAGGGTTTTATTTCTGTAATTCAATGAAAGAGATGCTTAATAATGAGTTAGCTGGTATTGGTGAACGTACTGGAAATTTATATGACGATTATATTGTAGATGAAAGATTTCGTTACTACTTAATTTTCAATCATATGTTTGGACTCATTAACGGATTTGGTACGGCTGGATTAATTAAGGAGGAGATTCTTCTATCGGAATTAAGATCTGTACTAGAATCATTCCTTCCTTATAACCGTGAACCTTCAACCTTTTTAAGAGAATTGTTAGAAGAGGATAAGTTGGCATGTAAAGCAAATTTATTAACGAGATTTTTCGATGTCGATGAGTTAAGTAATCCTTTAGAACAAGCAATTTACGTACAGGTACAGAATCCGCTCGTTAGAGAAGTAGCTGTCAGCTCATAAAGTACGTTAAAATTTCACGTAATACAAATAATGGTATTTTCACAAGGTGGAGGGGGTTATGAGAGTGGACATGTATCATATGAAAACATTGAAAGCGCTCGAATCAGAAGATTACATTTTAGTGCGAAGAAGAGTATTACGTCAATTAGTAGAATCGTTAATTTATGAGGGAATCATTACGCCAGTTCGTATAGAAAGCAAAGAACAAATTCTTTTTCTTATACAAGGACTTAATGAAGACAACAAAAGTGTAACGTACGAATGTTACGGAAGAGATCGAATGACATTTGGACGTATTTCTATAGATTCATTAATAGTGAGAGTTCAAGAAGAAAAACAAGAAATACAATCAGTTTCGCAATTTTTGGAAGAAGTTTTTCGAGTTGTTAACGTAGAACAAACGAAATTAGATTCTTTTATTCACGAATTAGAACAAACGATATGTAAAGACACGATTGCACAATATGAAAGACAAAATAACGTGAAATATACTCAAAAATCCTATGATGACTTTGAAAGTCATTTAGTAGATGGTCACCCATATCATCCGAGCTATAAAGCACGCATAGGATTTCAATATCGTGACAATTTTCAATATGGATATGAATTTATGCAGCCAATAAAACTTATATGGATTGCAGCCCATAAGAAATATGCGACTGTAGGTTATGACAATGAAGTGATTTATGACAATATTTTAAAAGGTGAGGTAGATGAGCCTACAATAGAAGTGTATATGGAACGAATTTACAGTGCAGGGTGTGATCCAAAGCAGTACGTGTTTATACCTGTTCATCCGTGGCAGTGGGAAAATTTTATCATTCCTAATTACGCTGATCATATACAAGATAAAAATATTATTTATGTAGGAAAATCAGCGGACGATTACTGTGCGCAACAATCTATGAGGACGTTAAGAAATATTACGAATCCAAAGAAACCATATGTAAAGTTATCACTGAACATACTTAATACTTCAACACTCCGTACGCTGAAACCATATTCAGTTGCGAGTGCACCAGCTATATCGAATTGGCTAAGTGATATCGTAAGTCGGGATTCTTATTTAAGGGATGAATCGCGTGTAATTTTGTTAAAGGAATTTTCGAGTGTAACGTATGATGCGAATAAGAAAGCTACATATGGTTCATTAGGGTGCATTTGGCGTGAAAGTATTCATAATTATTTAGATGAGCAAGAAGATGCTATACCTTTTAACGGATTATATGCAAAAGAGAAGAACGGAACACCGATTATTGATACATGGTTAAAAAAATATGGAATAGAAAGTTGGCTGCGATTACTTATCCAAAAAGCAATTATTCCAGTTATACATCTTGTTGTAGAACATGGGATCGCGCTAGAATCACACGGACAAAATATGATTTTAGTCCATAAAGAAGGGCTACCTATCCGTATTGCATTAAAGGATTTCCATGAAGGACTTGAGTTTTATCGTCCATTCTTAAAAGAAATGAATAAATGTCCCGACTTTACTAAAATGCATAAAGCGTATACGAATGGAAAAATGAATGATTTCTTTGAAATGGATCGTATCGAATGTTTACAAGAGATGGTATTGGATGCATTGTTCTTATTTAATGTAGGAGAATTAGCTTTCGTACTTGCGGATGAGTATGAATGGAAAGAAGAAAGTTTTTGGATGGTAGTGTTTGAAGAAATTGAAAATCATTTTAGAAAATATCCAAATTTAAAAGATAGATTTGAAAGTATTCAGCTATACACTCCTACATTTTATGCTGAGCAATTAACGAAGCGTCGATTATATATGGATGTGGAATCCCTAGTACATGAAGTTCCAAATCCATTATATAGAGCAAGAGAACTTAACAAACAAAAATCAGTTGTTACAGGGGGAAATTATGCTAATCGTTAATAAAGAAGAGTATAGCAAAAGTGATTTTGATTTGAGGTTTCAAGCTTATGAGGAAATGGAACAATTTCAAGAAGCAGCAGGAAATAGATTTGCGCTTTGTCTGAAAGATCCATTTGATATTATTACGCTTGTGTTTTTCTTAAAAGAAAAGAAATCATCCGTATTACTTATACATGAAGATACGCCAAAAGAAACGGCTATTGAAATGGCAAAACGTGCAAATTGTATCGGAATTTTATATGGAGAAAATAGCGATTTTACGAAATTAGAAGTAGTGAAACCTTTACTAGAAGAGCCATCTTTATTGCAATATAGTTCTGGAACTACAGGAGAACCGAAATTGATTCGTAGAACATGGACGGAAGTTGATACAGAAATTACTGCATATAATGTAGCTTTAAACTGTGAATTAGATGAAGTCCCGATTGTTATGGCTCCTGTTTCACATTCATACGGGTTAATATGTGGAACATTATCTGCAATTACGAGGGGAAGCAAACCGGTCATCATTACGAATAAAAACCCAAAATTCGCATTAAATATAGTTCGCAATACAGAAAAACATATTATATATGCAGTACCACTTATGCTACATATTATGGGGAGTTTCCCGCAAGGAACGTTTCAGTTTCATAAAATTATGACATCCGGAGCTCCTTTGCCAGAAGCATTGTTTTATAAACTAAAAGAAACGGCAACATATATGATGCAACAATACGGTTGTTCTGAAGCAGGTTGTATTAGTATATGTCATGATATGAAAAGCCATTTAGATTTAGGAAATCCACTACCTCATGTGAGTATAAATATAGGTTCAGATGAAAATATGCCTGAAGAAATTGTTGTGAAAATGAACGATAAAGAAATTTTCACGAAAGATTTAGGGTATAAGTCTGAGCGAGGCCTTCATTTTATAGGGCGCATGGATGATGTGATTAACGTTTCGGGATTAAAAGTCTTTCCAATAGAAGTAGAAGAAACGATGCTCCGACTAGAAGGTGTTCAAGAGGCAATTGTATATCGAGGGAAACATCCTGTGATGGGTGAAATAGTTAAAGCGAAAGTAATCTCTCATATTGACCCAGTTCGAATAAGAGAATGGTGTATAAAGCATTTACCAGCTTACAAAGTTCCACATGAGATTGAAAGTGTGACTGAAATTCCGAAAAATAAAACTGGAAAAGTAAGTAGAAAGTTACTAGAGATAGGAGAGGTTGCAACATGAGACGTGAAATATTAAAAAATGAAGTGTTGAAAATTATGAAAGAAAAAATGGAATTAAAAAATGTAACACATTTAGAAGAAACGATGCGTTTAAATCAAGATTTATATATAGATTCGGTAATGATGTTACAACTCATAGTTTACATAGAAATGGATGTAAAGCTATGCGTTCCAGAGGATGAAGTAGATCCAAAGGTATTTCTAACTGTAGGATCTTTGCTTGATTTTATGGAGGAATTACAACCGTTACAGGAAGTGAATGTAAATAATTAACCTTTAGGAAAGTGGATGAGAACATGACTTCAATTAAAGTTCACTGTTTAGTGAGTTGTTTTTGTGAAATTATAAAAAGGCGTAGTGATATAGATTTTCGTCCTTTTTATTTTGGGCTATGGGACGGAGATTTTGATATAACTGAAGGTGGCATTATTTCGTATCACTCCGAAAATATTAACCATGATAATTATTTATTATGGTATGAAAAATTGTATGGCATAAAAGTGAACGAATGGTATGATCATACAAAAGATAAGGATAGCAATGTAGAAACGTTTTTACAATTAGTAGAAAACAAGCCAGAAAATCGTTATGTCATTGTAATGGTTGATATGTCTCTATTACCTGAGAGGGAAAATAAATTCCATCAAAAACCGTTTCCACATTATTTAATGATATCAGAGACAGATAAAGAAGAAGAATGGTTCATGCTAGATCCTGATTTTCGCTGGGAAGGGAATATGGAAAGAGAAAAAGTGCTTCACTCTGTTCAAGATAACCCGTTTGGCGGAGGGTATTTTATTGATATAGAGGAAATTCAAGAGCCAACAGAAGAAATGGTAGCAAGCTATTTCATAGAAACTTTCAAAAGAACTGACAATGAACTGACTATGGAACTGAAAAAATTAATTATAAAAATGGCAAATGAAGAAGAAGGGTATCCGCTTTCTGGTCTTGTAGCGGCAGTCAAACAAATACCAGTACTTGCAATTCGTAAATATAGTTATGAACATGCCTTTGCATACTTCCGTGAAACGTTGCAATATTCGGAGCGAGAATTTGATTATTGGTGTGATCGAGTAGAAGATATTGTACAAGGATTTACAAATGTACAGTATCGTGCCATAAAAATGTCAATGATGAATAATAAAGGTATGCTATTATCAATTGTTGAAAAGCTAGATGAAATGAATGCAATTGAACTGCAAATAAAAGCTGAATTAGAGAGACAGTTTTTATTATGGAAAGAAATGAAAACAAACGAGTCTGTCTTAGCGTTAAAAAAACCTAACTGAATTTAAGATAAGGGAGTTCGAACCTATGAAATATTCATTATGTACTATTTCTTTTCGTCATCAATTAATTTCATTTACTGATATTGTTCAATTTGCATATGAAAACGGTTTTGAAGGAATTGAATTGTGGGGGACGCATGCACAAAATTTGTATATACAAGAGTATGAAACGACAGAAAGAGAATTAAATTGTTTAAAAGATAAAAACTTGGAAGTTACGATGATAAGTGATTACTTAGACATATCATTATCGTTAGATTTTGAAAAAACGATAGAGAAATGTGAACAACTTGCAATACTAGCTAAGTGGTTTAAAACGAACAAAATTCGTACGTTTGCTGGACAAAAAGGTAGCGAAGATTTCTCGGAACAGGAAAGAAAAGAGTATGTGAACCGTATTCGCGTCATTTGTGAAGTATTTGCTCAGCATAATATGTATGTACTTTTAGAAACACATCCAAATACGTTAACGGATACGTTGCCTTCTACTTTGGAATTATTAGGAGAAGTAGACCATCCGAATTTGAAAATAAACCTGGATTTTCTTCATATATGGGAGTCAGGAGCAAACCCAATAGACAGTTTCCATCAACTAAAGCCTTGGGTACAACATTACCATTTTAAAAATATATCGTCAGCGGATTATTTACATGTGTTTGAACCTAATAATGTATATGCAGCAGCGGGAAGTCGTATTGGTATGGTCCCACTATTTGAAGGTATCTTAAATTATGAAGAGATTATTCAAGAAGTGAGAGATACTGACCATTTCGCTTCACTCGAATGGTTTGGGCATAATACGAAAGATATATTAAAAGAAGAAATGAAAGTATTAACAAATAGAAAATTAGAAGTAGTAACTTCTTAATATAAAATGATGTAAGAGTCTCTCATTGTAGAGACTCTTTTTTTAAAAAAAATAATAACCAAAAATTACCATGCATTTAAATTAAAATTTAACACAATTTATATATAAATAAGGAGGTGATTGGTAATGGCTAGAAATCGTAATTCTAATCAATTAGCATCACATGGAGCACAAGCAGCTTTAGATCAAATGAAATATGAAATTGCACAAGAGTTTGGTGTACAACTTGGCGCTGATACTTCTTCACGTGCAAACGGTTCTGTAGGCGGTGAAATTACAAAACGCCTTGTAGCGATGGCAGAACAACAACTTGGTGGCGGATATACTCGCTAATTGTAGAAGGTTATAGGAGAAAGGAAGGATTCTTCCTTTCTTTTTTTTTCAATTAATTGGTATGGATATATTGTGAACTGGATTCAAAGAATAGGAATAATACTATAATTTCCCCAATTTCTTTTGTTGTGAATGGGAAGTAGTAAAGATGTAATAGCCCTGGTGGAATGAAAAGTTACGTTCCAGCGGGGCTATTATATGGTAAGAAATATATGATGAAAGGTTTCGAAGCCAACATGTTAAAAAAAGAAAACTGTTGTTTAATTGCGCTTGCATCAGTTCCACTTGTTATGACATTAGGGAATTCAATGCTCATCCCAATTCTGCCGACTATTGAAAAGAAATTACATATTTCATCGTTTCAAGTATCCATGATTATTACAATTTACTCTATCGTAGCTATTCTACTTATACCGATTGCTGGTTATTTATCAGATAGATGGGGACGAAAGATGGTAATGGTTCCGAGTTTGCTGATTGCAGCTATAGGAGGAGCGATAACTGGTTGGGTATCTTGGAAAGTTGATAATCCCTACAATTGGATATTGATTGGTAGAGCGATTCAAGGTATTGGTGCTGCTGGTGCAATGCCAGTTGTTATACCGTGTGTTGGTGATTTATACAAAGACGAAAAACAAGTTAGTACAGGTTTAGGAATCATAGAAACATCCAATACATTTGGGAAAGTACTGAGCCCTATTTTAGGGTCTGCTCTTGCTGCCGTTGTATGGTTCTTACCATTTTGGGCGATTCCAATTTTATGCGTAGTATCAATTGTTTTATTACTTGTTCTAGTAAAGGCAAAGAAACAAGAAGGAGAAGTACCACCACTTAAAGAGTTTATAAAATCTATTCTGTCTACGTTTCGAGAAAAAGGAAGATGGTTAATTGCCATTTTTGCATTAGGTGCAATTATTATGCTTATTTTATTCGGAATTCTCTTTTATTTGTCGACTATACTGGAATCAAAGTATGACATTCATGGTATATGGAAAGGGTGTGTGCTTGCTATCCCGTTACTTGTACTGTCACTTAGTTCATATATGGCCGGTAAAAAAATTGGAGATAATCAAAATGTTATGAAGAAGTGTATCTATATTGGTTTTTTAATGGCAGCTGCATCAGTCATCATTCCTTTATTTATAAAAGGGATTTATTTACTACTTCTTTGTCTCGTTATTATGGGGATAGGGATTGGTATGGCACTCCCATGTTTAGATGCCCTCATTACACAAGGAATTGAAAAGGAGCAAAGGGGAACAGTTACGTCATTTTACAGTTCAATGCGATTTATCGGTGTAGCAGCTGGACCACCTTTATATTCTTTTTTCATGAAAGGGGCGGACCATGAAGTGTTTTATTTGACAAGTATTTTCGCTGCCATTGGTGCTGTCATAGCAATCATTTGGATTAAACCAGCAAAGGATGCAAAGGCGGTAAAACAGAAACCGGAACCTACTTCATAATTTGTAAGAGAATTGCATGATGTTTTGAGTAACATGCAATTCTCTTTCGTTCATTAAGAATAAATAACTTGTTTTAACATATAAAGTGCGACACCCCATATGATGAGACCAGAAAATTTATTTAATAATAAAATTGTCTTTCCGGTTGAGTCTAGTCTTTTTAGAAATTTCCCCGCTAAAGCTAAGCTTATAAACCAAATCCAAGAAACGATAATAGTTGCAAGTGTGAAAGCCCACTTTTCACTTCCTATGTATTGAATAGAATTTGTTCCAATTACACCGATTGTGTCTAAAATAGCATGTGGATTTAATAACGAAACGGATGCTGCGAAAAGGATTTGCTTTTTTAAGGGCATACTTTTTTCTTGTGTTACATCGTTGGAAGGGCTACTTCTCCAAATAACAAAGCCCATGTATAGGAGAAAGAAAAATCCAATTATATATAATGAGTTAGTTAGCCAAGAAAAAGTAAGGAGTATAAGGGAGACACCTTGCACTGCAATCAATATGAGTAACGTATCACATATAGAGGCAGTTAATACTACAGGGGCTGCCCTCCAAATGTTTGGTTGGCTCGCACCTTGGTTAAAGACAAAAACATTTTGTACACCTAATGGAATGATAAGTCCAAATGCAAGAATGATACCATGAATAATTGCTTCACTCATCATATTACCTCCTATTTTAATTCATTATGATAGTGTATATTGTATAGAAGAAATGAAAATTTGTATCCATCCATATGGTTGGGGAGGTTACCAACCAAAAAGAATATAAGGTGATATGATGGAAAGATTCGTTTGGAAACCGGATATGTCTCTAGCGACGCCGCTGTATAAACAAATAGAAACGTATATAAAAGAAAAGATCGTTAATGGAGAATGGACCGTTGGAACGAAATTACCTTCACAAAGAGATTTGGCCCATACATTTGGTGTGAATCGAAGCACAATTGTAATGGCTTTCGATGAACTAGTTGCAAAGGGATACATTGAAGGGAATGGCAGGAAAGGAACAATTGTTGTAAATAATAATGAGAATGTTTCAACTTACGCACCCCCGCCTAATTGGCAGTCTTATGTAGAAACAGGACTTCATTATCCGAATCTCCCAGCTATTCAAGAGATTAATCAAGCTGAATTTTACCCACATGTAATTCGGTTAGGAACAGGTGAGCTCGCGCCGAGTCTCTTACCTGAGAAAAAGATGAAAGAAATTATGAATAACCTTTTAAAGTCAAATGTGACGCTTGGGTATGAAGAGCCGAAAGGAAATCTTTATTTAAGGGAAAAGATTTCCGAATACTTAAAGGAGCATGGCGTATATGTATCTACTGACTCTATATTAATTGTTTCAGGAGCAATTCAAGCGCTGCAACTTATTTCTATGGGGCTTCTTTCGAAAGGGGCATCAATCTTATTAGAGAAACCATCCTATTTATATTCGCTTAATGTTTTTCAATCAGCAGGAGTACGTTTAATTGGAATCCCAATGGATGAAAGCGGGTTACATACATCATATATTAAGAAATATAAGAAGCAATTTAATGCCTCTATTTTATATACAATCCCGTCTTTTCATAATCCAACGAACTTTAGTATGAATGCGAAGAAACGAATAGAAGTGATGGAAATATGTAATGAAATTGGATTACCTATTATAGAGGACGCAGTGTATCAAGACTTATGGTTTGATGCACCTAGTTCGAAACCTTTAAAAGCCTATGATAAAAATGGAATCGTACTACATATTGGAAGCATGTCCAAAGTAATTAGTCCAGGGTTAAGAATTGGATGGATTGTTGGACCTGAGCCAGTAATTCAAAGATTGTCAGACATAAAAATGCAAACAGATTATGGTTCAAGCACTATATCCCAGCAAATTGCAGCAGAGTGGTTTACAAATGGTCTATATGATGAGCATTTGCGCTTTGTAAGAAGTGAATTGAAAAAACGAAGAGATTTTATGTTACTAATGTTAGATAAATATCTTCGTGAAATAGCAACTTGGCATGAACCAACAGGGGGATTTTATATATGGGTACATATAAAAGTACCCATTTCATATCGCAGTTTATTTGATAAAGCTCTGCAAGAAAAGGTTTTATTAAACCCAGGTACTTTATATGATAGAAGTGCAAATCAATTTT